>Ga0207667_10000162_pt1 | contig 98498 bp, 93 predicted proteins | sample KBSCornC52_FD_184301 | JGI IMG/M metagenome (GOLD analysis project Ga0207667, IMG submission 184301) | Corn rhizosphere microbial communities from Kellogg Biological Station, Michigan, USA - KBS Corn C5-2 (SPAdes) (version 2) | ecosystem: Host-associated > Plants > Roots > Rhizosphere > Soil ... | reverse complement strand
GTCAGGAAGGTGCGCAGCAGTTTCAATTCCATTCTTTAAAGGAATCGTATCGATCGAAACATTCATTTTACTGATCGAACGGGGTGACGTTCAATACGGGCATGCCCTCTTCTGGAGTTCACTTTATGTCCGTTGATCATGCGGCCGAATGCCTGACCGATATTTCGTGCGACACGGTGGTCGCCAACGAAAGCCGTGTCGGGCCCGATGCGCCGGCGCCCGAGCGTCGTGCCGCACGTGTCGCACGCGTCGACGGACGCAGCCGCCGCGTCCGCTTCGGCGATGCGCTGGACGACGCACCGCCGCGCGCCATCACGGGTTCGATCGCGATCAGCTTCGCGGTCGTGTCGCGGCGGAACTGGCCGCGCTGAGCCTGCTCGTCGCGCGCCTTCCGTCGGACGGGTATCGTCGATCATCCGCAAAAAAACAGCAGGAATCCGCCCGCATCACGCATCATTGCGTGCACATCGATCGTCATCGCCACGCGATCGACCTTATAATTTCCCGCACCCGCTCACCGCCCACGCATTTCGCGCCGCCGCAACGCGCGTGAAAAGGAGACTTTCGCTTGACCGGCCTCATCGCGCGCCTGCCTCGCGCCCGGACCATCCTGATCCTCGCCATCTCGTTCCTGACACTCGCGTTCGCAACGAATGCGTCCGCGCAGCGCACGCAGCCGCATCGCACCGCGGCGCCCCATGCGCATACGAAAGTCGTCAAGAAAGCGCCCGCCCACCGCAAGCACAAGGCCGTCAAGCACCGCCGCCCGCGCGTCAAGCATCACTCGGTCAAGCGTCACGCCGCGCCCGCGCCGCAGCACCGGCGCGCGAAACGCGCGAACGCGGTGCGCCCGCGCCCCGCCGCGAAGCCGCGCCTGCTCGCGAGCTGCGGCTACAGCCCGCGCGCGGTGCGCTCACTCCACTCACGCGCGGCCTACCTGCTCGACGTCGATTCCGGCACGCCGCTGCTGGCCCGCAACGCACGCACCGTGCGGCCGATCGCGTCGATCTCTAAGCTGATGACCGCCGTGGTCGCGCGTGACGCGGACCGGCCGCTGAACGGCGTGCTGCGCGTCACCTCACGCGACCGCGACACGATCAAGTTCACCGGTTCGCGGCTGCCGATCGGCGCCGAACTGTCGCGCCGCCAGATGTTCCATATCGCGCTGATGTCGTCGGAAAATCGTGCGGCCGCCGCGCTGAGCCGCGACTATCCGGGCGGCCGTGCCGCGTTCGTGAAGGCGATGAATCGCGAGGCGCGCCGGCTCGGGATGCGTCATACGCACTTCCGCGAACCGACCGGATTGTCGCCGCACAACGTGTCTACCGCCGAGGATCTCGCGCGACTCGTCGGCGCGGCCGCGCAGGATCCGCTGATACGCTACTTCTCGACGGACACGTCGACCACGGTGCAGGCCGGCGACGGCGAACTGCTGTACGTGAACTCCGATCCGCTCGTGCGCAACGGCAGCCTGCCGATCCGGCTGCAGAAAACCGGCTTCATCAACGAATCTGGGCACGGCGTGGTAATGCGCATGCGCGTGAAGGGCCGCCGCGAAACGATCGTGCTGCTCGGCGCACCGACGCGCGCCGGCGTGTCGAGCGATGCGGTGAAAATCCATCGCTGGCTGAACTGCTCGATCCAGTAAGCACGACGCGCGCGGCCGGCGCGTACCTTCAAAGGAGCGGCGCCATACAATTCGACAGCCAAACTTGCAAGTTTGACTGTCGTGTTCTATGCTCCACCGCATGACACCACCACGCACACCCGGCGTTTCCGCCGACACCGTCGCCACCGACCTGACCCTCGCGGTCGGCCAGCTGATCCGCCGGCTGCGCTCCGAGATCGACTCCGAAGGGCTCGGCATGTCGCAGACGAGCGCGCTCGCGCGGCTCGAACGACAGGGCCCGATGACGACCGCCGACCTCGCCCGCGCGGAGGCGATGAAGCCGCAGTCGATGAAGGCGATTCTCGCGAGCCTCGAGGAAGACGGGCTCGTCGAACGCGAGCCGCACCCGACCGACGGCCGCCAGATCCTGTTCCTGCTGACCGCGGCCGGCCGCGAAGCACGGCGCAAGCGCGACACCGCGAAGCACAAGTGGCTCGGCGCCGCGATCGACAAGCTCGACCCTGAAGAGATCCGCACGCTCGCCGCCGCGATTCCGCTGATCCGGCGCATCGGCGAACAATGACCGCCACCTGCGTGCGGCGCGGCATCCGCGCGCACGCGTTCCTTTGCCCAATTCACGGAGCATCAGCACCATGAGCACAACCCGTCTCGACACGAACACGGCGCTCGTCGTCATCGACCTGCAAAAAGGCATCGTCGCGCTGCCCACGTCCCACCCGGTCGCCCCGGTGATCGAGCGCACGCGCGAACTGCTCGACGCATTCCGCGAGCGCGGGCTGCCGGTCGTACTCGTCAACGTCGCCGGCGGCGCGCCGGGCCGCACGCAGCAGCAGGCGCGTCTGGATGCCCTTCCTGCCGACTGGACCGACCTCGTACCCGAACTGAACCGCCAGCCGGGCGACCACGTCGTGACGAAGAAGACCTGGGGCGCGTTCACCGCCACTGACCTCGACGCGTACCTGAAAGCAGCCGGCGTCACGCAGATCGTGCTGACCGGCGTTGCGACCAGCATCGGCGTCGAATCGACGGCACGCCAGGCGCACGAGCTCGGCTACAACGTGACGCTGGCGGTCGACGCAATGACTGACCTCAGCGCGGACGCGCACACGAACAGCGTCGAACGGGTGTTCCCGCGTCTCGGCGAGACGGGTTCGACGCAAGAGATCCTCGCGCTGGTCGACCGGCGCGGCGCATGAACGACACGCGCACTCGGCCGGCGCCGGTTCATGCGTCCGGCCGGCTCGATCCGGCGATCTGGAAAGTCAGCGCGGTCGCGACGCTCGGCGGGCTGCTGTCGCAGCTCGACGCGACGATCGTCAACGTATCGCTGTCGAGTCTCGCGACCGACCTGCACGCGAGCCTGTCGACGATCCAGTGGGTGACGAGCGGCTACCTGCTCGCGCTCACGCTGGTGTTGCCGCTGAACGGTTGGCTCGTCGACCGCATCGGTGCGAAGGCGCTGTACCTGTGGTGTTTCTCCGCGTTCACGCTGACGTCGGCGCTGTGCGGGCTCGCGTGGTCCGCACCGTCGCTGATCGCGTTCCGTGTGCTGCAAGGCATCAGCGGCGGGCTGCTCGCGCCGATGGCGCAGATGATGATCGCGCGCGTGGCCGGCCAGCAGATGGCACGCGTGATCGGTTATGCGGCGGTGCCCGTGCTGATCGCGCCGATCCTCGGCCCGGTCGTCGCCGGCGCGATCCTGCAGCACGCGTCGTGGCGCTGGCTCTTTCTCGTGAACCTGCCGGTCGGCGCGCTCGCGCTTGCGCTGGCCGTGTGGTTCCTGCCCGGCGATCGCGACGAAACGCAGCGGCGCGAACTCGACTGGGTCGGCCTCGCGTTGCTGTCGCCCGCGCTCGTGCTGTTCCTGTACGGCGCGGAGCGGATCGACACCGCGCCGGGTATCGCGGCAATCGCGGGTTCGGTGCTGCTGCTCGCGGCGTTCCTGCGCGTCGAGCGACGCAAAGGCGAGCGTGCGCTGATCGACGTCGCGCTGTTTCGCGCGCGCGTGTTCGGCGCGGCCGCCGCCACGCAGTTTCTGTCGAACGGCGCGATCTACGCAGGCCAGATGCTGATTCCGGTATTCCTGATCCAGGCGTGCGGCCGCTCGCCCGGCGAGATGGGCTGGCTGCTGGCCCCGCTCGGGCTCGGCATGCTCGTCACGTATCCGTTGATGGGCGCGCTGACGAGCCGGTTCGGCGTGCGCCGACTGGCCGCCGCGGGCGCGATGCTCGCGCTCGTCGCGACGCTGCCGATCGTGTATCTCGCGCTGACCGGCTACGATCCCTACGTACTGGTGCCCGCGCTGTTCGTGCGCGGGATGGGCCAGAGCGCGATCGGCATCCCGTCGATGTCCGCCGCGTATGCGTCGGTCGAACGGCGCAACCTGCCGATGGCGACGACGTCGCTCAATATCGTCCAGCGCCTCGGCGGCCCGACGTTCACGACGCTCTGCACGCTGTTTCTCGCATGGCGGCTGCAGGCCGAATCGGTGTCGACGGGCGGCGCGCATGGGGTCGCCTACGCGTGGGCGTTCGGCCTGCTTTGCGCGCTGCATGCGGCGAGCTTCGTGACGACGCTGCGGCTGCCGCGATGGTCGAGCGGCGCGGGCGCACGGCCGACGGGGGTGCGCGGGTCGGTTCGCGCTGAGTGACGGGGCGTGCCGTTACACGGCACGTGGCACTTGCTGTGCCAGCGTCATGCCTGCCGCTTCCAGCGTCTGATGCAGCGTCAGGAAGATGCATGACGCGCCGACGATCTCCGTGATCCGGTGGCGCTCCATGTCTGCATGCAGGTAACGGTTCACGCGCCCGAACAGCACGCCGATCCGGCGCGCGTGCAGCGCGTTGACGAGCTCAGCGAAGCCAAATTGGAACTCTCGCTGCTATCCAGTCGACCGTGGTGGGTGGCATCGAAATCGATCGCATGCCATCGTACTGATCCGACGCATCGAAGTAGAACAATTTGCCATCGTGAATCTCGATCGGCTCGTAGCCCGGTCGCCCGCCCCAGAACACGAAAAACAGCCGGGTTGCCAGCGTCGATCCGTGTGCATCGGCCACGACGATTTTGACTTGCTCATTTTGATCGGCGAAAAGGCCGTTGCCGTGGCCGCCGCTTCCGCAGATGCTCACGATGTAGGTTGTGCCGCCGACCTGCTTGATTCCGCCATTCAGTTTGGCGTTGTAGTCGTAGCGCTGACAATCGGTGTCGTCAGTCGTGATCCCGCGAACGCTGACGAGGTAGAAGAATCCCAAAAATCCGAGCATGACGATCGCCAGACTTACGCGCTTCGCTCGACTCAAATGACCCGGACTTCTAGCAAGCCGGTAGATGGCGAGGACGAAGACGATCGACGTGATCCCGAAGATCGCGGGCTTCGCATTCTTGAATGAGAAAAGCGTGATCGCGTTCCTCACGTTGGCCGGCAAGAACATCGAGGCGATTGCGACAACCAGGCATACGGCAACCACGGCCAACGTCACTTTGAGGATGGCAATGATTGCCTTCATTGCTCGCCCTGGAGGGTTCTGCATATAGTGTCAATTGTCAGAATGATGGGCTTGTCCAGCTTGAGGAGTTTGGGCTTACTGTAGATCATGAAGTCGCCGCCACGATTATGCGCCGACCTCCAGTCGCGGTACGTCTTGTTATGAACTGGCCAGTAGACATCCTTCGCCAGAAATTTCCGAAAGAGACTGGTGCGTCTGTCAATCGGAATCGTCGTTGAACGAGTAGCTGTCTTTGATGTAGACATAGACGTGTGTAATTTGCGCGACCGGTTCGAGACAAAAGATCTTGTGCTCGCCTTCGTACTTGTAATAGCGCTCCCCGGTAACGGTCGCCTTCCCTATGGCCGCGTAGAAGTTGAAGTTCGCCAAGGCACCGGTCAGATCGGTCATCGCGGTACCATACCGGCTGGTATTGGAACCCCCAACCGATGTGAAATTGGAGCGGATCTTTCACAAACGGGGAAGTGTCGATAGAGACACCCGCCGCATTCACCCGCCCGGCCGAGAAAATTTTCTCGATTACGGGCGCCAAGACTTTAGAGGCCGCTCGCAGAGCATTCGGTGTGTAAATCGCTTGTCTGACGAGCTGATTGAGTCGCGCGGATGCGCCGCGAAATTTCAATGCCCAATCCAGGGTAACTGTCGTATCGTCGAGCGGCTGTACAGAGTTGAGATCGTTGTTATAGACATGCTTTGGACTCGCGAGCCACTCTCGGGCAAGCTTGGCCGAAATCGGCCAACCCATCTTGTCCATCGCTTTGGGGATATCTTGCAGATCGAACTCCGGCAGCTTATCAGCTCGCTCCGCGTCTTGATGCTTATCGCTCGGTGGAGGCTTGGCGGGCGGTTTCGCAGATGCTGGTGCCGCAGGGGGCGGCGTGTGTGGCGCTACCGGAGCGGCTGCCTTCGGCGGTGGCGGCTCGTTCGGCGCAAGCCTATCGAACGAGATTTTCTGCTGCGTATCGATGGGAACGCATCCGACTACGCCCGAGTAGGATTTCCAATGCTTGCCGGAATATAACAGCCGCGATTCCATTTGATAATACGGGACTTTTCTCACAACCGGCATAGCGAATAACGCCTCTCAACGAATTCGTCCTAAAATAATGGAGGTCTAGGGGAGTCCGAGAACAATGATGAAGCAATTGTTAAGTCGGCCCGAGAACACGGAGATCATAAAGATATAGAAAGCCCCGGTTCGCGCGCAACTTAGGGTCATGGCAGGGAGCGTGGCCAACTGAACTAGTCAGCGATTCGCTGTGTAGCGTGGATGAATTTGAATGGCGTAAGGGCCATCGCCAGGCCACGGTGGTAGTTGAGCTGGTTGGGCGGCAAGTGCTCCGGGTCAGCTCCGGACGCTCACGCAAAATGGCGCGCGCCTTCTTAGAACAACTTCCTGAGAATGTCACAAAGCATTGCAATAGACATTTGCACGCCGACACCCGCGAGAAAGCCGACCAGCATCGTGCGCAGCAGGATATCGGCAAGAAAGCGGAGCTTGACCATCGGCGCATAACCGAGCACCTGTGGGATATCCATCGACGCGAGCGAGATGCCCGCGCACACGTCGCGGATGGCCGACGCGCGGCGAACCGGCAGAAGGCCCTTCAGCAGCCGCCCGCGTGACGGCCGGCTTTCGTTGGAATCTTGCATGCGTGAAATGCGTGGATGATGTCCAGGAGCCCCACCTCATGCATTCGCCCCATCCGTCCGGAACCCAATGGCACAATCACGGTCCCTTTCATATGCCCTTCATTGGGCGCGCGCCGCATCGCGGCGCAGATTCAACGCACGAGAAAGACCCTGCCTGCCCTTATGACCCTGAACGAATCCTGGTTTGCGCCGCTCGTCGGCCTCCTCATCCTGCTCGCCGCCGCCGGCGCGATCACCGCCGCCGTCCATTTCCTGCTGTTTCGCGTGGTCGCGCGCCTCGCGCAGCTGTCGGCCACGCGCATCGACGACGCGCTGTTCGAGTTCGGCGCATTCAAGTGGCTGAACCGCATCGTGCCGTTCGTCGTGATCAAGCTCGGGCTCGCGGCCGTGCCCGGGATCCCGGCCGCGGCCGCGCAGGCCGCCGACAAGGTGCTGTTCGCGCTGATCGTGTTGCTGGTGTCGATGACGATCAGCGCGACGCTGTCCGCGTTCGAACACACGCATCGCATGAGCCATCGCGACCAGCCGCGCCTGTCGCTGAAAGGCGCAATGCAGCTAGTCAAGCTCGTGATGTTCATCACGGCCGCGCTCGTTGTGATCGGCGACGCGACCGGCAAGCAGATCGGCCTGCTGCTGTCGGGCATCGGCGCGATGTCGGCAGTGCTGATGTTGATTGTGGAGGAACTCAATTCCCTTCCAGTGAAATGACCATATAACTTCCAGGTTTTGTCAAAAAATGGGTGAGGAACCGGTCCCACAAGCAACTACATCCACCATAAATCTTCCATGTTTACCGCGTTCGAACCATAAATCTTCCACGAGGACATTGAGCTCCCAACTCGCCCGCCCAGCGATGATCAGATCCAGGGCCCGAAAGCCGCCGTCGCGGAGCGCCTTCCATCAACGTAAACGGCAGTCCTGTTCGCTAGGCTGCACGACGGCGTCATTCAACGCAAGGCCGCCCTTTACGCCTGACGAAGAACATAGGACCCGTTTATCCGTCGTTCTCAGAAACCTACTTGCCGCAACTGCTTCAGCGGCCCACCGATTGCAGAGCACAGCGGCCGCTGAAAGTCCGATCGCAGTAGCAATTTGCATCCCTGAGTCGCGCAGGACCCTATGCGCTAACCTTGTCCCCGCAAACGCCAAGCCCGCAGTACAACTACCGGCTTTCCGTGCTATAGCCAACACATAGTACCTTGGTCAGCCGTCCCTCCGTTACCAAAATCCCACCAGCAGCCTGAACAACGACGAGGCCCTGTGTGCCTCGATCGCATGTTTGCATTCGCTGGTCAGGGCTCCGTGCAAATCAACAATCAATTTGGCTGGATGCGTACGACTTGCGTATCGAATCGCGGCCCGAAGTCCCTGCGACGAGTACAGCAAATCGACTACCTCAGTTCGACAGGGAGTCCACATCAGAATTGGCTGCAGAATCGAACGTGACGCGCAAAGCACTACTCGCTTATCAGCCAATAGGCATTCGCTGCGCCGCCCTGCCGGGCATAGTCGACGCCAAACACCATGAGGTCGACCAAACGTTCATTGACCATGCTGCGTCGAATTCCCGGCTGGACGCCCACGACGATAAAGCTTAGCTTCGTTGCCATCGTGTCCTCAATTAGTTGCCGAAGCATGTCGAAGCTACCACGCAAAAATCGTGAGGGCGATGCATAACGGGCGTTCATTCTGTCTTGCATATGCTCAAGCAGGATGCTCGCATCACAGTAGTAGACCGATTTGACCAACTGCCCCGCGACTTCGTACACGTCGCCAACCCGCCCACCACTCGGAGAGCCACCGGCCCCCTTGCAGTGATATAGGGTAATCTTGACGTCCGCTTGCTCCCCAACACTCACAGCTATGTAGTCGGCAGCCTCGCCAGACCTGTGGTCGTAGAACAGCGCAATGACGTCTACCTGGTTCAGAAGATGTCGTTCCAAGTGTTCTTGCACAGTCGCACGCCCTGCAAGTTGCTCTCTGCGCTCCAGCGCGCGAGGTGTGCCATCATCGACGAGAAACTCTATGGTCACATCGCAGCCGGTCCAGTCAATCACTTCGGCATCACCTTGGGCGAGTGCACGAGTCTGGAGCTGTGGCGCCGCCATTAAATTCATCCCTTCAAATGATGATTTGTCAGCTGCATAGAAAATGGGGGGATGCTCGGACAACCACTCAGCGAGAGGCATCCACGAGTCGATGGCCGACTCGATTTCCAGTCTTGCGTCCTCCTCGGATTGCGAAACCATATTGCCCTGGCCAACTGCGAATCTCATACGCACGCTGATATCTTCGGACGTGACCGAAAAAAGCAACCGTGCTTCAGCAGGGCGTGATTCAAAACTGCAAAACTCCCAGTCAGTAAGTCGCCGGTACATTGGTCGCTCGCCTGCACCACGGCGGTAACGTATGCGGTGGTTCGCCTTGAAGCCTGCCTTCGGCCAAGTCCCCGCTATAACCGTATCTGGAAGCACGCGCAATGTTGTGGTCGCGCGAACTAGGTCCAGCTGTGTCGCTGCAAACGGCGCACCTCCTGTCAGCCGAGCATCTATTCTCCCTACCCAACTCAAAAACTCCGCTACAGTTAATCGCTGATTGCTCCAAATCCGAGAACTGCTGCTCGCCCCAATTGTCTCCTTGATGTCATCCGCTATACCGCTTCCAAAGTAGTGGCCTTGAGAGTAAGCACGACCGTCTCCCGCATTCACCGCCCGCTCTGCGGCTGGCCCTGTAAGAGTTCTATAGGTTTCCGCTTGCGAGTTGAAGGTATTGTTTTTTAGGCCTACGTTGTAGAACTTAACGGCCTGCAGTCCCGCGCGCGCACGGCTCGTTTCTTCGTAGCTTAGTGCTCGATGTGCCGACGGACAAACCTTGTTCATTAGACCCAGGTATATTTTCTCTGTACGTCGCGTCGAGCCGATATAACACCGCTGGGTAGTGGGATAGTAGATAAAAAGGAATGCATCATGTCGAATGTTCGACAGCACATTCGACGTTGCCCAGCTGGGCGGATTTTCGTCGGCGGTAAGTAGGAGGCTGACGGTCCCGTCGTCCGAGGACCACTGCTTCATCACCCGCACATGGCGCGTGATGCGGTCCCCGATTGTCGCGAAGTCGGGAGCTTGAGAACAGTGGAATACCCGCACGTGGGCATAAAGCTCCAGTGCCAAAGGCGAAACGGCCTCGTAGTCAGACTCTGCGATTCGCTTGACCGGAAGGCGTTCGAGTAGAGCTTGCCCTTCCGCATCCCCAGCCAGCTCAGCGGCGGCCGCTTCATCAATCATTCGCGCAAGATCAACTCCCTCTTTCAGGAGCGCGGTAGTCGCATTCTGAACGCGAGCTAGCGGAGCGATGAGAGTCCCTTTTCCTGTCGCTCCGTCAACACGAGCAAATCTCCCGATGAACTGAATTGTCGGTACCAGAGATCGATGAGGCGCATGCAGCGCAGCGATTTTCAGTTTGGGGAAGTCATAGCCTTCGCCGAACATGTCGACACAGACAATACCCTGGAGATCTCCACTCACCAAACGGCGCTCGCAAACGTCTTGCGTGCGCTTGCTAACCTTGCTATCGATAGCCTCTACATTGACGCCCAGTCCCTTGTACAGTGGTACCAGCGCCCGCGCAGCACTGATGGTCGCCGCCCGCACAAATAGGCGATGGTCGTAGCCCGCTTCAATGTCTGCCCGCAGTTGTCGCACCGCAAGTTCGGCAATCACCTTATCCACGTGCTCGTCGTCGAGCGCATCCTCGACCGGAGCAGCGAGGAACGAGATCGGTTGAAACGCACCTTCCTCAAGTGCCCTCATCACCGGATATCGGTACGCTAATCTGCCCGGAATGACTCGTCCATCCCGTCGAAATGGTGTCGCAGTTAAAAATACAAAACGCGCGGATCGATAATGATCGAGATATGCTGCCCACGTGTCCGCCGGTGCATGATGAGCTTCATCGAAAACGACCAGATCGAAAAGGTTTGGTGCCGCACCAGGCGCAACTGCCGGCGATGAACTCGCGGGGGTAGATACCACCACATCAAACTCCTCAAATGCACGCCAAGCGTCCGCATTTTCGGGCTTACCCTCGAGCCGATGCACAGCTGGATTCGGCAAATTGGAGTCAATGACCTTGATACGTCGGAGCGTCGACAGCTCCCGAAAATGGGAAGAGACTTGCCGACGAAGCGCATCCGAGGGCTCTACCACTAGGACACGCTTCGCTCCGAGCAACATGGGAAGAGCCATCATCACGGAAGTTTTGCCGTACCCTGTTGGCAGACAGACGATAGCCGGGTCATCGTGGACAGAGATATGCGCAAGCACTGCGTGCAATGCGCCGATCTGCCCTGGGCGGAATCCCTCGTTCGGAATTTCGCCTTGCACCGCCAAATTCAATGCTCCGCGATTCTCCGGAAAATAGTCTGCCATGGCGCTGTACTCAAATCTGTTTACTAGTTATACGTGTTATTGTTTGGGCAGGCGGCGACCGGCCCACCTCGTCGCGATGCGCGAAAAAATTACGCCTCATCAGCCGGACGACTACGCTCGTAGAGTTCCAGTAGCCACGGCGAATGGTTCTTCTTTTGATACACGACGCTAAGTATCCTGCGCGGACGCGTCACACCGACATAAAAGAGACGCCTCGCCTCGCGCATTGCCCTCGGAGTTTGCTTGTCGCGCCAATTGGGTAGATCACCGTCATTCATTCCGAAGAGAACGACAGCGTCAAATTCACGCCCTTTAGCGCTATGCAGGGAGCTCAACGTAACGCGACCACATCCTTCGATGCGTCCCGACAATATGTTGAGCGGAACATCGCTACCGGTTTTGGGATCCGTTCGCTTGGCCAGATCCAAGCACTCGTCCCACTCCTGCTGAACATTTCGGCATAGCTGTATCCAATGCGAGACCAGTTCCGCATGGAATCGCAGGAGCCACCCATGGGTGCTGTCAGTCTGGTCTATACTGCTTCTCAGGAATGCGATGAAGCTTCGAGAAATCTCCTGTTCTTCTGAGTCACTGAAACGGCCACCATAGACCAGCCGACAAGCCTCACTGAGCAACCAGTCGTACCTGGGATCAGCCTCACGCCAACCTCCGGTAACCCACTGGGCACACGCTTCGATAAATCGGGCAAACCTGGAATTGCGCTTGATTAAAGCATTTGCATCAGTTCGAATAAATGGAATCTCCATCTCCTCCAGCGCCTGCGCGACCTTATCCCCGAGCCACGCCGCTCTGTACAGGACCGCAATCTGTTCCGGCGGTACGCCTTCGGCGAGAAACTCTGGGACAATTTCTTTCGCAATCAGTTGCGCCTGTTGATCGAGCCCACCGGGCACTGACCGAAAACGGAGGTCCCCCTCAGGTGCCCCGTCGACGCCCCGGTAATCGCGCTCTTCGCCCAACGCTCCGAGCGAAGCTCGTATAATCTTCGCGCCCGACCTGTAGTTAAATCGCAGGCGAACAGTTCGGACATCAGGCCGCGCCGTCAGCTCGAGCAAGAGCCGGGGGTTTGCCCCAGTGAAGCTGTAGATCGACTGATCCGCATCCCCGACGGCAAATAGACGAATCCCAGCGTGGAAACAAAGCAGCAGCACCAGCTCGTGCAGGGCATGCCCCAGATCCTGGTACTCGTCAACAAAGAGCACCGGATAGCGAGCGCGCAACGCATCACGAATCCACTGATTCTCCCTGATCATGCGAAAAGCGATCAGCGGCATGTCATCAAAGTCGATCAATCCTTCACGGCGCAGTTCGGCTTCGTAAACGTCGACGAAATCAGCTAGCTCAGGATTTGCGTCTCTCCATACGGGAAGAGACCGGTCCACATCGCGACGACGCTTTTCTTCTGCAAAACGCCACCTCGCATGAGGATCATCCGGGCCGCCGAAGACTTCTGCATACGCCACTTCCACGGCAGCGCGACATTGCGCCCGCGTCGCAATGCGATAATCTTTCGGCAAAATGCCTTCAATGCAGCGCGCGTAAGGTGAAATTACCTGGGTCAGTGCAAAGCTGTGAACGGTCCCGATGAAGCAGCGCTCACTGCTCGCAATTCCAAGTTTCGCTAGCCGCTCTTCAAGCTCACCTGCACATTCGTTGTTGTAGGTAATACAGGCGACACCCCGAGGTTCAGGCACATCTTCGATGAGCGCCCGCGCAATCGCTGTCGTCAGTGTCTTCGTCTTGCCGCTTCCAGGTCCGGCAAGAACCACACAATGCCCCTTCTCATGTGCGGCAATCGATTGCTCAGCATTAGGCGCAAGGTCGGCGAGCGCTCGCGCCAAAGATTGGTGACTAGACACGATCGGCAACAAATCGAATTGCGGACTCGATGTACGCAGGAGGTGGCAGGGGAACTTTCTTTCTGGCGAGCTTACCGCTTAGTCGCCCCTTTCCAATATCTGCAATCATGGCAAGCAACTGCCCCGCGTTGACTGGCGCCCCTGCCTTCCACGACGCAATGCGCGCGGAACGCTCTCGACCAAAACCCTGTTCATCGAGAATGTCAAGTAATGACGAGCGCAGAACCGGCGTATTTGCCACAGATACCTCAAAGGTTTGGTCATTGAGGAAAATACCCGCGGGAGCACAGGTTCCGCTGAAAGACTCAAAGTCCATTGTAAGGTACTGAGCGCGCTGCTCCTCTGTAAGCTTCGCCACCCCTGTAACCTCACAATACGCATCCCATATCCCAAGTGAACGCACCTTGCCGAGAGGCTGCTTCGTTCCATCAAGCGGGTCCCAATCCGTCACGACCGAGAAAGGAATCCCGAGACTGGCAGCCAGCTTGACGTAGGGCTCAAAATTTATCCCCGCAATATTGCAAACCGAGATCCCAAGTCGATCGAGACTCATACCCAACGCGTCAGCGAACGCCGGAAGTAGCGCCTCTTCTGCGTCTCCTTCGACAAAAATCACGCCGCGGCAGAAAAGCAGATCGCACCGCGTTGCGTTCAGGTAGCGCTCAATATCGTCGAGCTCATCCGGCATTACAGGCAACGCAGCAAGAGAGAATGCGCGTGATTTCCCGTCAATGGTGCGCAGGCTCACAATCGAGCGCAATGGCGCGACGGACGCGAGAGTGGGCGAATGACTGGTGACGATAAGTGCCTGCGCCGTATCGGGATCCTGGAAAAGCTTGTCGAAGACAGCCCTCTGTAGCTGGGGATGCAGATGTGCTTCCGGCTCTTCTATACAAAGGAGCGAATAGTTTCGCTCATTCTTTGCGCGCCGCCACGAGAATTCCGCGAGTTTCAGCGCAATCAACGCAACATTCGCAGAACCAAGGCTAGCCTCTGCAATACCCCGTCTGCCATTGTCGATGAATAGGCCGATCGAGCGGAACAGGCGCAGCGGATCTGCCGGCGCGAACCGAAGTCGGGCATCAATGTCCTGAGCGCTGCCCGCGAGCTCGAGTATTCCAGCGCGCAACGAACTCTCAAGCTCCTGCACCGAGGGAAAACCTTCCAGCAGATTCGTTGCGCCATCGAGCAAACCTGCAACACCGTCCAATTCGGTCCGACCTACTCGTCCCACCGCCTCTTCGAGCAACGGTCTAAGTGGTGAGTGACGCCACGACGCAAGTTGCCCCTCCGCGTCGCGCAGGGCGTCGAGCATGTCAAGCGCAATCCGACGCCTGACCCGACTGGGAATGCCCCGTGACTCATCTCCGCCTCCAAATACGATGAACTCGCAGTCCTCGCCCGATTGTGGAACACCGCTCACTTCCGCCTTTTTGCGAAAGCGATAGCTGAGCCTTGCAACTCGAGGGTCTTCGGCTGTACGAAAGTCCGTCAAGAGTGCAACCAGCGCCTCGTCAGCATCGAAATCAGCAAAGTCGAGATGCACATCGATCTGCGGGTTTTGCTGCCAGTCACAACCGTCCCAGAAGTCCGATAATTTTAGCTGTCGCGCGGCATCCGGGAGCGTCGGATCGAGTACCAGCCGGATAGCATAGAGCAGATTACTCTTGCCGATGCGGTTCTCTCCGATGAGTACGATGTTGCCGGCAAGCGGTATGTCAACTTGCTCGAAGTTACGAAAATTTCTGATGCTAAGTTTAGATAGGCGCACGGTCGTGATTTATGATTGTCGGAGCCAAATTAGAGTGTAAGGCTGAGAGTTATCTGCATAACGTGGCGCTCCATTCGTCCCCATAAACAACGCCACACTGGAATAGCTCCCTCCGGCTACACCAGTCGGAGCCTGGGCGGTTGCCGCTTGAGCACGTCAGCGGGGGCATCACTCGAGAGCACCGACAACCGCGTCAATTTAAAGGTTAGTGCATTGATCTCATCGACACTGACGCATAAGCTTTTCGCGATCTCACCTCGCCCCAACTTGTGACTCCGCAGGACGTCCAATACCTTGGACAGCAACTGTGAGCCTTCACGCTCCATTGGTTCCGGCTCATTTGTACGGTAACCGTACTTGGCTATTTCAATGCACAGATTGCGATAGTTCCATTCAGTAATCTGACCTACCGTGTTATAGCGGTAAGCAAGCGAGATCAAAGAGACGCCCCAATAGTGCTTCAGCTTCATCAGATACTTGATACTGAATACTGGAGGACGGTTAGCAATAATGCTCTCCCTCGGCATAAGAAATGCAGCGGCGAATGCGTCCGCTTGGCGCTCCATTTCCAGGCCACGCGCCTCCCCATGTTGTAAGCTATAGACATCGCGGACCAGGTGCCCAAGTTCATGGGCTGCATCAAATCGACTGCGTTCGGCAGACTTCATCGTGTTGAGGAAGACGAACGGCTTGCCGTCATGCCATGTACAGAAGGCATCCACCTCGCGCGCTTCTTCAGCCAGAGAAAAAATACGGACCCCCTTGGACTCCAGCAGGTGAATCATGTTCGGGATGGGGGCATTGCCCAATCCCCACATACGGCGCAAAGTGGCCGCGGCCTCCTCGGGCCCAAGGTCACTAAGATCGGGCAGATCGGCTGAGGGGAGATTGAATCGCTCTTCCATCCACTCGTTGACCTTGAACGCAATCGCACCCGCACTGAGTGCGCAGTTCTTCATGGCCTCAGTCATCCTCGAGAGTGAGCGAAAACTTGCCGCGTGCTCGCCGATGACCGGCATGCGCTCTTCAATGCAAAAAAACTGCTGAGGAAAGTTCAGCAGTTTCCCCATTTTTTCCAGAGTCTCGGCGTCGGGAGTCGAAGTCCCAGTTTCGTAGTTCTGGATGCTTCGGCTTGTGACGCCAAGTTCCTTGGCCAATTGCGCCTTTGTCAGGCGCCTTCTAACCCGGGCAAATGTGATTTGCGAAGGGTTGACTTCTACCATGATGATTAATCAAAAAGTACCTGATTTGGGTTCGACATCGACGGTGGCAGGCACATTCGGCGTATCCTCGCGAATTGCGAAATCCGTCGCGTTATTGGGAATGCTTCCCAGAATCAGCCGCTCTCCCCACTCGGTAATCTTTCTCTTGCCAAAGCCGGTAGGGTACGAAAGTTCGAACCGCACTTCGCTCAACGCCTTGTCGTAGTGGTACAGAAAAGCCCAGACCTGTGTTTCCTTCTGCCTCGCCTTAGCGAATTTAAATGCGTCTTGATTGAACAATTCCATCTGGCGATTGGAATGCACAAAACCTTGAACCACCACGCCTTTTTCGGCCTGGTTGGTGGGATCCTCAAAGCCCTCTTTGCCCGTTTCGCTGTTACCTGTCATGACCACTATGGAAACGGACTGATCCGGCGCACTGATGAACGGGCAGTTCTTTTCGTTGTGGATACGCCACTGCTTTTCACTCAGCAGAGTGCGCAGCACCTCGACTGTCTTCAGCCACTGCTGCACACCTGCAGCAGTAACCGCGGATGCGCTTGTCGTATCGTTGCGGGCACCAAGCCCACCTTGAATAGCGTTGTACAGGAGGTTGACGGCTAGGTCAGCCGACAGTTCCTGCAGCCGTGCTTCCACGAGCGCCGGTTGCGTCACGGTCTTGGCTCGGGGCGCAAAGGCGTTCGAGTATGCCAATTTGAACTTGGTTTTGGACACGCTGGCTCCTTGTCAGAGTTTCCGGAAATTGTACCTCAAGTCGAGGACGGAAAAGCGGAAATTTTCAATCAACGGAAAGTGACCCCACGGGGCGTGGTCTTAAGCCAGAAGGCCGCTGACAAAGCGTGAACAATCCTGGCGAGCGCCAACAACTAGCGCACGGGCGCCCGTTGCGGGTTCTTGACCCAAGACGCTCCATGATCAGTCAACCGCCAGCGCGCAGAGCAACGCCCCTACTGCCCTGCATCGAGGGTCGCCGTCAATACGGCACCGGCACAGCTGCCCGTCTCGGCTCAGCTCTGTCCGTGATGTCGGATGGAACAATCGCGTACTTGCGATAAATAGTCTTATCACCAGTGGTCTCCCGGCGACCTAAACTGGTTGCATGGGTATTGCATCGACCTCCTCCGCAGGGTCGGACGACGGAAATCTCCCAGCGACCGCCCTGCCCGATCTCGCTTCGTTGGCCGCCCTGCGCGCCTGGCACGCCGGACTCACGGCCCGCGCGGCGGTCGAGCGCTACCTGTCGCACCGGAAGGTCGATGGGCAATCCTCGCGTGGCCTCCTGAGCCGCATCCGTCGCCAGCTCGTCGCATGCGCAACCGCCCGTCAACGTGACGACCTGATTCCACTGTTCACACACCCGGCCGCGGACCGTGCCCGCCACGCGGCACAGGTCATCACCGCGCTCGACGTCCTGCGGAATACCCCCATCCCGGTGCCGCAGCCAACCGACCCTCTGGCCCGCTGGCTGCCGCCGCGCATCGCACGGGCGCTCGCCGCCGCCGGCATCGCCTCGTGCGCCGACCTGCTGGTGCGGATCGCCCACCGCCCAGCGTGGTGGCGCCCGATCTCGGGACTGGGGCTTCGGAGTGCCCACCGCGTCGAAGCCTTCCTCTCCCAACACCCGGACTTGAGCCGGTGCGCCGCCACGCTGGTTCCTTACGAGGCAGCGACCGCTCAGTTGGCCCCGCGATGGTCCCTGGATGCGCTGCCCGCCGACCTCGACGGTTCGCAGGGCCGCTTCCGAGCCCCGCGCGACACCTGCGGCCTCGCCGCGACCAACGACTACCAGGCGATCGAAGCATGGCTGGCACTGCACGACGGCGTCCATACGGTTCGGGCGTACCGGCGCGAGGCCGAACGTCTGCTACTGTGGGCCATCGTCGAGCGCCGCCAGCCCCTCTCGTCGCTCACCACCGACGACGCGATCACCTATCGGGCCTTCCTGCGCCATCCGACGCCCGCCGCCCGCTGGATCGGTCCACCGCGCCCGCGCACGACACCCGCGTGGCGTCCGTTCGCGGGACACCTGACGGCGCGGTCAACCGCCTATGCGCTGGCCGTCCTCCGCGCCCTCTTCGGGTGGCTCGTTGACCAGCACTACGTCGTGCTCAATCCGTTTGCAGGCGTGACGGTGCGCGGCGGCGCCGCCCGTGCACCGTTTGATACCGGGCGGGCGTTGACTGGCCGTGAGTGGAAGATCGCGCGCGCTGCGGCTGACCAGCTCGAGCGGACTGGCTGTACCGCACTAACTGCAGAGCGACTGCGTTTTGTACTGGATTTCGGCTACGCAACCGGGCTGCGGGCGCAGGAACTGGTGGCGGCGACGCTCGGCGACATCACGGCGGACGCCCGCGGTACGTTATGGCTGCTGGTGACGGGAAAAGGGGCGAAGTCCGGGCGCGTGGCCCTGCCGCCCCTCGCGCGGGACGCCTTGCGGCGCACACTGAAGGCGCGGGGTCTGCCGATCATGCGCACTCGCTGGCATCCGGCGACACCGTTGGTCACCGCCCTCAATGCAGAGCGTCGCGGGGAACACCACGCCGGCATCAGTGCAGCGCGGTTGCGGCAGGTGTTAGGTGAGTTTTTTCGGGAGACGGCTAAGCGCGTGAACGCTCGTAATCCGGCGCTCGCAGAGAAGCTACAGCATGCCAGCCCCCACTGGCTACGCCATACACACGCCACCCACGCACTGGATGCCGGCGTGGAACTGGTTGTCGTGCGAGACAACCTGCGCCACGCCTCGGTGGCGACCACGTCGACCTATCTCCATGGGGAAGAGGCTAAGCGCGCGCGTCAGGTAGGTGCAGCCTTCCAGCGCCTGCCCCGCCGATCACATCGTCGAGGCGCGGCCCGCGCAGCCCGATAATTGCGCACAACGTCCGAGATACACGTCGCACGATTGGATGAATTGCAGGCCGATTTGCAACGGCTTCGACCGGGTCGTTTAACCGATATAGGCGTATGCGTTTGCTCGGGCATCGTGCAGTGCGTGGTGCTCGCCGCCGTGCCGCGCGAAGTATTCGGCTTGCCGTCGAGCATCGATCTGGCCGCGGATATCCTCGAGTGCCCAGCCTTCAGGCAACTGGCCATCGAACAGAAATTGCAGCAGATTCAGGTCCGTCTCGAGGTCGTAGCAGAGCACCGGTCGGGAGGTTGGCGGGACGCCCCCGATCCAAGCCCGCAGCACCTGACGCAGTTGATTAAACGGCATCGCGCGATCCTTGAATCGCCCCAGTTTCGGCAGCACCGCAGCCCGAACGAAGGCACTACAGCGCGCAGCATCATAGTCCGTGCATTCGCCGTAGAACTCGGATCCGTTCTCCCCAACGATGGCCAAACTAATGAGTTGAGGCGCCTCGAAGTCCGTGAACTCGGTGTCGACGAAGAAACGATTTCTCCAACTGCCACGGCCGCTGGACGGTACCGACCAGGTCGGTCCGTTTTGGAAGCGGGTATCCGTCATAGTCGCTCACCCAACGCACATTCAGCACAGAACACCTACACTTACTCCCGCCTTACTACGAGAGCCAACGCCGCACACATGGCCTGTCCATCTGAAAGCCCCCTCTCGGTCATTATGCAGAGTCCGAGCGCGGCCGATGCGCCTGCCATACCCGCCTTCCGCGGGCGTAGCGCGTCGCGAATCCGCTTGGTACGGAAAACTTTCGCCCCGTCACCGTCGTGAACTGCGTCACCGTCAGCAGTGTGCGATCGTCGTCGCTGAGTTCGGTCGCCCCGACTCGGATTTCGCTCAGTGGATCCAGATACCAGTCATCTACCTGACGCGCACGGCGCGTGCTGACCACCGCCGCCCCTCGCAGCACGTTACTGCCGTCGAGAAACTGCTTCAGCGATGCCGCGCCGGACGTGAGATCCGTCCAGATCACGCAGGGGATCCCCCGTGCTCGCTTTTCAGACACCCGTAGAACCAGTAAGTCGCCGGGTGTCCACTGTTCCATCACAGCCCACACAGCTGCACCGGCCATCGCCGACTGTAGCGGTAGACGGTTCCCATCCTGAATCAAAAACATATGCCTTGCAGCTAGAGAAACTGGCCGCGCCCGAGAAAATGGGTCGTAAATGCCGTGGCCAAACGAGCATCATACCGCGACCATCATCGGATGCAAAGGGTATCTGGCAAACGGGACGACGCAGGACATCTGGCCGCGATTGGCGCGACGGTCCGTGCTCGTCGGCTGGAGTTTGGCGTCTCGCAGGAAGCGCTTGCCCTTCTCACCGGAATCGATCGAAGTCACATGGGCCGCATCGAAAGAGGCCAGCGCAATTTGACCATCCTCAACCTCATCCGAATCGCTGACGCTCTGAATATTTCGCCATCGAAGCTTCTGAAAAGCTCTGGTCTCTAAAGTAGTAGTGTTTGGCGTGCAAGACCAATCTTTGTCACGCTCGTGTACATAGTGATTGCGGACTTGTGACTCCGCCAACTCACAAACGAAGAAGGCCGCGATGAGCAACTCCATCGCCGTCGGCGCGACATCACCGACTCTACTCGAATTGGAAGCCTCCTTACGTCAACGAGACACGCATCCACTCGAGTCACTACACTTCCATCGCCGTTATCGAACTCAAGAACGATCGTGCATCGCATGGCGGCTCCTCGTCTCTAAATTGCCGAGACGTTATGCTTTCAGGTGGCCACTTCCCAGTCTTTTTAACGGTTTCCTTCGACAACGATTTAACGTGACAAAGCCCCCTACAGTGCCATACACATTGATAATTCGTCGGCAGCCGATATCATCGCGGTATGTCTATTAATCGTCGGATCACGACTTCGGCGCAATCCCCAGCGCAGGCATTTCGACGAACCCCACCTATGCGGGTGAATCGACATAGGTCCCCACTCCCTCTTCGATCGACAAAACGGCATCCGCCACCGCCCGCACGTTCTCCGGGTCATGTGTGATGAATAGCATTGCGATCCCCGACTCTCGTTGCAATCGCACGAATAAACCCAGGACGCTCTGCGCAACCAGTGGGTCGAGAGCCGAGGTCGGCTCGTCGCAGATCAGGACACTCGGCTCAGCCGCAAATGCGCGTGCAATGCAGACACGTTGTTTTTGCCCGCCCGACAGTTGATGCGGATACCGATCGAGCAGGTCCGCGTTCAACTCCACCTGTTCGGCGAGCGCCACGATCCGACGCTCCAGCCTGGCACCGCGCATACCGAAATAGAAAGTCAACGGACGGCCGATCGTTTCCCGGACCGTATGTGCCGGATTGAGCGCAAGATCCGATAGTTGATGTATGAGTTGCACGGCACGCAACTGGTCCCGGTTGCGGCCGCGGACATCCGGCGACATCTGCGCGCCGTCGACCCATACACGCCCACGATCCGGCCGCAGCAAACCGGTGATCACGCGTGCCAGACTGGACTTTCCTGAGCCGGAGCGGCCCACTACCGCGAGCGTACGCCCGGCGTGTACTTCGAGCGAAACGTCGCTCAGCACCGGTGCGCCGTCACGATAACGCGCCGTGATCGCCTCGACCGCTAACGCGGGCCGCACGCGAGTCAACGCGGCACCGGGCGCACGGGCCAGCATGGACACGCCCAACAGCCGCTTCGTATAGGAATCGCGGGGCGCGTCGACGATATTTCTGGTCGACCCATACTCAACGGTACGCCCGTCGCGTAACACCAGGAGTTGATCGGCGACTCTCGCCACAACCGGCAAATCGTGGCTGATAAAAATCGCCGACGTGCCGGTGGCGCGCAGCGCGTGCGAGATGGTCGCCAGCACCTGATCGCGGGTCGCGGCGTCAAGCGCGGTGGTCGGTTCGTCAAACATGATTACATCCGGCGACGCACACAGCGCCATCGCGGTCATTGCCCTTTGCAACTGGCCGCCGGACACCTGATGCGGATAGCGCTCACCGAACCGTTCTGGCTCCGGCAGTCCCAGCAGGGAGAACAGCTCGATCGCGCGCTTCACCGCATCACGCTTTGTCAACAGACCCCGGATGACAGCGGTTTCAATCACCTGATCGATCAGCCTGCCCGACGGAGTAAACGCCGCCGCCGCCGCTTGGGCGACATATGCTATCCGGACGCCGCGCAACTCTCGCGCGCGCCGCTCGGACAGTGTCAGCATATTCAGTCCGCCCAACAAGATCCGCCCGGCCGACGCCCGCAAGCCGCTCCGAAAATGCCCGAGTGCGGCAAGTCCGAGCGTCGATTTTCCCGCGCCCGATTCGCCGATCACACCGAGCACGCTGCTACGCGCGAGCGCAAACGACACGTTGTCGAGCACGCGCCGTGATTTGCCATCCGCGCCATGTGCTTCGACCGACAGTTGCACTGCTTCCAGAACGATATCGCTCATAGCGCCCTTCTCCGCTGCGCGAGCCAGTCGAGCACGGCATTGATGCTCAAACTCAGCAGACCGATGGCGGCACCGGGAATTAATGCGGCCCAGACGCCGAACAGCACGCCGTCCTTGTTCTCCTTGGCGAGACTGCCCCAATCGGTCGAGGGAGGCTGCAAACCGAGTCCGAGGAAAGACAGCGTTGAAATCAACAACACGGCGAACACGGTGCGCAAGCCGAACTCTGCAAGCAGCGGACGCGCGATGTTCGGCAACACCTCACGAAAGATTAGTGCGACCATGCCTTCCCCGCGCAACCGCGCCACTTCGACATAATCGAGCGCGGCGGCGCCCACGGCCAGCGAGCGCGTCACGCGGAAAATCCGCATCCCTTCCAGTGCCGCGACCACGAGACACACGGTCACCGCGCCCGGCGGCACCACGGACAACACCACCAGTGCAAAAATCAGCGTGGGGATCGACATCAAGACATCGTTGCCGCGCGACAAGACGGTGTCCAGCCAGCCGCCCCACACACCCGCGAGCAGCCCGAGCGCGCCGCCGCTGGCGAACGCCAGCACCGTCGATAGCGCAGCGAGCGCGAGTGTGGTCCGGGTGCCGTAGATCAGGCGCGACCACGCATCGCGACCGAGATTGTCCGTGCCGAGCCACGCCTGCGACGACGGACCATCCCAATTGCCGCCGACGATATCGTTGATCCCGTGGCGTGCGGCCCACGGCGCGGCCAGCACCAGCAACGCGCACAGCAACAGGAACGCGAGCGACGAATAAGGTCTGCGTTTCATCGTGGATGCCTCAGGCGAGGATTGGCGCCGATCGAGACGAGATCCGCAAACAGGTTGAGCCCGACATACAAGGCGCCGAAGATCACGCCGCAAGCCTGAACGGCCGGTATGTCACGCTTGACAACGCTGTCCACCATGTATTGCCCGAGTCCGGGATAGACGAAGATGGTCTCCACCACCACGGCGCCCACGGTCAGATACGCGAGATTCAGCGCGATGATGCTGACAATCGGCGCGATCGTGTTCGGCAGCGCATGCCGGACGATCACACGGCCGTGAGGCAAGCCCTTGAGTTGCGCCATTTCGACGAACGGCTGCGCCATGACGTCGATCAGCGCAGCACGCGTCATACTGGTCATGTGGCCGAGAATGGCGAGCACGAGTGCCGCGCAAGGTAGCGCGAGACTCGTCAGCCATGCGCTCAACGTGCCGGTTGCCGCGTCTGCCGCGCTGCTCGGCAGCCATTGCAGCGCAACGGAAAACAACGCGATCAGCAGATAGCCGACGAAGAATTCCGGCAGCGCGACCGACAACCGCATCCCGGCGACGATGCAGCGGTCTATCCATCCACCCTGCCTGAGCACGGCAAGCATGCCAAGGACGAGCGATAGCGGCACCGCAATGAGCGCAGCTCCGGCCGCAAGCACCAGCGTGTAGAAAAGACGCGGCTTGATGGCCTCGGCAACCGGCACACGGGTCGTATAGCTGTTGCCGAAGTCGCCGTGCGCGAGCCCGCCGAGCCAGCGGCCGTAGCGCACCAGCACGGGCTGATCGAGGCCGAGTTCACGCTCCATCGCGTGCACGGCCGAGGGCGTCGCACTCTGCCCGAGAATCGTCGCGGCGATATTCCCTGGCAGCAGATTCGTCCCCGCGAAAATCAGCGTGACCGCGGCAAACAAGGTCACGATGCCCTGCACGACCCGTTGGACGAATAGACGCAGCAGCGGCGAACGGCTTGCGAAAGCCGTCCGCGCGAGCAGTACTGCGCTCAACTCGCGAACCATACTTTTTCCGCCGCGCGCGATCCGACCTCGCCGGGAATGTCGGTATAGCCTTTCAGGATTGAACGCGAGGCGCGCAACGAGTCCTGGTAAAGCGGAATAACCGACGCTCCCTGTTGCGCGTACAACACCTGAATGTCGTGGTAGATCTGCTTGCGGCGCGCGTCATTGCTTTCCGAGCGGGCCGCGGCAACCAGTTTGTCGAATGCCGGATCTTTCCAGCGCGACTCGTTCCAGGGCGCGCCCGAGACGCAGATCATCGACAGATAAGCGTCGGCGGTCGGGCGGTTCGCCCACGACGACGCGCAGAACGGCTGCTTCATCCAGACCTGGGTCCAGTAGCCGTCGGCGGGTACGCGGTTGACCTTGAACGGAATCTGCGCCTTGCTCGCGGAGCTCTGATACAACTCGGCGGCCGACACGGCGCCCGCGAAGGTTGCGCCATCGGCGGCCGACAGCACCACCGGTTGCGTGACGCCCGACTTGTTCCAGTAGAACTTTGCCTTGTCGGGATCGTAAGCGTGCTTGGGTACGTCCGTCGTATAGAAGCGATTCGACGGGAACAGTGGATTGTCATTCGCGACCGAGCCATAGCCGCCCAGCAGCGACGTGCGCAGTTGCTCGCGATCGATCGCATATTTCAGCGCGGTACGGACGTCGTTATTGTTGAACGGAGACCGGTCCGCCAGCATGGGAAACAGAATGTTGTTGGTATCGCGCGCGCGATAGAGCCGGATGGCCGAAAGGGATTCGAGGCGCTTGGCGAGACGCGGCTCGACCCGGTTGATCAGATGCACCGAGCCGCTCATCAGCGCGGCCACGCGCGCTGCGCTATCATTGTAGGCGACCGTTTCGACCGAATCGACGAAGCCTCGACCGGTGTCCCAGTAGTTCGGGTTGCGCCGCGTCAACACCCGCACGCCCGGCTGGAACTTTTCAAGAATATACGCACCGGTGCCGATGCCCTTGTCGAAATCCGCGCCCTTGGGCGTGATACCGAAATGCACATCGCCAAGCAGGTAAGGAAAATCGACGTTCGGCGAATCGAGTTTGATCGTGAGTTCCAACGGACCTGTGATCGTGATTTCCTTGACAGGGTCCAGATACGCCTTGGCCGCCGATTGCGAATCCTTGCCGCGGTGGTGGTCGAGCGAGTACACGACATCGGCGGGTTCGAGCGTCTTACCGTTATGGAACTGCACCCCGCTACGCAGCTTGATGATCCAGGTCCGCGTGTTGTCCCGGCTTTCCCAGCTTTGTGCAAGTCCTGCGCGCAACGAGCCGTCGTCGTTCAGATCGGTCAGCGTGTTGAACACCTGACGCCCGACGTTGTACATGAATTCTTCGAAATAGAATGCCGGGTCGATGCGGTCGCTGCTTGAAGCGGTGTCGATACCGATTATCAGATGGCCTCCGCGTTTGGGCGTTTCGGCCGCGTAAGCGCGTGAGCCAAGCAGCGCAGAACCGGAAAGTGCCGCGGCCGTGCTACCCGCCAGTTGCAGGAAACGGCGGCGTGTCAGGCCCTCGTGAGGCGACAAGGCTTCATCGGAATGATCGAATGACATGGTGATCCAGGCGGAAATGAAAAAGAAAGGTCGCGACGAATATCAGTAGAATTCCGCACGTAGCGCGTGCGAGAGAAGCGCGATGTGCTCCGGCCCAATCCCGCAGCAGCCACCAATGATCGATGCGCCGGCATCGGTCCAGCGTCGCGCGAACTCGGCATAGCCTTGCGGTTGCAAGTCTTCGCGCAGAGCACTCAGCCCCGAGTTGGCGGGGCCGCGCTGTCGTTCCGGCACAAAGGTGTTCGCATACACACCCAACGCGATGTCAGCCTGCGAGGCGTCTCGAACCGCGCGCGCGCGGCGTACCGCGGCTTCCATGATCTCGGCCTGGCTGCAGTTGAAAAGGAAGGCTTGGACGCCAAGCGAAGCCGCCACGGCAAACGCCGTCTCGATCGCTTCTCCGGAACGCAAGGTAGGTCCTGCATCGCCACGCACGATCGCGTCGATATCCGCGGTGTCGTCGAGCGTAAAAGACAGCCACAACGGCCGCGAATCGCCATTCAACGCCGTGTGGACTGCTTTGGCTTCGGCGGTGGAACTCAGTGTCTCGCCGAGCCAGATATCCACATAGGGTGCGAGGCCTTCAACCAGCGTGTCGAGCAGTGGAGCCGCTTTCGCGGCATCGAACAGGTCAGGACGGTAGGAGCCGAACACCGGTGGCAACGAGCCAGCCACCTGTACGGGTTGACTGCCTGCATCGGCGGCCTCGCGTGCCAATTTCCCGGCAAGCGCGGCCAGCCTCAAACCGTCCGCGTTGAAGCGCTCCTCGCCGATGTGAAACGGTACGACCGCATACGAGTTGGTAGTGATGAAATCCGCGCCTGCCCGGACAAACGAATCATGTGCAGTGCGCACGAATTCGGGTGCCTGAATCAAGGCCAGAGCCGACCATTCGGGTTGCTGGAACGGCGCGCCAATCCGCAAAAGTTCACGCCCCATGCCGCCATCCAGAATACGTATTCCCATTGATGCCCTCCACAAATCAGACTATGTTAGCGAGTGGATGTCATACGGGAAACCAACTGTTTTCGCTATGGATATGCTGAAGCGCCAACGAGTACTTTTCCGTACTCGGAATAACGTCAGCCACGCCGTGAGCTGCTGCGCGTTGCCCCCGAGATCAGTCCGTCACCGGACGACCACGTCACCGAAACCCGACCCGTATTCATCTGCCGGCACTGCGGCGCACCGATGATCGTCATCGACATCCTCGCGCGCAGCGCCCCCATCCGCGCACCGCCAATCCGATGGGATCAGACATGAGCATCACGGTTCCTCAATCTCCCAGTCCAACGTCGGCTATGCGGCAACGCGACCCAAGCGAGGACGTCTGTGCGTGTTGCTTCGCGAAGCAACACGCACGCCTGCTTCATCATCGCGATTGCACGCCTGCACCGATTCGCTACGGCTTCAGCGCCCGTCCGGGCATTGTCACGTTGCTGCGGCGATCACGTAGGATTCGACGATGAAGAAGACAAAGCCGCTTTATCACGGTCACCGCTATCCGGCGATCGTTATCAGTTGCGCCGTGCGCTGGTATTTCCGGTTCCAGCCAACCCTGCCGCGTCGCGACTGCCGGCGCGTTCCGATCCCGCACGCGTCACGCGGATCGCCGATGACGCACAGGCGCTCGACGCCTCCCGCACACTTGCCGGCGTATTCGCGTCGGGCGCAGCCGAACGTGACCGCAACCGCGTGCTGCCGTGGACCGAACTCGATCTATGGTCGCAAAGTGGTCTTGGCGCGATCACCTTGCCGCGCGATTACGGCGGCGCCGGCGTGTCGTTCGCGACGCTCGCCGAAGTCTTCGTGAATCTCTGCGCGGCCGATCCGTCGCTGGGGCAGATTCCGCAGAACCATTTCGGCGTGCTGGGCGTGCTGCGCGAAGTCGGCACTCCGGCGCAGAAAGAGCGACTGTATGGCGAAGTGCTGGCGGGCCAGCGGCTCGGCAATGCCGGCCCGGAGCGTCGCTCGGCCGCGGCCGCGACGATCCTGCAGGGCTCGACCCGTCTGCGCACCACGCCGGACGGCTTGCGTCTGGACGGCAAGCGCTTCTACTCGACCGGCGCACTGTTCGCGCACCGCGTCCCGACGCGCGCGATCGACGACGAAGGACGCGCCGTGCAGGTCTGGGTGCCACGCGAGGCGCCGGGCCTCGCCGTCGTCGACGACTGGAGTTCGTTCGGCCAGCGCACCACGGCGAGCGGCACCGTGACCTTCGACAACGTGCCGGTCAATCCGCAGGACGTGCTGCCGATCTGGCAACTGGCCGGCCAGGTCTGTTCGGCCCGATCTCGCAACTGCTCCAGGCGGCGATCGACATGGGTATCACGCAGGCGGCCGTCGCCGACGCGCTCGCCTTCGTACGCGAACGCGCGCGGCCGTGGGTCGATTCGAGCCTCGAACACGCGACCGACGCCCCGTACATCATCGCCGATGTCGGCCGCTTGGAGATCGACTTGCACGCGGCGCATGAAGTGCTGCTGGGAACCGGCCGCACGCTGGATGCCATCGCGGCCCAGCCGATCGATGCCCAGGCCAGCGCGCGAGCGTCCGTCGCCGTTGCCGAGGCGAAGGTGCTGACCACGCGCATCGCACTTGAAGCAAGCGAAAAGCTGTTCCAGCTGGCCGGTTCCGCGTCGACTCGCGCCGTCCACAATCTTGACCGCCATTGGCGCAACGCCCGCACCCATACGCTGCACGACCCGGTGCGCTGGAAATATCATGCCGTGGGCAACTTCTACCTCAACGACACGCTGCCGCCGCGGCGTGGGGCCTTGTAATGGCCAAAAAACAGATCCTGCTCAACGCGTTCAACATGAACTGCGTGGATCACATCAACCACCGCTTGCGGACGCATCCGCGCGACCGTTCGAGCGACTATCGTCTTTTTCCGTACTGGACCAACCTCGTGCGCACGCTGGAGCGCGGACTGTTCGACGAGCTCTTCCTCGCCGATATCGTTGGCGTGTACGACATCTACCAGCACAACGCGGACGTGACGTTGCGCGAGTCGATCCAGCCGTCGTAGACCAAAGCAAATTTGTCACCGTTTGCGAAGTAAAAATGTCACTTCGCCGCCAAGCGCCGGCGACGATGGGCGAAACTCTCGGAAATTCGTGACGTTGCACGTCGCGAATTAACGCTGGCACTGACCATAGCCTTGCGAAGAGCAGTGTCAACTCCCGAGCAGCGCCAGCAGCCCCTATCGCGCGTTGTACGAAATCAGAGTTTGAGCAGGCGATCGTACCGTAGTGGTAGAAGATCAACTCAGCGTCTTTGTCAGCCATAGGTGCCCACCTCCCACCGGAATGGCCCCCGTTCACGGGACACTTTTACCGCCTGCCATCGGCGTAGACGGCCGTCAATGCATGCCGCCAGTTGCCAGAAGAATTTCCCCCGTCATCCAACGAGCCTGATCGGAAGCAAGGAAGACAGCAATGTCTGCGACGTCGTCGGGCTGTCCCGCACGCCCGAGGACCGTTCTGGCAATCATGTCGGCTTCCGCATCGGAACCGGGAAAGCCGGCGCTGTGTGTCCCCTCAGTCACCACATAGCCCGGGTTGATCGAGTTCACGCGAATTTTTCGCGAACCCAACTCTTGAGCCAGAACACCGGTAACCGCATCGACTGCGGCCTTGGTGCCTGTGTAAATCACGCTCCCCGCTCGCGGGACGTGAGACGCGGCAGACCCAATGTTGATGATGCTCGCGCCGTCGGCGAGATGCTTCACTGCAGCCTTTGTTACCAATAAAAGTCCAAGCACGTTGGTATTGAACTGACGGTGGAACTCCGCTTCCGACACCTCTTCTATGGGACCAAACGCATAGACTCCGGAATTGTTCACCAAGATATCGAGGCGCCCGAATTCATCGATGGCTGTCCGGACCAGATTGGCAGCATCGGTTTCTTTAGATACATCTCCTGCGACGGCCACTGCTTTTCCGCCCTGCCCAGTGATTTCGTCCACCACGGCATCCGCGCCAGACTTACTGGATGCATAGGCCACGACTACTGCAGCGCCATGCGCTGCGAACGCCTTGGCTATTGCAGCTCCGATTCCCTTGGACGCACCGGTTACCAGCGCGACCTTTCCTTCAAGACTAGCCATACTTTCCTCACGAGTTGAACGCTTCACCGTTAAGCTGGGCGAGCGCATAGCGCCCGGCAACTCCGTATGGGTTGCCGAGCGTTTCCAGTATCTCGACGTGGTTATAGCCTCGTCCAATGACCAGACCCGCAGGCTTACCCACTTTCCGAACGGCCGCCGTAAAATCGTCGCTTTGCCGTACGAACTCGGGTGTCTCGAGCGTTCCGTGCACCAACACCAGCGGTGCCCGCAATTGATCGAGATGGCGCTGAGGGCTCAGACGCGCCTCCGCCTCGTCGGTAAACTTCACGTATTTGCTACGTGACGACAGGCGCACGGGCATCAAATCGTATATCCCACTGACCAGCGTCGCGGCCTTGATGAAATCACCCGGCAACCGGAAGTCCCTCTCCCAGTTCGTGGTGAGCGCAACAGCCGCCAGGTGCGCCCCCGAAGAGTGGCCGGATAGATAGATCCGATCAGGGTCGCCGCCAAACGATGCAGCATTCCTGTACACCCACTCCAGGCATCGATTGACCTGCTCAGACATCTGTATCAGGCTTCCCCCGGCCTCGATCACGTTGATGAAATCCGGAGCAATAAAATGCACGCCTCGCTTCACGAACATCTCGGCAACGAAACCGAACTGACTTGCCGAGCCGGCGCGCCAGGCTCCTCCGTGTACAAAAACGTGAATCGGAGCCTTTTGCGCATTGGCCGAATACAAGTCCAGCGTTTCGACAGACGTTGGCCCGTACTGAAGTTTTCTCGGCGCGCCCAGCCGGGTACGCGCATCTTCGCTGTTGGTTTCCCAACGTTTGATCACGGTGTCCAGGTTGGGGGCATAAGCCGCCTGGTCATAAGCCCTGTCCAACGATGCCTGATCGAAATCCAGCCACACGGGCTTGCCATGCTGTGCACTCTGTTGGGCGCCAACTTTACTCGCAAGCGCGGCGGCCGTTGCCGCGATAGCGCCCGATAAAACCCTCCTGCGGCCCGCATCGACAATTCTCCGCATCTCCCCTCCCATGGTGACGAACATGCACGGCAACTGCTTGCTTTTTCTGGGCAGGACAGTCCTGGTCATCAGCGCTCCCGCCTATAGGCGGACAAACGCCTCGTGCTGTCACAATTCCCGGTACGTACGTCGATGCAACCCATATTTTGAACGTACACGTACTATATGCGAGTGTAGGTGGACGGGTACGCCCGCGTCAAGATATCGGCTCGATGCGTGGCGCGTATCGGGGCTATCCGCAGATCGCGACACATCGTCACAACCCGCCGGGAAGGTGAAAAGCGGACGCAAGGGCATGATCCTGGACCAGTCCAACTCCGCGGGTAGCCAGAGTCGTGGCAGTCAGTACGGCCACAGACGCGTCGTTCATCTTCACTGAAGCGAAGTGGTTTCAATAGCTGCCACGACGAAGGCCGATCGTGTCACGACTGACCTGTCACGGTCACTGATGTACTCAACGCATTGGTGTCACGCGACGATGAACCGGCGATCATGTGATAGGTTCCGCTATTCAACTTCCACGCATGCTTCGACGCGTCCCAAGTCGACAGCAATTGAGACGGCACGGTAATGCTCACTTGCCGTGACTGCCCGGGTTGGAGCGAAACTTTCTGCCAGCCGACAAGTCGCTGAGGCGGCTCACCAAGCCCGGCGGGTAACACTGCATAGACCTGCGCGGTTTCAGCTCCGGCACGAGCTCCGCTGTTCAGAACCGAGAACGTAACGGTCACCTTGCCGGCGCCGTCTACCTTCGCGCTCAATGCGGAATAGGCAAACGTCGTGTAGGACAAGCCAAACCCGAACGGAAACAGCGGACGGATTTGCTTCGCGTCGTACCAGCGGTATCCAATCAGCAGGCCTTCGCTATAGTCGACGTTCAGATTCGTTGCGGAAATCGTCGGCTGCGGCAGGTCCGACTCCTGCATCGGGAATGTGATCGGCAACTTGCCTGACGGATTGACATCGCCGAACAACAGATCGGCAATCGCTTGTCCACCTTGCACGCCCGGGTACCAGGTTTCCAGCACGCCATGCACTTCGGCAAGCCAAGGCATCACGACGGGGCTCCCGTTTTCGAGAACCACTACCACGCGTTTCGCCTTTGCCGCGACGGCCGTGATCAGCGCATTCTGATCGTAACTTTGGTTAGCTGGGTCTGCCGCCTTGTTCGGCAAACTGAGGTTCGGCAAGTCGGTGTCTTCGTGCTCGAATTGGGTCGCGAACACGATCGCGACATCCGCCTGTGCGGCGGCATCGGCTGCCGCGTTTGCATCCGTGCCATCAAAGTATGTAACTTGCGCGTTAGGCGCTTTCTGCCGGATCGTCGCGAGCGGTGCCGACTTGTACCAGTTTGCACAGCTGCTATCGAATGCATTGGCGGGCTTGCAAGTGGTGACTGCATTGCCGTCGACCGGAGGAACGGTACCGGAGCCGCCACCCGACATCACACCGACATCCGCATGCCCGCCGATTAGCACGATTGAGGACAGATTGTTCGAGGCAAGAGGAAGTACCGGCTGAATGGAACTGGACGGTGCGGCATTTTTCAGCAACACCGCGGATTGCTGTGCAACCCGCAAGGCAAGCGCATTGCCTGCAGCCTGATCAATCGTGCCGCCTGGCGTCGGCGGCGAGTCGAAAACCCCGTATCGGATCATCGTGCGCAATTTTCGATGAACCATCTCGTTCAAGCGCGTCATAGGCACCGTGCCTGCAGTCACCGCGGCTTTCAACGCGGAACTGAAGTACGGAGTTAGCGTAAAGCCCGGGATGCCGGTGGGACGATCGCCAATATCGCCCGGCTCTTCTTCGTCGAGACCCGCGAGTGCGGCCGCGACCGTGCTGTGGTTTCCGGCCCAATCCGACTGTACGACGCCCTCGAATCGCCATTCGTTCTTCAGCACATCGGTCAACAAATACGCGTTCTCGCACGAATAGGTACCGTTCACCAAGTTGTATCCGCACATGACATTCCCGGGCCGCCCCTGCTTGACTCCGATTTCGAACGCAAGCAATTCCGTTTCACGCATTGTCCGTTCGTCGACGATCGAGTTGCTCGTCGTCCTGTTCGTCTCCTGGCCGTTCATCGCAAAGTGCTTGATCGTCGCGATAACGTTGCGCGACTGCGTCCCCGTGGTTCGTGCCGCGCTCATCGTACCACTCAGAACCGGATCTTCGCCCATGTACTCGAATGTGCGGCCTCCGCGCGGCTCGCGCGCCAGATTGACACCGCCACCGAGGCCCTCTGCATAGCCAAGCGTGCGCAATTCCGTCGCGATACGCGCGCCGTATTCGTCTGCAAGATCGGTATCCCAGCTCGCGGCAAGAGCAATTGGCGCAGGCAGTGCAGTTGCACCGGCATCGCGCACGTTGACGCCGCCGGTCGAATCGGCAATAGCGAATGCCGGAATTCCGAGTCGCGGGATACCGGGGATGTACCCAGCGCCATTGATCCCTGGCGGAAACGGCCCTCCAAAGTTCGCAAATGGATCGCCCGTGCCGTGTACCAGTTGAATCTTCTCGTCCGTCGTCATCTGAGCGACAAGCGCAGCAGCACGCGCGTCGGCAACCGATTCGGGATCACCAGGTCCAACGATGTCATCTCCACCACATGCCGACACGATCACTGCAGCGGTGCCGCACAAGACCAGTGTTGCAACGAGACCCGGCAAATGCTTCTTCTTCATTCTGTCCTCGACTGGTAAATTATTTAACATAACGAATCAAATGAGACTAGATGGCCGTTAAATGAAAGCTGGTACGAATGCGATTGCGGAGAGGTGCCGGAAGGCGCACGTAGCGCGACTGGAAGTGCCCCTGTCGCGGGCGACGTCAAACGCTAGTCGACTGGTGGCAAGCGTGAATGGCCCTTCGCCCGCCGCGCGGCAAACCCGTTGACACCGTGTCGCGCGAAGTCGGTGTGACCCTCGCCGATGGTGATGAGGCACTTGCCGGCATGGAGGCACGCCGGAAGACACGTGTCACCGATCCGCTCCAAGCACGGCTCGATGACGCTGTGCGACGCGTTGACGAGCTGTCTATGGATGTCGAGATCCTGCGCAGAGAGCTCGAACTTCAGCCCCGTCGCCCTTTGCTCGCTTGGATATCCTCGAAACGAGCCGAGACGTCTCCGTCAACGCAGGCAACCGGATCAGAAAATGTGCCGCATGCCGACCCGCAGCGCCAGTTGGTTCCGTCCGGACGAAGGACCGAACAATGTGATTTGCGCTTGCGCGCCGTTGCCTGACGTTCGCTGGAACGCAGCGGTCGCGTATATGTCCGTTCGCTTGGATAGGGAATAATCGAACGTCGTATTGACCTGCTGCGCCTTGTTTCCGTTAAGAACCGCGTTTCCGTCCATGAACTGATAAGCTACTTCGATACGTAGGAACGGGTTGACGGGATACATGCCACCGACCTCGTACACATTCACGGCTCCGCCAGTTGCCGTATTTCTCGTATTTGTATAGAGAAGGTCGACATAGGCCGGCCCGACAAACACACCGCCACCGAGGCCAAAGGTCCGGATGCCAGAATTCCCGTTGTTCATGGTCGGGTAACGGACATACGTGTAGGCAGCGTCAAGATTGAACAGACTATTGCCATAGTCGATACCGAAGCTCTGCGAGCTATTTTGCGAGAATGCGCCCGCAACGCCGCCGAACCCGTACATGGCGCCAAAGCTGAATCCCTTGAGATCCGGGCTCTCGTACTTGACCGCGTTGGCGAGACGTTGACCGGAGACGCGGTCGAAATCGAATCCGCCAGCCGGCAGGTTGGGAACGTTCAACGCGTTGAAGGGGCCTTGCCGGAGGTTCTGAAGCGTAATTACCGGGAACGCTGGGCCGTAACGCCGAATCGCCAGCGACGTGAACATAAAGTCATACTGATTACCCAGGGTTATGCGGCCCCATTTTTTGTCGGCCAGCGCCAAATACGTCAGTCGGCCGAACGTGTTTCCGATCGATGCGCCCGTCCCCTCGTTGAATTGCCCTTCGATCACGAACGTCGCCGACAACCCTCCCCCCAAGTCCTCCTTGCCGCGAAATCCGAACAAGTTCGGCGCGATCACGCCACTACCGAAAGAGAACTGCCTCTTCCCTCCCACGTTGCTGACGTAGTCGAGGCCTGTATCCAGTACCCCGTATATCTCGACGCTGCTTTGCGCATGTGCAGCGACCGCCACACATCCAAACGATGCTGAAACGACAACGGTCAACGCGGCCGTCCTGCGCTTGATTGCCTCCCCCTTCATCCCTGCTCTCCTCTCGCCGATCAAGATTGAACTTCGCTAGCTGCACCCGATGCGGTGTCATCCATGACCGGGCACGACTCGATCATCAAAGTCCAAAAGTCGTCCAGCCATCCAATTTGTGCACGATTAATCCGAATGACGAAGATGAGTACACCTACATCATCAACGTCGAACTAAATGTTTTTGATGCTGCGATGTGGCGTCGGGCGATGCAGCGTGATCGCGGTATGCGAGACCGCAATATGGCGAGATATCGGGGATGCTTGACGTCGGAATGTCGTCTGACTCGAGATCGCGAACTGAGGATTCGGGATGGAGCGCCTGCATGTCTGCTATCGGCGACGGTTTCACTTCGTGCCGGAAATCGACGCTGAGGAAGCGATAGCGCCCGAGGAAGGCGAGTCCGGGATAGATATCCCAAGAGCGAGGAGTCGATGCACGGCAAAGGATTCGGGGGCACCGAGCCAACCGTGCCCCCAACCCAACTTGGTGCTTAACGCTCCACCAGCGCGAGTACCCGGCACGGGCTACCCGAACCGCGCTTGATCTTCAGCGGCGGCGTAATCAGCATCGATCCGGTGGGCGGCAAACGGTCCAGATTGGCCAGGCTAGACAGGCCAAACTTGTTGCTGCCGTGCATCGTATGGTGACACGGGAACGGCTTCGCAAACGCGTAGGCCTGCCCGGCGTCGGTGCCGACGGGTTCCGTGCCAAAACCGATCACATCGCGCTCCTTGGCCAAAAATTCCGGCAGATCCTCCGCCGGTCCCGGTGAATGACCACCGTCCTCCCGCGTATTCAAGAAACCGTCGGTCAAATTGCGCGACGACCAGCCCGTGCGCATCAACACCCACGCGCCGGCAGGAATTCGCCCGTGGACCTTCTCCCATGCCTCGACATCGGCAACGGTCAACAGAAAATCCTCGTTTTCCTTCACCCGATCCGAGACATCAATCACACACGCCGGGGCGATGAATTTCTGCACCGAGATGGTATCCGTCGCACCGTCCGGATAGTCCTTGCCCGTGATCCAGTGCACCGGCGCATCGAAGTGCGTACCGGTGTGTTCGCCGCACGAGAAGTTGTTCCAATACCAGTTCGGCCCGCGCTCGTCAAAGTTCGAGATCTCCTCCAGGCGGAACGGAGCCGTCTGACCGTACTGCGGCGGCAGCCCGATGATCGGCGTGCGCGCCTGCAAGGTATGGCTCAAGTCAATGACCTCGATCGTGCCCTGTGCGATCGCTTCTGAAAACTGCTGCAGGATGTTGCTCATACGTAGTACTCCTTTACTCTCTCTTTGTTACGGCTTGAAAATCAGTTCCCACGTAGCCGTCGATGGTGCGCCTAACTCCTCATCGAGCAGCGCCATGCCGCGTGCCGGCCCGTGGTCTCGTCGAGCAGAAAGCGCGGTGGCCGCGTCAACTGCAATGCGCTTGCCGGGTTATCGCTTCGTGAACGATGCCGGTCAGAGCATCGCCGCTGCTGGGCGACCCGTACGGTTTGGCTTGAGAACCGTCAGGCGCAATGCGGGATAAACCACGATGCAAATCGCAACTGTCGTGATGGCTTCCACGGGAATGATCTGTGCGAGCAGATAGTGCGAGGTGATCACCGCGACGATCAGTGTGACGACTCCTGCCCAATTGACATTCTCCGCCGGCGCCTTCAAATCCAGCTCTTCCTTCGAGACACGCCTGACGATGAAAAAGTCAGCGACGACAATGCCCGCAAATGCCGTGGTCAGCACCCCGAGGATCGTGATCCAGGAATTGACCAGCGCAAGAATTTGCCCATAGAGCATCAGCAAACCAACGATGTTGGCAAGAACCACGAACGTCAGTCGGCCGGGACGGAAATTGAGTGCATCGAAAAGATTGGAGAGCGACAAGGATGCGCTGTACGTGTTCAGCACCTGCGTCTTGCCCTGTGCAAGGACCATCAGCAAAGCCCCCATCACGCCACCGAACACCACGAATGCGGCGGTAATGCTGTCCGGGCTTTGCAGCGACGCGTGCATCGCGGCCTCCCGTGTCATACCGGTCGTATGCATGTAGAAATCCACGAGTGAAGGGATACCTGCGTACATGATCACACCACCGAGTACGAGCATCAAGACATCCATTGACAGATTGCCCAGCAACGCGGCGATTCCAATGTCTCGCGAGCGGCGAGCATATCGACCGAGATCGGCATCGAACAATGCGAGCGCGCCCGCGGACCCGATCAAGACATTCACCGCGAAGATGAACTTGTGCATATCGCTGCCTGCACCCATCGCCTTGAGCGTATCGACCGGAAATTGCGATCCAAACGAAAACAGGTCGGCTGCAGTGTGCGGACTACTGGAAATGACCACTTCCATGATGTAGGCCAGCACAATCAGCGACAGAATCAGAGCGATCGACGAGACCCGGGCAACGAGCTTGAATCCGTATGCCGTGAGGAACACCCAGAGGATCGTCATCAAGCCATAAATGACGACTCGGGCAGTGAGCGTATCCGCGATCCCCAGATAAAAGATGAAGCCCTTGTACAACAGCGCATTCTCGAGCGCCAGAAACCCGATGATCATGAACGCAAAAATCAGCGAAGAGACGATTGACCCTCTGCGACCGAACCCGAAGTAACGGGACATGACGGTACTGGAAAGGCCCGATCGATATGCGACATGGCCGCATGCCCAGCCAAGCAGCGCGCCGACAATGGTCACAAGGACCCCGGCAAGCAAGCCGATCTTGATTCCGGCTACGAACGTAACCAACGCACCGAAAAATAGTTGAACGAGGGATACGACGATGCCAGCCGTACTCCAGGTCAAAGACAACCATCCTTGCCGAGCATCGTCCGGCACGGGCTCCAGTGCGTGGTCCTCCATCTTCACGCTCAAACTTTCTTCCTTCATCTCTCGCTCCTGTTGATACCGCTAGTCACTCGCTGGCCCGGTGGCTCGAAGGTCACACCCAACACATATGTACGTATACGTACTATATGAAAAGTAGTTGGCCGATTTAATACTGTCTATAGGGGAAACCACAATTCGAATCAAACGACGTTAAACGGCAAACCCATCATGCTCATATCGGCCGACTCCGTCGCTCAACTCGGTAAAGATTGATTGACTCCCCTTACCATTTAAATACTTCGTATTCCTATTCATAACACCGTTGGTTGCACACACGATACGTCCGGCGTTCAATCGAAAAGCGTCACCCAGTGCCGACCACAACCGCATTGTCGACAAGGTCGTCATCTCGCGTCGGCGCGATCATGGCTTCTTCACCCGTAGATAGTCCATTGCGCGGCTTTTTCTTCGAGCACAGCAAGTGGCTCTTCAACAAAAGCGAGGCCGGTAGCATGCACGAAGGTAATGTCTTTGATACCAATCACGCCCAACACGGCGGTCAGGTAAGGGCGAAAGAAATCCGGTTGGCGAGGCGGCTCGTGAAACATCGCGCCGCCGGACGTGACCGCAATGTACGTAGGGCGATCGCGCAACAAGCCCACCTTGCCTTTTTCCGTTACCGCGAACGTTACGTCGCGGCGAACGACAAGGTCGATCCACGTCTTGAGTGCGGCTGGCACCGTGAAGTTATGCACCGGGGTCGAGATCCACAGTACGTCCGCTGCGTCGAGCTCCTGAATCAGTTGATCGGAAACAGCAAGCGCCGCGCCATACCGCTCTCTTGCCTCCGTGGCGGGTAAAAGCAGGGATTCGGCATATTCGGCTGTGAGGGGCGGCAGCGGCTCGGTGCCGATCTTGCGCCGTGTCACCCGAATGTTTCGGCCGATGCGGGCCGTCAACCCAGGCAGCAAATGCTCGGTGAAGTACCGGCTCGTCGAGTTGTCGTTCCGCGGGCTGCAATCAAGCAGAAGCAAATTTGTAGCGTTCATCAGTCAATCCATGCTGAATCAAAACGGCGTTCAGGCCCACCGCGATTGAAGGCGAAACACGCGGCGAGCTTCGCCTGTTCGGTGGCAGCCAGTACCACTGGTGATACCGACAACCTGCATCAACGGGCGAGCGTATTCGCCCCCGCCTTCGCAATCCGGGCATCTTCGCCAGGCTTAACACCCGAGACGCCAATGGCTCCCACCACCTGCCCGTCGACAACGACAGGAACGCCACCCTCCAGCGTCGCGACGAGAGGCGCACTGACAAATGCCGTTCTGCCGGCGTTGATCATTTCCTCGTACATCCGCGACTCGCGGCGCCCGAGCGCCGACGTACGCGCTTTGCCAATCGCCATTTCGGCAGCGATCGGCGCGCAATCGTCCAGCCGAAGCAAACCGAGCAGATGACCACCATCGTCGACCACGGTGATCGCTACCGGCCATTGGTTCGATTCGGCCTCCGCACGTGCCGCATCCATGATTCGTTCAACTTCTGCAACGGTCAAAACGGACTTTCTTTGCACCTTCGTTTCTCTCCAGTTGTTTCAGCGCCTCGACACCACGCCGTGGAACGGTATGGGGTGGGTAGGCGTGAAAATGACATCGAACACGGAACCCGCTTGAACCTATCGTCCGGCGACACAAATCGCGCCGCCATCCGGTTTCGGCAACATAAATCCCGTGAGCGAAAGAGAGATTCGGTAGCCCGCGTTACCAGCAACAATGGGCTGGGTATTGACGGCGCTACCTCGCCAGAGGAGCGCACAACGCCCTCGGGGCGCGGCCGCGCTGGCCGAGATGACATGTCGCGTTACAACCAATTCACGGAAGGCGTGCGAGCGCCGCGTCGAGTCCGTCGGACTCCTCGGGGAAAGTGATGCCCAATTCACTCCGAAGGACGCTGCGCAGTTCTTGCGCGCCCGACAATTCCCGCTTGTGCGTTCCGGTTTGCTGGTCGTGGATATGCAGCGTGCGGTTGAAAAGTCCGATGCGCCTGCCTGGTGCGAGGCGCGCGCCAAGCAGATTGCTCACGAACAGCGAGTTCGGATATGTCGACACGAAGTGATTCGACATTTCGTAGTCGACCGGGTACTGCGGGTCGAAATCGAAGCGGTACACCGGCTTCCACTGATCCTCGACCTGGACCTGCAGCACGAAGGCCGGTAGGCCTGCATGATCGGCTCCGGCCTCAAAGGGCGAATCCTGAATCCGGAATACGCCGTGCGGTGTCGTCTGTTCGAGATTCGTCTGCAGCAAGAGCGGGGCTGACAGCGTCATCCCGCCGAAGCCGACATCGGCCAGATAGCGCTCCCCATCTATCTCGACAAGCAAGAACATGTGCGTACGCGGCGGCATGCCGAGTGACGCGTCATGACCCCAAAGCACCCGCGCCGCGTAGCTTCGTACTGTATAACCCAGCAGTCCGAGCACGTGTCGAAAAAGCAGATTGTGCTCGAAACAGTATCCACCCCGACCGGCTTGCACTAGCTTCCGTTGGATCGATGCGAGGTCGATTCGCACCGGTCGGCCGAGCAATACGTCGAGATTTTCGAAAGGGATTGCCTCGGGATGCAACCGGTGCAGTAGACACAACGTCTCGAGGGTAGGTCCCGCCGGCGGCTCGGCCGACTGATAGCCGATACGCTCGAAGTATCCGGCAAGATCGAGGGCCTCGTGCGGTTCGGTCATTGCTTGCTCCATGTCACTTGAAAACTCGTTCTCGTACGCGTCGCGAGCATGCTTTCGTTAACCTGCGAAAGCCTCGATCTGTTCGATTCGACCATTGTGCCCCGCCGGCTCAAAGCGACCCGCGTCCTTCAGCGTATCCTGCGGGCGTACACCGAATCGACGGCGATAGTGCGACGTGAAATGCCCGTAATGCTCGAAACCCCACCGCAACGCCACTTCCGTCAGACGAGTCGTCGCTGGATCGCCTGCGGTGAGTTCAGCGTGAACGGCCTTCAGACGCAGGTCACGCAAAAACGACATCGGCGACTGACCGTGCGTCTGGCGGAACGCATAAAAGAGCGCCCTCGGACTCACTCCGACGGTACGGGCAATCTGCTCCACGGAGGTCGCCTCAGCCAGATGCGCCCGCATATAGTCCTCGGCGCGCTTGACGTAGGCCGGCCTGACTATCCTCCGGTCGCACATGTCATTCAGGTTTTCCGACCAGTTGCTCGGCTGCGCAAGCAACAGCGTATCGATCAGCAGACGTTCCCAGCGTTCGCAATAGGCGGGGCGCGCGAGCAAGTCGGGACACGCCGCACTTACCTGAAGAATATAAGAGAGCGTAGCCAGCCACGCCTGGCCGGCTGGCCCGAAAAGGCACAATTTCGGTTGAAAGCGCAAACCTTGCCTGGGAAGCAGTTCGATATGCTCCATGCACGCGCGCTCCAGCGCCTTCTGTTCTATACGGACGACGATTTGTTCCAACTCGGCCGAAAATTGCAGCCGTATCGCCTCTTGAGGCGACAGGATGGCAGCAACATCGGGACTGCCCGACACCAGCTGCTTTCCGACCGAGTAAAGCGAGGTGCCGCGAACGGGCATCTGAACCAGCGTGAAGCTTTCCAGCTCGTCACAGTCAACCTGGACTTCCGCTCCGTACTGCAGATAGAAAACGCGCAAACTGCCGATCTTGAGTGAGCGCAGCGCCGCGTCGATCTCGCCGCGACCTCCGGCAACCGACATCTCGTGCGGCTTGATTGCTTGCCCTACTAGGTCGATCACGCTTTCTCGATTCATCCTGCCTTCGAAATGAACGCCAAAATGCTCGAAGGCGTCCCGCGTGCCGTTGTACAAACTCGGATAAGTGTTCATGACATCCTCAGCTTCCCGGGGACGGACGGGAGCATCGCTTCCAGAGACTCCCCGGCCCGGATGTCGCTCAGAGAATGCAGTTCCCGACCGTCACAACCACATCAAAGCATGCATAGGTACGCCCGACTAAGTACGTGTACGTCGTATTTTTCTTTGAATTTAATCACCGAAAATTTCAGTGTCAAGACTATCGGAAACCCTCGAAGCGCCGTTCCGCATCCGCTTTCGGAATCAGGTCAACACTATGCGTCCTTCCCTGGCGGCGAGGCGGCGGCGACCGAAGACTTCGGTACACCGCCCACGCCCCAGTGTGCGGCCGGCACCTCTTGCAGGATGACCCGCACCGACTCTCTCGGTGCACCCAGCGCGGTCACAGCTGCTTCGGTCAAACCGGCGATCAACGCTGTTTTCTCTGCCGTCGTCCGGCCGTCGATGAGCATGACCTGTATCAAAGGCACAGCCCTCTCCTTGATTCGATGGTTTTCGATTTGCCTCCGCGGCGGCCGGAACGAAGTTCCGACACTTACTCCGAGGAAAACAGGGGAAGGTCGAACGCAGTGACGCGCGGCGGCTGCGCGAACTTCTCGACCTGGATCAGCACTGTTTGCGCGACCGATCCCTGCCCCAACCGGGATGTCCCCTTGTCGAGCGTCACTACGTTGGGATTTCCGTGCTTCTCGAGAGAGCAATTTGCGCCGGGGTCTTCAGGGTCGAACCATGCGCCTGTCGGAATCTGCGCGACACCGTTCATCAAATCCCCGCTCACCCGCGCCGATGCGAGAAATGCCCCGCGATCGTTATAGACGCGGACGATATCGCCGTCTTCGATAGCGCGCTCGGCGGCGTCCCGCGGCGAGAGACTCAACACCTCTCTGCCATTGCGCTTGAACTGAACGCTGACCGGGCTGGGATCGAGCTGGCTATGCAGCTTGCCTGCGGGCTGATTCGATAGCAGATGCAGCGGGAATCTTGCAGCCTTTTCGCCTCCGAGCCATTCGGCCGGTTCCAGCCATGTCGGATGCGGAGGGCAATCGTCATACCCGTATTCCGCTATCCGCTGCGAAAAGAGTTCGATCTTGCCGGAAGGCGTCCTGAGACGGTGTGCCGCGGGATCGGCGCGGAAATCCGCCAATAGCGCCGGCTCCAGATACTCGTCGCTGGATGGGAACTCATACGACCCTAGCTCCCAGAACGAATCGAAATCCGGCGGCGCATAGCCCAAACCGATCGCGCGTTCGCGAGCTTGAGCATACATGTGGCGCAGCCACTCCATCTCGTTGCGTCCTTCGGTATAAGTGTCCCCGAAGCCCATCCGCTCCGACAGCTCCGCAAATACATCGAAATCGTTCCGCGACTGTGCCACGGGCGGAATCACCTGATGCATCGCGATCCAGTGACGCTGCAATTCCGTCGCAAGGATGTCGTTGCGCTCCATGGTCGTCGTCGCCGGCAACACGACATCGGCATATCTGGCCGGCGGGTTCCACCACGGTTCATGCACGACCACGAAGTCCGGCCGGCGCCACGCCTGCACGAACCGGTTCAGATTCGTGTTGTGATGGAACGGGTTGCCGCCAACCGAATAGATCAGCTTGATATCGGGCATCCGGATCGTCGACCCGTCGTATTCGAGCTCAGAGCCCGGCTCGAGCAGCATGTCCGCCACGCGTCCAACCGGTACGTAAGCGCGTACGGGATTGGGGCCAAGAGGAAACGTCGGACGCGGAATGTCCCGAGGCCGGCGGACGGCAATCCCCGCAACGGCGCCGATACCGAAGCTGAACCCGCAACCCGGCTCGCCGATCTGCCCGAGCAGACTGGCCAGCGCAATCGTCATCCATACCGGCTGCTCGCCGTGATCGGCGCGCTGGACCGACCAGGCTGTCGCAATCAGCGTCTTGTGCGCCGCCATCCTGCGAGCAAGATCGCGGATGGTGTCGGCAGCCACGCCGCAGATGCGCGAGGCCCACGCCGCATCTTTCGGCACGCCGTCGGTTTCCCCAAGCAGATAACGCCTGAACGGCTCGAATCCCTCGCAGTAGACATCGAGGAATCGCTTGTCATGCAGGTTCTCGCTCACCAGCACATGCGCAAGCCCCAGCATCATCGCAGTATCGGTGTTCGGAACGATTGGAAGCCAGTCGGCCTTCAACAGTTCGGATACATTGTCGCGAGCCGGGCTGATGTTGACAAACTCGACGTTCGAGCGCGCGATGCGCGCGATCCAGTGCTCGGCCTCGTGGACCGCGGCGCCTCCCGCGTCGATCTGCATGTTCTTGACGTGGGCACCACCGAACATCACGACAAGTTCCGTATGTTCGGCAATATGCACCCACGGGACAGACATCGACGTGACGTCGGACGAGCCGATCACATACGGCGCGATGTGCATCGCCGCGCCGAAGCTGTGATTGCCCCGTTTGTCGACGTAGCCGCCGAACAGGCCCAGGAATCGCTTCAGAACGCTGGGGGAATGGTGCAGCCGCCCTGCGCTGGCCCAACCGTAGGAGCCACCGTATATCGATTCGTTGCCGAACTCGGACTTGACTCTGCGCAGCCCGTCTTCGACGACATCCATCGCGACGTCCCACGTGACCGGAACGAACGGTTCCGCGCCGCGCCCCGCTCGAGACGCCTCCCGGCTCTTCAAATACCCGGCGCGGACGTATGGCTGATCGATGCGCAGCGGGCTGCGCACCATCTGCGGCAGTGCCTGGATCAGTGCAGGTGGGCCCGGATCCTCGTTGAACGCAGTCACGCCCGAGATTTCACCGTCCTTCAGGTGAACGTCATAGACGCCCCAATGCGACGCAGTCTGAATCCGCTTCGAATCGCTCATTTTCCGACTTCCGAGAGTAAGGCTGGATCAGCGATCGGCTGCGGCCGCTGAACTGGATCGCGCATTCTGAAGATCGAGCGCGACATCAACGATCATGTCTTCCTGGCCGCCGACCATCTTGCGGCGCCCGAGTTCGACAAGAATGTCCACCGTCTTCAGATCGTATCGGGCAGCGGCGGCTTCCGCGTGGCGCAGAAAGCTCGAGTACACGCCGGCATAGCCCAACGCGAGCGTTTCGCGATCGACGCGCACCGGCCGGTCTTGCAGCGGACGGACGATATCGTCCGCGGCGTCCATGAGCTTGTACAGATCACAACCGTGGTTCCAGCCCATACGTTCTGCCGCGGCGATGAATACCTCCAGCGGGGCATTACCTGCACCGGCACCCATTCCCGCCAGGCTGGCATCGATGCGGTCACACCCCTCCTCCACGGCAACGATGGAATTTGCTACACCCAGACTGAGATTGTGGTGGGCATGGATGCCGGTTTGCGTTTCCGATTTCAGCACATCCTTGAACGCGCGGAAGCGGTCGCGTACGTCGTTCATGCTCAACGCGCCGCCCGAATCGACCACATACACGCACGAAGCGCCATAGCTCTCCATGAGCTTCGCCTGCTCCGCGAGCTTTTGCGGTGTGTTCATGTGGCTCATCATCAGGAACCCGACCGCGTCCATCCCCAGATTGCGGGCAAATTCGATGTGCTGCTTCGAGACGTCGGCTTCGGTGCAGTGCGTGGCGACGCGTACCACGCGAGCGCCGGCGTCATATGCATTGCGCAAGTCGTGCACGGTACCGACACCGGGAATCAGCAACGTCGCGACCTTCGCGTGCTTGACCGTATCTGCCACGGCTTCGATCCACTCGACATCGGTGTGCGCACCGAAGCCGTAGTTGAAACTGGAACCCGACAAGCCGTCGCCGTGGGCAACTTCCAGACTGTCCACCCGCGCGTCGTCCAGCGCCTGCGCGATCTCGCGAACGTTCCTGATGCTGTATTGATGACGCACGGCATGGCTGCCATCGCGCAGCGTGACGTCGGAAATGTAAAGCTTCTTGCTCATGATGCGGTCCTCAGGTGGCTTCTACCAGGCGCGTCTGCGCGAAACGCTCGGCACACGCAAGCGCGGCGGAGGTCATGATGTCGAGATTGCCCGCATAAGCAGGAAGGTAGTGCGCAGCGCCTTCGACTTCCAGAAAGACCGTGGTCTTCAAGCCCGACAACTTTCCGAGGCCCGGCACGTTCAACGGGTTCGCCGCGGAGATTTCCTCGAACTGGACACGCTGCTTCAGCCGGTATCCGGGCACATAGCCCTGGACGGACTCCACCATCTCGGCGATGCTTTTCTCGATGGCCTTCGTATCCGCCATTTCCGATAGCGTGAACACGGTGTCGCGCATGATGAGCGGCGGCTCGGCCGGGTTGAGGATGATGATGGCCTTGCCGCGCGCGGCGCCGCCGATCACCTCGATCGCCTTCGATGTGGTCTCGGTGAACTCGTCGATGTTCGCCCGCGTGCCGGGGCCGGCCGACTTGCTCGAGATCGATGCAATGATTTCGCCGTAATGCACCTTCGCCACGCGCGAGACCGCCTTCACCATCGGAATGGTGGCCTGGCCGCCGCACGTCACCATGTTGATGTTGGGCGAATCGAGATGCTCGTCGATATTGATCGCCGGAATCACGTACGGGCCGATCGCAGCCGGCGTAAGGTCGATCACCTGAACGCCTCTTGCCTGAAGCAGTTCGTTGTGACGCTTGTGCGCACCAGCCGACGTCGCGTCGAACACGATGCGGATATCGCCGAAATTGGGCATCGCGAGGAGGCCGTCGATGCCTCCGGCCGTCACCGGTACATCGAGGCGCGCCGCGCGCGCCAGGCCGTCCGATTGTGGATCGATGCCGACCATGGCGCCCATTTTCAGGAACTTGCCATGACGCAGGATCTTGATCATCAAGTCGGTGCCGATGTTGCCCGACCCGATGATCGCCGCTAGAACGCGATTCTCTGACACGATATTCTTCCTTTCGCTTGTGGGAAGTACCACGGACGCGGCGCCATGCCGGCCGCCGCGAACGTCGTGGAGTACCACCTTTATTTCAACTGATTGGCTTGTATGCCACGACCTTCATTTCGATGACGAGATGAGGATGAGGCAGCTGATGTACCGCCACGGTCGTGCGCGTCGGTCCTTCCACATCGAAGAATTCCGAGTAGACCTTGTTGTACAGCGGGAAGTCGTTCATGTTGACCAGATAGCTGCATGCCTCGACCACATCCTTCAGGTCGGCGCCGGCGCTGCGGAGGATGTCGCGAATATTCTGAATGACCTCTCGCGTCTGTACCTCGATGTCCGGCCGTGCTCTACCCGACGAATCGAGTTCCGCGCCTGCAATGGTGTTGTCGGCGCGCCGGGAACTCGTGCCCGATACGAACAGGAAATCCCCTGCACGCTTGATGTGCGGATACGCGCCGAGCGGCCGGGCTTTGCCCTCCACGACCGCCGCGTGCTTTTGGACTGTCTCTGTCATACCGTTCACTCCTCGCGCCGGACGTTGAACACCACCTTGCCCAGGTTCTGAAACTCGCAACTCACCGCCGCGCCGGGGCGCAACGCGACAGCTGCAGTTGCCGCTCCTGCCAGAACGAGACTTCCTGCTTCGAGCGCCTCTCCTTGCTGCGACGCCAGGCGTGCGGCAGCGACCAATCCGCGAATCGGCGCGCCGAGGATGGCAGCGGTAGTCCCCATTTCCACGGGGCGACCATCGAAGGACATCACCAGCCCCAGGTTGCTCACATCGGTGTCCCGCGCATGCCACTGCCCCACCACGAAGCCGGACGACGAAGCGTTGTCGGCCACGACATCGGGCAGCGAGAATTTGAAGTCGCGGTAGCGCGAGTCGATCACTTCGAGCGCGGGCGCAACCGCCTCTACCGCGGCGAGGGCCTGCAGCGGCGTGACCTTGCCTTCGAGGCGCTTGCCGAGCAGAAAGCACACCTCCGGCTCGACTCGCGGATGAACGTAGTCCGACAGTGCGATGCTGCCGCCTTCCTCGACCCACATGTCGGATGTGAGTCGCCCCCAAATCAGATCGGAGACGCCCATCTGCGCCATCTTGGCCCGGCTCGTGAAACCCATCTTCACGCCGATCTGATTCGCCCCACGCGCCAGCCGATGGCCTATCAGCGCCCGCTGCACGGCATAGGCTTCTTCAAGCGTCACGGCATCGTCACCGGTCAATTGCGGTGTGGCCTGTCGGCTCACCGCAGCATCGTCGAGACGCTTGGCAATACGTTGAATTTTCATGAAATCTCCTCAGCCGGCCTCGGCAAAGCGCGCACGTACGCTACCGAGGCCCTGGATGCGCGCCTCGATCACGTCACCGGGGGAAACCGTGACCAGCGGCCCGAGAGCGCCGGTCAGCACCACGTCGCCGGCGCGCAGCGGCGTTCCCATGTCGACGAGGGTCCGTGCAAGCCAGAGTGCCGCGTTCAGCGGATGACCAAGACACGCGGCACCCACGCCGAGCGACACGGCGTCCCCCTTGCGCTCCATGATCATGCCGGCCAGCCGCAGGTCCAGTTCGGCAAGCTTGACCGGACGCTGCCCCAGCACGTAGAGGCCCGCGGACGCATTGTCCGCAATGGTGTCGAGAATATTGATGTCCCAGTTCGCGATACGGCTTCCGACCACTTCGATGGCCGGCAGCACGTAAGCAGTCGCCGCCAGGAGATCGGTCATGACGATGTGTTCGCCGTCGAGGTCGCGCTCGAGCACCAGCGCCACCTCGGCCTCGCACTTCGGCTGCATCAGCCGAGACCAGGCCATTTCCTCGTTGTCGTTGACCGCCATCGAGTCGAAAAGCGTTCCGAAGTCGGGCTGATCGACGCCCAGTTGCTTCTGCACGGCGAGCGAAGTCAGTCCGATCTTGCGACCGGTCACCCGGCGCCCTTCGCGTACCTGACGCTGCGTATTCAGGTCTTGTGCCGCATACGCCTCCGCGACGCCGCCGGTGAAGTGCTCACGCACCGGCGCAATCGGCTGCCCCGTTCTGGCCGCCCGGTCGAGCAGGTCGGCCACGTGTTGGACTCGTTCAGACATGCTCGATCTCCTCGTCAACGCGCACGCAAACGTTGGTCAACTCCGAATAGAAATTGAGCGAATGCATCCCGCCCTCGCGTCCGATACCGGACAGGCCCGCCCCGCCAAACGGCGTGCGCAGGTCGCGCAGGAACCAGGTATTGACCCAGCTGATACCCACGCGCATCGACTCGCTCACACGATGCGCACGGCTCAGGTTCGACGTCCAGATCGTCGCGGCCAGGCCGTACCGCGTATCGTTGGCGCGGGCAATCACTTCGCGCTCGCTGTCGAACGGTGCAACATGGCAGATCGGCCCGAAGATTTCCTCGCGCACCGATCGCGCATCGTCCGGCAGGCCGGTGATCACCGTCGGCTCCACCCACGCGCCGTCGTCACGCTCATCGCCGAAACGCAGCGCCTTGCCACCCGTCAGGAAGGTCGCCCCTTCGTCGCGCGCCAGGCCGAAGTAGCTCATCACCTTGTCGCGATGCTTGGCCGAAATGAGCGGCCCCATGTGCGTATTCGGGTCGTTGGGCCAGTCGATCTTCATCGCTTTGATCCGCTCGACCAACGCCGTGCAGAATCGATCGAAGAGCGGCCGCTCCACGTAGACGCGTTCCGAACACAGGCACACCTGGCCGCTATTGAGGAATAGCGCACGCATCATGCCGTCGAGCATCTTGTCGAAATCGCAGTCGGCGAAAATGATCGCCGCATTCTTGCCGCCAAGTTCGAACGAGACCGGCTTCACCCCCTCTGCCGCTGCGCGCATGATCGTCGTACCCGTGCGCGATTCCCCGGTAAACGTGATGGCGCTGATGTCCGCATGACGCGAGATGAATTCGCCGGCGGAGTCCGGCCCGAAACCGTGGACCAGGTTGAACACGCCGGGCGGTACGCCGGCGGCTTCCATGACCTCGGCGAGCAACGTCGCACTGCCCGGCGTTTCCTCGGAAGGCTTCACCACCACGGCGTTACCGCATGCCAGCGCCGGCGCGACCTTCCAGGTCAGCAACAGCAGCGGCAAGTTCCATGGGGAAATCACGCCCACGACGCCCAATGGCTTACGCGCAGCGTAGTTGAGCGCGTAGCCGCCATCGGCGAGATCCAGCCGATGGCTGTCGAGCGGCGCGGTGGCGAGCATATCGGCGAATGCGCGGAAGTTTGCGATGCCCCGCGGGATATCGATGCTCGACGCCATCGCGAGGGGCTTGCCGGTATCCGCCATCTCGGCGGCAAGGAAATCGTCCTGGCGGCGCTCCATCTCGTCGGCAATACGCCGCAGCATGGCGACCCGCTCCGTCGTTCCGGTGCGCCCCCACTCGCCCGCGACTGCGCGGTGCCCGGCCTTGACCGCCTGATCCACCAGATCCCGGCTCGCCTCATGGACTATCGCAACCAGAGAACCGTCGACAGGGCTGATATCCTCGAATGTACGCGTGCTTTCGACCCATCGGCCATCTACAAAATTTCGATAGTGCTTCATCCGTTTTACCTTTATTACGCCGACTCGCGGCTTTCGCCGCGCATGTCGAACTATTTAGCTTCCGGTTCGGACGGTGCCGAACGGGCAGCCCCGTTCGGCACCGGCATCAGATCCGGAATTCAATGACCGCAGCACCGCTCCCATACAGCGGGCCGTAGTGGTGAACCTTGGCGCCTGCGAAACTGCCGCCGAGCGCACCGAGCACCCAACTGAAGTGCTTGCCGCCCATGTCGACACGCGCGCCTTTTGCGTAGGCGGGGAACAGCTCGCGAATCGAGTCGGAATCTCCTGCTTCAAACAGCGCCAGCATCCGCCGGTTCCACTCGTCTTCCTCCGGCTTGACGATGTGATCGGTACTGGGATCGATGTCCTTCGTGAAAACGCTTCCGGACAGTCCTCCCACACCAACGACGGCGACCTTCTTCCCCTGCTGCTGCGCACTGGACACCGCGATAGACGCCAACTTTGCCGTCGCCTCGCCGTTGTCGTAGAGATTGTTGGACGCCACCACCAGCGGCAGATCCTCTCCTCCGATCCCCAAGCCACTGCTGGCGACGATCGTGCCCGTGTCGATCGGGAAATTCTGGTAATCCGCGCCGCGCGCGTTGATACCCTGGTTCTGGCACGACTGAATGCACAGCGTCGCGAGATCCACGTCGCTATACAGGTCGTACTCCAAATCGCCGAACTCGTGCCAGTTCTCGTCGACGTGTACGTCCTGGCTGCGCCGCCGTGTCAGCCAGATTTCGTCGAGCACGGCAAACCATTGTGTCGAGTACACCAGCACGACATCGGGTTTGGACGCTTTCAATGCGGTGCCGGCCTGTTGCATGGCCTGCTTGAATTGGTGCCATCCCGGCACGTCGGAACGAAGCTCGGGCAGAGGACTACCGGGAACAATGAACGCGGAAACAATAGACATGATGTTCACACTCTAGAAAGGGACCAGGGAAGCTCGTTTTTGCGCCTGCCATCAGGACAACGTAGCTTCGTGCGCAAGACCGGCCTTGACGAGGTTCCACTCCATCACGGCATTGCCCGTGCCGATAACGGTGCCGTAACCATGCAACTCCGCAGCCAGTTCCGGGTATTGCATCGCCGCATGCATCCAGGTAAACGCCCCGGACTTGACTTCAGCGAACGCCTCGTCGATGAATTGCGGCAGCAGGCGGAACACTTCCTTCATTTCCCCACGACGCATCAAATCGATCATGCGCATGTCCCATTGATAGCCGGCGTGGCTGAACGGGTGCTCCTGGCTCATGTCTTCCGGCGGAACGGGCTCTTGGTGAAAATGCCAGTGCGAAAGCGTATTGGACGCCAGCAGGACCGCGCGCTTGCCCGACTTGATGATCGCTTCACGCGTCGCCTGCCCCAGCAAATCCATCTCGGCCAAGCCTTCCTTCATGCTGAGGTAGTAAGGCGTGTTGTTTGCCGAGATACCGACCACCGGAATGTCCCATTGGGGGCGGATCATGTGGAGCGTGGTGATAGTTCCGTAGTCCACACGGAAGCGCGGATTGCGCATCATCTTCGTTTCGAGGCCCAGCTTTCGGCCCTCTTCGCAACATGCCTCGGCCAGTTCGACGTCGACGTTCAGCGAATATTCGAAGCGGAACAGGTTCGGAAAGATCGGATCGACCGATCGTCCCGTCAGGTGCTCGACGCCGAGAAAATGATGTCCCACCGATGTGATCCAGTGCGGCGAGTGAACCAGCAATACGTCCGGCTTCAGCTCGTCCAGACTCTTGCGCGCCCGCTCGTATGCCCAGCGCAGCTGCTCCCAGCCGCCTGACGATTTGGGTTCGTTCTGAGGAGGGTTCTCCGCATAGAGCATGTGCGGAGGATGGGGGGCCAGCAAACCGCTGACAATTTCTCCGGTGGCCATACTTTCTCTCCTACCTTTCTGTAAGTGGAACATTCACGTTGATCACGGCCGCCGCCCTTTGGCTTCTTTCGTTGACGTCATCCTTCAAATCGGACGCTCGTCCATGACCGGTTTATGGTTTGAAAACCGCTTACCCGTCTTGCACCTTCTCCGCTACCGCCGCCTTGCACTCGGATAACTAATGTACGTATACGTACTTTGTTGGTTCGATAATAGGAGCCACGTCACCATGGTGTCAAGGGTTCAAATTTGCATGCGATGTAGGTACAAACCCTGCCCAGCGCACATCGATCCAGCCTGTCCGAGAATGATGGAATCTGCCAATACAAACAGGACGATTCCTGCACTTTTAAAGGGCATTTCGCGCACCGCGCGAGTCGTTCTGGGCCCACGATGAGGCAATGGACATCATCGCCGTTTTCGCTGCACCACGACGAACCACCGCGACATCTCATTGATCCAATATAATACGTGCACGTAATTTATGAACGTAGCCTTGTACGCCAGGGGACCTCTGACGTGTCGATGAGCGGCACCGCTGCCATCGAACCGCGCGCAGCGGAAGGGGCTCCTCCTATGCACGGTCGACAGTTGTGCCCCGGCTCCCGATCACGGTCCCGTGCAGTTGAACCGCGCAGCCGAACCGTCGATAATGGCAACTGTTTCCTTTCACCGTATTCGCGTTCCTTTCACTCCGCCTCACGTCTGGAACTCGATTACCCGAACGACCACTTTCTCATTTGACCGTCTTCTTTCCTATGCCTTCACCCAAGAAGAATGACAAACCCGCAAAGAACAAGTCGGTGGGTTCCAGCTCGATCGGCCTGTCAAAGGAAGCGCAACATGCTCTGGATCACTTCCGCCTGGAAGAGGTTGCCTCGCATCTGCTGAGGCGAGCGCACTTCATTGCAGAAGACATATTCAGCCGCGAATTCGCATCCGAATCGTTGACGCCGAGGCAAAAAGCCGCCCTCGTGGTAGTCGCTCAACACCCCGGTCTGAAGCAAAGCGAGTTGGCCGACCAGTTGCACATGGACCGAAACACGATCGCGGAGATGGTGAAAAGGCTCTGCGCGAACGAGATGCTCGTACGGAGTCCTTCGGAAGACGACCAGCGAGCTTATCGCCTGCACATCGCCAAAAACGGCATCGAGACGCTGAACCGTGTGCTGCCGCGAGACGCCGGAGTCGAGAAAAAACTGCTTGATAAACTACCGGAAGAATACCGGCCGCTTTTTGTGAAGTGCCTGAAACTGATCGTCGATTCTGAACACGAAGCGGGTTGGTAACCGGCAGTCCTTGCACGCATCGGAAATCGGGGCACGCTGGGCGTGCTCCCGATGCATCTCTCACAGCGCCGGCGTTCAGCTCCGCCGCTCCTCCGACAAGAGCTGAAATTCGATCTCCACCGCGGCCCCGAGCGGCAATCCGCTGACAGTTACAAACGTTCTGGCGGGCGGCTCGATGTATTCGAACGCTTCCTCCCACGCCTTATTCACCGCTGCGACCTCTTCCGTATTCGCACAGAACACTCGCGCCACGACAAGGTCCGAAAGGGCCCAGCTCTGTTCATCGCATAGCCGCTTCAGGTTTCGGAGGATTTGCGCCGTCTGTCCATATGCGCCACCGTCAGCGAGGCTACCGGTCAATGGGTCCAGTCCAACGAGCCCCGAGACAAAAACAAAGGGGCCGACCCGCACGACGGGGCTATAGCGAAAACGTGGCGTTGGCAGAACGTTCGACAAAACAATTTCGCGATGCATGGTTGCCCTGAGAGTTTGCATGTTGGGATTCGGTCATGTGCCGAGGCGGCGACAGCGGCACCGGGAGGCGGACGGGTTCCGAGTGCCGCGCCCCGTCCGCGAAACGCACCGGGTTCAGATAGTGATGATCTTCGACCCGGTTATATCGGGGCGCCGTGACGTATCACCTTCTTTCAGATTGACCTCGGCAATCTGATTCCCGTTAGGGGGTGCTTCCCAGGACGAGTGGCGGTTCCAGACTTCCGGATCGTGACCGGGAATGACTCGCTCCGTCTTCTGCTTGAGTAGTTCGCGCATCTGACGGTACACGTGAATCTGATTGAACGCGTTGCCCTGGTGATAGCCGGGCGGCCACATGCGGTCGATATTCGAGTACCAGTAAACAATGTCACCGGCAGCGACAAACGGGCCGTTACGTGTGTTCACTTCGAACCACTGCGAGCCGAACGTATGACTGTCCTTCGCGAGGCGGGCCGTGATGCCCGGCAAAACCTCTTCGTCACCGCGGATGAACTTGATTCGACCTTCCGAAACGCCCTGCGCCGCACGGATCAGATCCATCGGATCGAACGAAGAGAACACCCACGCCTTCTCTTCTTCGGTTTCGTGCTGATGGACCGCACATACCGCCTGTGACCAGCCCAAATACTCGTCGAGCTGCACATACAGCTTTGCGTTCGGGAAGGCTTCGAAATTTCCCATGTGGTCGAAGTGCATGTGCGTCACCAGGATCGTATCGACGTCCTCCGGCGCAAAACCGATGCGTCCCAATACGTCTCGCGGCTCTTCCCAACTGGAGAACGGGTAGCGCGTCAACCAATGATCGTTGCGAAATCCGCAGTCGACGAGCGCAACATGCTGCTTGCCGCCGACCTCGCCCCCCACCAGCAATGTGTAGATCATGGGGATTCGGATGGTGCCGGCGTTGCTATAGATGCCAGCGCCGCCGAAAAAGTCCTGCGGCATATCAGCCTGGCAATATGCGAGCGCCCAGATCGAGTAATCCGTGTCTCGCATAGGTGGGGAGCCAATGATGGATGGGGCGCTCACGTGAGTCTCCTGACATGAATGATGCATGTGAAATTTCGCATACCGAATTAAACTGGCTAGTGGACGACGCATCGCACGGAACCCTATCGTCCGACGAGAACCGCTCACAGATCAGGCGTAGCACTCCAACACCTTACGGATCCGTATGGGTCGGGGGACGTCAAGACGCTCGGTTCCGTCCATCATCGGCCGGCAACTGTGTCGACATAAAATACGTACACGTACTTTATGTGAACCGATCTTAGTTGCGCCGCCGAACAGCTGTCAAGGAATACAAAAATGCCCACGTGTAGGTGAAAACCCGCCCATTCTTTGGATGCAGAGCGGGGATACCTACGGGGCTTCAGGGTCGCGGTTGCGCAGACTGGCGAAATACTGGGTTGGCGACTTGCCCAGCGCCTTTTTAAACATGGTAATAAACGCGGTGACCGAGTCGTAGCCCAGAAGGCCCGCCACCTGCTGGACAGACGTCCCTTCGGCCAGTTGCCGAAGGGCGACGACGAGATGCAACTGCTGGCGCCAGCGTCCGAACGTCAGGCCCGTCTCGCGAACCACGAACCGGGCCAGGGTTCTGTCGCTCATGGCAAGGCGGGCAGCCCACTGGGAAAGCGTTGTGCGGTCAGACGGGTCCGCGGAGAGGGTTTCGAGCATGCGTCTGATGGCCGGCGCTTGCGAGATCGGCAGATGCAATTGCTGGACAGGTGCCTCTGCCAGTTGGTCCAGCAACACGGCCACCACTTTTTCGGTTTTGCTTCCACGCTGGTAAGCCGGTTCTCCGCGGGCCAGGTGGCGAATCAGTTCACGCAACAGCGGTGTAATGGCCAGCGTGCAGCAGTGACCCGGCATCCGGACAGCGCCTGGCTCGATGAAGAGGAAGTAGAGCTGAGCATCGGGCGATGCACGACTGCTGTGGGGTGTTCCCCCTGGGATCCAGACCGCGTGCTGAGGCGGCACGAACCACAGGGCCTGTGGGACTTCGCAAGTCGCCCAGCCCTGGATCATCAGGATCAGCTGTCCCTTGCGATGGCTATGTTGAGGATGCTCGGATTGTTCGCTTTCCAAGTGCACCCGTATCGCGACTGCGGGCTGCTTGAAATCGTCTGAGTTGAACTGCTCAGGAGAGGTGACTCGCATCTTGGATGGCATTGTCATATTTTAGATATCATTGGTCACTTCTTCTATATTAGTTCGTGCGCAGAATCCGTAAAGTCGGAGGCTCCCTATCAAAGAATCGCTTTCTTCGTGACTTTTTCAACAATCCGCCGGGCGCCTTCGGACCTCGCTCTGATTGCCGGCATCCTGCTTCTCGCGGTGAATCTCCGGGCTCCATTTACCGGGCTGGCCCCCGTGCTTGCCTTTATTCAGAGAGACTTCAACCTGAGCACGGCGGCAGTCGGTGCACTCTCGTCGCTGCCGTTGCTCGCGTTCGCAGCCTTTTCGCCGGTCAGTTCGGCGATAGCCCGTAAGGTGGGACTCGAGCGGACCATCGTCGGAGCACTGGCACTCGTTGCGCTAGGTATTGCGCTGCGCTCCTCCGGCACGGTGTGGCTGCTGTATTTCGGCACAGCGGTGATCGGTGTCGGCATTGCTTTCGGTAACGTGCTGCTGCCCAGCCTGATCAAGCGCGACTTCGCGGGCAGCGTTGCCTCGCTCACAGGCACTTACGCGCTGACAATGGGCGCTAGCGGCGCGCTCGGATCAGCACTGGTCACCCCTCTGACGCAGGCCTATGGATGGCAAACCGCACTTGCCGCATTCGTTCTGCTGCCCGGCATCGCGTTGGCCGTGTGGGCTCCTCGGCGTCATGCGCATCAGAATGAGGCTGCGGCTCGGAGCGCTCGATTGGCGCAACCAACGAACGTCTGGCGGTCGCCCCTGGCGTGGCAGGTGTCCCTGTTCATGGGCTTCAACGCCATGATCTTCTACATAGCCGTCAGCTGGCTTCCCACCATCCTGATCGACCAGGGCTTGCCGCCTGCCCAGGCCGGCTCCATGCACGGCGTGCTGCAACTCGCGACAGCCATCCCTGGACTGATTCTCGCGCCAATCATTCGACGCATGCCGGATCAGCGGCCGGCGGCTGTTTCGGTCAGCTTGATATCGGCCGCGTCGCTGCTCGGGCTGATCTACTTGCCGGGCCTGGCTGTGGTTTGGGCTGCGCTGCTGGGCTTCGGAAGTGGGGCAAGCATGATTCTCGGCCTGACCTTCGTCGGCCTGCGCACCCGCTCCGCCGGGGTGGCGGGGGCGCTTTCCGGCATGGCGCAATGCATCGGTTATCTGATGGCGGCGGCTGGCCCGATGGTCGTGGGTGCAATCCACGACTGGCAACGAGGCTGGTCGGTTGCGCTACTCATGGCAGCAGGCGTCGCGCTCCTCGGGGCATGGGCCGGGCTGCTCGCGGGCAGGAAAGTACACGTCGAGGCCTGACTTCCCGCAGACAAGCTCGTAACGACGAGCGACATCCCCCCAAAATCACAATCGAACATCGTGAGCAAAATACTGATCATCAACGGCGCCAAGCGCTTCCCGCCCTCCAACGGCTCGCTCAACCACAAGTTCGCGCGGGTCGCCGCCGAGCATCTCGTCGGACTCGGCCACTCCGTGAGCACCATCGTTGTGGATGACGGATATGACATCGAACAGGAAGTTAAAAAGATAGCCCAGAGCGACGTGATCATCTACCAGATGCCTGCGTGGTGGATGGGGGCGCCCTGGACTATCAAGAAATATTTGGACGAGGTGTTTACCACGGGTTATGGCGTGCTGTATGCAAGCGATGGCAGGACCCGCGGCGACCCTGCAAGGAAGTACGGCTCGGGCGGGTTGCTGCATGGCAAACGATACATGCTCTCCCTCACGTGGAACGCGCCTCTCGAAGCGTTCAACGATCCCGACCAATTCTTTGAAGGTGTCGGTGTGGAAGCTGTCTATCTGCCGTTCCACAAGGCAAACCAGTTTTTGGGACTCGAGCCCATTCCGTCATTCGTCGCCAACGACGTAGAGAAGAACCCTCAGATCGAAGCCGATCTCGATCGGTTCGCTGCGCACCTGGACGAACATTTCCGATCCGGAGTTTGAACGGAAGACCGCGGGGGATGCGGACAAAATCTTGGACTACTTTGGAGGTAGTCCATGTATTCATACAAAGAACGCATTCGGGCGGTCGAGTTGTACCCGAAACTCGGGAAGCGTAGCAAGGCGACCATTCGCCAGTTGGGTTACCCGACGAAGAATTCTCTCAAGGCGTGGTGTAAGGAATTCGAGAAGAGTGGCGATCTGCAGAGGGGGTATGTTCGCGTAAAGCCGAAGTACTCCGAAGAACAAAAGAACGTAGCACTCGAGCATTACGTCAACCTCCCCGTAAGTCACGGTGTCGCCGACTAGATACACGATCTCGTTCTGGATACGCGGTTGGGCGAACAACTCTGCCTTGTACAGGCCGTTGAGCAATCTGTTTCGAGTGATAGACTTGGATGAGAGGGCGTCACTCGACCGTGCCCCTGCTCACTACACGGGTACTCGATGAAAAGACTGCCACCGCTGAACTGGTTGCGCGCATTTGAATCTTCCGCACGGCATTTGAGTTTCACGCACGCAGCAAACGAACTGAATCTCACGCAGGCCGCCGTGAGCCAGCAGGTCAAAGGCCTCGAATCGCAACTCGGCGCCGCCCTGTTTCGTCGGCTCCCCCGCGGCATCGAAATGACGGAAGCGGGTCTGGCCTATCTCCCAGTCGTTCACGAAGCGATCGAGCGCCTCGCTATCGCGACGGACGAAATCTTCGGTCAAGTTAATCTGCGCGTACTGACAGTACGCGTCAGCCTGGTGTTCTACACACAATGGCTGGCGTCGAGAATGCCCGAATTCCGTCGGCTGCGCCCGGACATCAATCTGCGGATCACGAGCAACATCTGGGGAGGCGACAGCTGCGTGACGGATGTCGAAGCCGATCTGGAAATTCGCCACGGCCACGGCAAATGGGCCGGGCTACGCGCCGAGCGACTCACGTACGACAAGCTCGTGCCCGTCTGTTCGCCGAATCTGCCCTCCGCATCGCAACCGCTCGAACGCCCAAGAGATCTCGCCGGTCACGAACTTCTGCACGTACTCGGTTACGAGGAAGGTTGGGGTTATTGGCTACGCAAGGCCGGCGCAGCCAAGGTCGACTCATCGCGCGGCATCTACTTCGACACGCTGATTTCGGCCCTCAAGGCTGCCGAACTCGGTCAGGGCGTCGCGCTCGCCCGCTCGTCCCTGGTCGAGCAAATGCTTGCAAATGGCCAACTGATCGCGCCGCTCCTGCCGCACCTTCCAACCCAGGAAGCCTTCTGGCTCGTCTATTCCCCACACGCGATCGTTAACCCTAATGCGAAGGCGTTTGTCGACTGGCTCGTTGCCGCAGCAACCGACAGTCCGTCTTGACGCCGCCGCAGCCATAAAAAAAAACGCCCCATCGCCGCTTTTTTTATCGCTTTACCGCCTTCCCGCCTTGATCGACAGTTCGCTCTGGGAACGTTATCCGCGTCGGCGATGCGGATGACGCGATGAAGGAACGCGATAAAAAATGCAGACGGCCGCGCGCCGCTGCGCTGGAGGCGAGACAGCATGAAAGCAGCACAAGACAAACGACCACTCCATGGTGTGAACGTCATCGACTTCGGTCAGTACATCGCGGGACCGGCGGTCGCCATGATCCTCGCCGATCTCGGTGCGAAGGTCATTCACATCGATCCACCGAACGGCCCGCTTTGGGACAGCCCTGCCAATGCGGTGCTGAACCGGAACAAGCTCACCGTCAAACTGGACCTCAAAACAGCCGACGGCGTCGAGCACGCGCTCACGATGATCGAGCACGCCGACATCGTAATCGAGAATTTCCGGCCCGGCGTACTCGCTCGCCTGGGCATCGATTTCACCGCGCTGCGAGCTGCACGACCAGAACTCATCACGCTGTCGTTGCCGGGCTTTGCGAGCAACGACGAACTGCGGCGCGAATGGCGAGCATTCGAACCCATCATTGCGTCGGCTTCCGGTGTCTTTACCGACATGGGCCAGAACCGCGTGCTGATGGGCATCAACCCGAGTTTCTCGCCCCTGCCGCTCGCTTCGTCGTACGGCACCATGCTTGGCGTCTCGTCGGTCGTGCTCGCGCTTCAGGCGCGCGAGCGCACCGGCCATGGCGATCAGATCGAAGTGCCGCTGTCGTCGGCCGTGCTCGAAGGGCTGTCCTACAACTCCATCAAGATCGACGGCTATCCGGAGCGCTACAAAACGCTTCGCGAGAAGGAGGTGGAACGCCGGCGGGCCAGCGGGCAATCCATGGATCTGTCGTACGAAGCGCTACAGGAATATCTCGACCCGTTCTATCGCACGTACGACTGCGCCGATGGCCGCAAATTCTACGCCGTGTGTCCGTCGCACAATGCCCATGCGAAACGCTGCCTGCAGGCGATGGGCATTTACGATGAAATGGTCGCGGCTGGACTGCCAGCCGTTGCCGATTGCTATCGTCCCGTCGATGAATGGGAAGCCGATGCCTCGCTCGGTGTGTATCCGCTGCCGGCCCATTGGGCCAGCCGTATTTCGGCGCGCATGAAAGAGGTATTCCTGACGAAGACGGCCGCCGAATGGGAGCGCATCTTCGGTGAAGGCGGCTTCCCCGGCGCGCCCCATCGCACCACCCAGGAATGGCTGCACGACGAGCATGCGAATGCCTCCGGACTGGTGGTGACTGCCTACGATCCGGAATTCGGCTCGATGAAGCAGCCGGGCCCCATCGCGTGGCTGGAGGACAGCGTCGACGAGATGCTGCCCCCCACACCGCGTTGCGCGGTTATGGCGAGCGAGGCCATTGCTGTGCTCGCCGCGTCGCCACGCGCAAAACCCGCCGCCGCTGCCGGCGAACCTGGCCAGGGATGGCTGGAAGGCGTGAAGATTCTCGACCTGACGAACGTCATCGCCGGCCCGCATTCCACCTCGTTTCTCGGACGCTTCGGCGCCGACGTGATCAAACTCGACCCCGTGGCGCCGAATTACGACCCTTGGAACACGGTGGTGTTCGGGATGTCGTCCGGTCGGGGAAAACGAAGCATCCTCGTCGATCTGAACAACGACGACGGCAAGGAGGTGTTCCGTCAGCTCGCCCGCTCGGTCGACGTGATCGTCATGAACGCCCCCGATCGGCAGCTCGCTCCACTCGGCCTCGACGAGGCCAGCCTGAGGGAACTCAACCCGGGCGTCGTGTTCTGTCAGCTCGACTGCTTCGGCGGCCCCCGACGCGGCCCCCGGACCGACTACCTGGGCTACGACGACTTGATCCAGGCCTGCACGGGCATCATGGTCAGGTTCGGCGGCGGCATGGCGACGCCAGAAGAACACGCGCACGTCGGCACCATCGATGTGATGTGCGGCTTTGCTGCCGCGCTCGGTGTTGCTGCCGCACTGTACCGCAAGGCGCGGACTGGCCAGGGTGGACGCGCACGCACGTCCCTGGCGGCGCTCGGCAACCTCGTGCAGATTCCATATTGCTACGACTACTCGGGCCGCGCACCGTTCGACGAGCCCTCGGGCCGCGACGCGACCGGGTTCGGCCCGCTGTCCCGCTTCTTCCGCGCTGCCGATGGGTGGCTTTACATCCATACCGGGCCGGACGAGTTCGGCAAGCTTGATCACGTTGAGGGACTGCGCGGCATTGCAGCTTCCGAGACCCCGGTTGCGTTTCTCACACGCGCCATTGCGTCTGCTCCCGCCGCGCTCTGGCAGACCCGGCTGCAAGCGGCGAATGTGGCCGCGGCCGTGCCGGACAACCTCGAGAACATTCGCCGCGAGGCCAGCCGCCCTGCCGACGGTCGCCCCGGCATCGATCTGGGCAGCTTCGCGTTCAGCGTGTTCGATTCGCATCCCAGCGGCCATCGAGTCACGCAACTCGATCCCATCGCGGTGCGGCCCGCTTCTGCGGCTATCCGCGCACTGTCACCCGCCGAAAAATTCGGTGCCTCGACGCGCGCCATCATGCGCTCGCTCGGCTACACGGAAGGCCGCATCGACTCGCTGATAGACCAGCGCGCGATTGGCGTCAGCTGGTCCGACGACTACCTGCCGCGGTGACACACGGCGATCTTCCTCGCTCTGTATCACGGATTCACATTATTCAGTCGTACGAAATGAAATGACACATCATCGAAAGTCCCTCGGAGCATTCGATTACATCGTGATAGGCGCTGGCACGGCGGGATGCGCGCTGGCCAGCCGACTCAGCGAGGACCCTCGAATATCGGTTCTCCTGCTGGAGGCAGGCGGCAAGGATGACTATCACTGGATTCACGTGCCGGTCGGCTACCTCTACTGCATCGACAACCCGCGCACGGACTGGCGTTTCCGCACGGAACGCGAAGCGGGGCTGAACGGCCGCGCCCTCGGTTACCCGCGTGGTCGCGTGCTGGGAGGCTGTTCGTCGATCAACGGCATGATCTACATGCGCGGCCAACGGGAAGACTACGATGAATGGGCCCGTCTTACCGACGATGCGGGCTGGCGGTGGAATTCGGTGTTGCCTCTGTTCCGGCGCAGCGAAGACTACCACGGCGGCGCAAGCGATCTGCACGGAAGCGGGGGGCCATGGCGGGTCGAAAAACAGCGTCTGAACTGGCCGATTCTCGAAATTTTCTCGCAGGCCGCACAACAGATCGGCATCCCTGCAACGCAGGACTTCAATGGCGGCGACAACAACGGTGTCGGCTACTTCGATGTGAACCAGCGACGCGGCGTTCGCTGGAACGCAGCCAAGGCGTTTCTGAGACCCGCCGCCGCTCGCCGCAACTTGACCATCGTCACCCTCGCGCAGACCGAGCGCCTTCGATTCGACGGAACGCGATGTGTCGGAGTCGACGTGCGGGTCGGCGACGAACCCATGCTTGCCACGGCGAATCGGGAGGTCATCTCGTGTGCCGGCGCGGTCAACTCACCGAAGCTGCTCGAGCTGTCCGGCATCGGCGATCCGGATCGCCTGGGCGCGCTCGGCATCCCTGTGCGGGTCGCGCGTCGAGGCGTTGGCGAAAATCTCCAGGATCATCTGCAACTCCGCATGGTGTTTCGCATCGACGGTGCGAAGACACTCAATACGCTCAGTGCGTCCTGGTGGGGAAAGCTGCGGATCGGCATGGAGTACGCGGCGAAGCGCAGCGGCCCGATGGCGATGGCTCCGTCGCAGCTCGGCATTTTCACCTCGGTGGATCCGAACCACGCGAAGATCCGGCCAGATGTTCAGTACCACGTGCAGCCGCTGTCGCTCGACCGCTTCGGCGAGCCCCTGCACAAGTTCGACGCGATCACGGCCTCGGTATGCCAGTTGCGGCCCACCTCCCGAGGCACCATTCACGCGGTATCCGCGGACCCGTTCGCACCGCCCCGCATCGCTCCGAACTATCTGTCGACCGAATTGGACCGCGCGATTGCGGCCAATGCCTTACGCCTCACGCGACGTATCGTGGCTGCACCCGCCATGGCGCCGTTCAAGCCGCGCGAAATCCTGCCCGGTATCGCGTTCCAGAGCGAGGACGAACTCCGTCAAGCAGCAGGCGACATCGGCACGACGATCTTCCATCCGGTTGGAACCTGTCGGATGGGGCGCCTGGACGACGCGGATGCCGTTGTCGATTCGCGACTGCGCGTGATCGGCGTACCGGGCCTTCGCATCGCCGATGCGTCGATCATGCCCACCATCACGTCCGGCAACACGAACTCGCCGACCTTGATGATCGCCGAACACGCGAGCGACCTGATCCGAGAGGATTGGGCCCGGCCGCCGCAATCCCGAAACGGTCCGCCATGAGCACGCGGCCAGCGAGTAGCAAGCGCACAGGATCGATGCGTCACGCCTGACCGGACGACGCGTCGGAAGTACCGGTCACAACGAAAAAATCAGGAGACAACGATGCAGCAGAGAACGATGCAACAAAGCAGTGCGTCCGTCGCCACAGAGCAGACCAAGTCACGCTTTGGCGTCGAGCGTCGCTCGATCGACTACGTTCCGCATGAGGAGCGCCACGGCAAGATTTGGCAACTCGGTACGATCTGGTTCTCGGGATCCACTCAGATCGCGACATTGGCGGTCGGTGCGCTCGGCGGCGCGATGGGCGCGAATTTGCTGTGGACAGCGATCGCAGCCGTCCTGGGCGCGGCATTCGGCACCTTCTTCATGGCGTTTCATTCGACACAGGGGCCCCAGCTCGGGCTCCCTCAGATGATTCAGTCGCGCCCGCAGTTCGGGTACATGGGCGCGTTGCTGGTCTGGGTCGTCGCCCTGGTCACCTACGTCGGTTACAACGCGTTCAACCAGGTTCTTGCCGGTGACTCGGTCCACCAGTTGCTGCATGTCGATGCCAAGGCGGGCTTGATCGCGTTTACGGTGCTGTCGCTCGCCGTCGCCTTCTTGGGCCATGACTGGATTCATCAGGCACAACAGTGGCTTGCCGTGATGATGACTATCGTGTTGTCGGTCCTGTCGGTTGGCATCGTCCTCACGGTTCACTTCGACGCAACGCAGTTTAGTGTTCACGAATTCCGCGCGGTGCCTTTCTTCATGCAATTCTTCGCGGCCGCGGCTTACCAGTTGAGCTGGGCGATCTACGTCTCCGACTACTCACGCTACATGCCAGCCAACGTCCGGGTGCGTACGTCGTTCTGGTGGACATACCTCGGTGCGTTCATCGGTGGCGCATGGATGATGCTGATTGGCACGGCGGCCGCTGCGGTTCATTCGAAGGTCGATATTGGTGCAGCTGTCAAGATGATCGGCGATTCGATCTTTCCGGGGCTTGGTGCCCTGACGCTTGTGTTGTCGCTCGCCACCCTGGTCACTATGACGAGCTTGAACTTCTACGGTGCATCGCTGACGCTGCTCAGCATCGCGGATTCGTTGAAACCGTCGAAACCGACCGTTCGAGCCCGCTTCATCAGCCTCGCATTCGTCGCGATCGTCGCCACCGGCATTGCATTGGCCGCGTCGGGCAACTTCATGACGAGGTTCGGTGATTTCCTCGGCATCCTGCTCTATCTCTTCACCCCCTGGACCGCGATTAATCTCGTCGACTTTTATTTCGTTCGCAAGACCGAGTATTCCGTCCGTGAGATTTTCAATCCGAGCGGCATGTACGGACGCTGGAACTGGCGCGGCTTGAGCGCGTATTTCATCGGTTTCGCCGCAATGCTGCCGTTCTCCTCGACGGGCTTCTACGTCGGGCCATTCGCAAGGTTGTTGGGCAACATCGACATCGGCATGGTGATCGGGCTGATCGTATCGTCCGTTGTGTACTGGATGGCCTGCAGATCACTCGACTGTGATGCAGACCGCCGTCGTGCTCGCGAAGCCGACATCGGCCTGGAGTCCAGCGTCTAATCAGCTTCGGAATCCTGCCAACCGCATGAACGGCCGACAACCCTCGTCGGCCGCGTCGCCGCCCCCCCCGACCCCACTTGTTTTGGCCTTGATGAAAAGGCGCGCGTCTGAAGCGATGTGCCGTCGTCCGGCAGCGGCTTTCCCCTCAAGGAACTGCTGCCAGTCAATGGCACCCACGTTCTCCTATTAAGACGCTTTTCTTCTATGCACTGAGTTTTCGGTGCGATTCAATTGAGGTAACCGAAAGCGTGGACGTGCTAGATATCGTCAAAATGCCCTGCAACTCATGGTGCGCCGACCGCTTCCGCACACCGAACTCTTTTCTCAACACATCAAGTCACAACGAGCACGCGTCATGGATGCACCTGTTACACGTCTCAGTCCGACGGACGGCAGTTTGACTGCCGCAAAGGTGATCTTCGCAGGCATCTGCGCGATCATCCTGACCATCGGAATCGCGCGCTTTGCGTACACGCCACTACTGCCGGTCATGAGAGAGCACGCTGGCTTGAGCGGTGTGGCTGCCGGTTGGCTGGCATCGATCAATTTCGTCGGCTATCTCGGCGGCGCGTTGGTCGCATCGCGTATTCCCACGCTGCATCAAAAGTATGTGCTGTATCGTGCCGGCCTGATCACAGCGGTTCTATCCACCATCGCGATGGGGCTCACCGATAACCTCTGGACCTGGCTCGTGCTCCGCCTGCTTGCAGGCTGGGCGAGCACTGCCGGTATGTTGCTGTCCACTGGCATTGTTCTGAATTGGCTGATTCGTCAAGGCCATCGCGCGGAACTCGGCGTTCATTTTTCGGGATTCGGCCTTGGTATGTTGCTATCGGGTACGACCGTCGCGTTGATCGCGAGTCGGCTTTCGTGGAGCCAGCAGTGGATTTTGCTCGGCATTATTGGGGTGATTTTCCTAATTCCCGCGTGGCACTGGATGCCTCGCCCTCCTAAAGCATCGCTGGCCAGCCACGCCTCGACGGATAGGGCACCGCCGTCGAAATGGATGATGATTTTCTACGCAGCCTATTTTTGCGGAGGCATTGACTACGTGATCACCTCGACGTTCATCGTCGATATCGTGCATGGAGTGCAAGCGGTCCAGATTCCAGCGAACGCAGTCTGGATCGTAATGGGTTGCATCGCAGTTCCATCCTGTTTTCTCTGGGATCGCATCGCATCCGTCGTCGGAGAACTGAAGGCGCTCTTCTTCGCGTATAGCGTCCAGGCACTCTCGATCGGTTTGAGTATCTCCGCCAGTCACCCTGCACTCCTGGTAGCGGGCGCGCTTCTGTTTGGCAGCACCATAATTGGGACCGTCAGCCTGACGTTGTCGATCGTTGGACGTATTTTCCCCGCCAATCCCGCAAAAGCGATGGCGCGGCTCACGCTTGGCTTCGGCGTAGCCCAGATCATTGGGCCGTTGATCGCAGGGTATCTGCTCCATGCCAGTGGCAGCTATCAGCTAGCGCTGGTCTTTGCAACCATAGTAGGCGTGGTGGGATCGCTTCTGACCTTCGCGCTCAATATGGTGAGGAGGGGTTAAGATAATGCTGAACAAGCGGCTCTATTCATGATGTCGTCGAGAGTTCGAAGCGTCGTGCTGTCGTACAGCGCTTCCTGCAGGCAATATCCGCCAGGTTGAATCAGTGCTGAACGAAGCGGATTCGCAACATGCGCTCCAGCCTGATCGGCGGCCGACCGTTACCGCGTTTCGGGTCGTGCGGCTCCACCAGCGCGCACAACTCAGCCCACGGCACGATCGGCTCCATCGTGTCCAGAAACTCGTCGCGCCGCATGCGTTTGCGCTTCGTTTCGAAGCCCGCGCCTTCAGCGGCTGCCACCGCCAGCGCCTGCTGCTTCATCGTCGCTTGCCTTTCTCAGATCATGTCCACCGATCCATAACGCTTGGATCTCGCCGGTGGTGGACTTAATCAGCATTGCCTCAACGACATGACCCAGTCCAAAAAACTCCGCCGTCCACTTTCGGGCCGCGCACGCTGTCCGGCCGCCGAGTATCCGGCGCCAGAGGCTGCGATCGCTGAAACTGAACGGATCACGATGACGAGTTTCGTGCTGGAACTTACGCGCGCTCAAGCGCATGCGTGACAAGCGCGTCGATAGTACCGTCGTGCCGAAATCCGGCCTCGATGGCACGGCGATCGGTCAGCGGCGGTTGTAGTCCGAAAAGCCGCTCGATCCGCTCCACCGGAGCGTAGTCGATGTCGAACGAGCCGAAGCGCCGGACCAGCGCATCGACGATCTCTTGAACCGACAGATGCAGCACTGGGGGCGTCCAGACTCGGCCGGCGTGCAACCCCTCTGCGGACATGCGTCCGGCGTGCAGCAGGTTGTCGACACAGCATCTGCGAGACATCCACCACACGGTGGCCGAAGGCGCAACAGGACATGTATAAGACTGGCCGCTCTGCGCCGCACGGAAGATCTGGCTCATGAACGCGGACCCATGTCCCGCAGAAAGCGCCGGACGAGCCACGATGCCCGGCAGGCGTAACGCACGGCCATCCAGCTTGCCGCGTCGCGTCCAGTCGGCAAGGATCAGCTCGCCAACCAGCTTGTGCACGCCGTAGCTCATCGTCGGGCGCGGCAGGGTGTGCTCGTCCACGGACGGGGGCAACGACTCGCCCAACACCGCAACGCTGCTGGCATAGACGACGCGCGCCGCACGCCCCTGCTCCGTCGCTTGCTTCGCCAGGCGTTCGAACAGCGCCAGCATCCCCGACAGATTCACCCGGTCGCCCTCGGCCGGTTCGGCTTCCGCCTGCGAGCCGGGCATGCTCGCCAGATGAAAGACGACGTCGACAGGTTTCGACAGCTGCGGCTCGAGAATCTCCGGGCTGCTGAAATCGCCGACCCGTGCCGTGATTCGCGCATCGTCGTACGGCCATTCCGCTTGCCGGTCGACCAACAACAGTTCCGACACATCGCCCGGCTCCACGATACCGTCATGCAGCAACCGTTCGACCAACGCCGTTCCGACAAATCCGCCCGCCCCGGTCACCAGCACTCTCATGGCCGAGCCTCCTCGTCGTCGGGGCGCGGCGCGCGCACAACCCGCTGATCGATCGTGCCGAACGGTGCGTTGCCGGCGTCATCGCGCGCCGTCATCCTGACCCGGTCGCCAAAGCGCATGAACCGCGTGCGCGCGCCCCCTTCGTCGATCATTTCGATCACGCGGCGCTCGGCGACGCACGCCGAGCCCGCGTTGCGATCGGCATTCGACACCGTGCCGGACCCGACGATCGTCCCCGCCGACAGGCGGCGCGTGCGGGCCGCATGCGCGACGAGTTCACCGAAGCCGAAGTTCATTTCGCGTCCATGCGGATGACCGAACCAGCGGTCGTTCCATTCGACGTGCAGGCTCAGATGCACGCGGCCGTCGCGCCAGTGCTCGCCGAGTTCGTCGGGCGTGACGGCAACCGGTGCAAAGCTCGTTGAGGGCTTGGCCTGCAGGAAACCAAAGCCCGTCTTCATTTCGCGCGAGCCGAACGCCCGCAGGCTCCAGTCGTTGAGCTGCACGATCAGGCGGATGCAGCGCAGCGCACCGGCGGCCGATACGCCCATCGGCACGTGCCCCACCACCACACCGAATTCGCCTTCGAAGTCGATGCCGTCGGCCTCTTCAGGCAAGGGCACGTCGCTGGCCGGGCCGAGGAAATCGTCGCTGGCGCCCTGGTACATGACCGGCACCGTATCGAACTCGGGAATCGGCGGAGTATTGAACGCCTGCTCCATCAGGTGGCCGTGATTCAGAAACGCCGAGCCGTCGCACCACTGCGGACTGCGCGGCAAGGGCGCAGCGCATGCGGCCGGATGGAACGGACGCGCCTCGGGCACGCTGCCGGCGTTCAACGCGTCGTAACGCGCCTGCAATCCGGGTGCGAGCACGTCCCAACGATCGAGCACATCAGCCAGTGTCGTTGCGATCGGTGCAGCTTCGACGGCATGGCGCAGGTCGCGCGACACGAGCAGCAAGCGGCCATCGGCGCGGCCATCGGGCAAGGTGGCGAATTTCATCGTGCCCCTCCATGTGCGGGCGTGTCGAGCACGGCGGCAATCGCCGGATCGTAGGCACCGTCGATCAGAACGAACAGCATCCGGCATGGACGGCCCGAGCGATTCGCCCAAGCATGGTTGGTTCCCCGCTGAATCACCACGTTGCCAGGCGCCAGTGCGACTTCGGCATCGTCGAGGATCAAGGTCATTTCACCTTCGATTACCACGCCGTAGTCGATCGACTCGGTGCGATGCATCAGCGGATGCGGCGAGCCGGCCTTCACCGTCGACGCTGCTGCGTCGCCGATCTGGCTGAACGCATCGTGCATTTTCACCGCACCGTGCGCGAGAAATTCCGGCGTGTCGGGCGGAATGTCGACGAAGCGCATACGGGTGCCGTGCTTCGGCGGCGGCAGCACGAGTGCGGCGACCGTGGGATCGGCGCCGTTGTCCACGATGGCGGGGCTCGACGACGTGCTCCACACTTCGTGGAATACGGTGCCGGGAATCGCGGCGATTTCCACCACGGTCGGCAGAGGACCGTCGGATGCGACGACTACCCGACCGTCGGCATCGTGTCCGGTCACCACGCGACGAATCGCTGGAAAGCTCATGCTGGTGCCTCCACGTCGGTGTCATCGAAAATCGCGACGGCGCGCGTCCACCCTGCCGACGCACCGCGAATCTTGTGCGGGAAGCAACTGATCGTGAAGCCGGTTGGCGGCAGGGCCGCGAGGTTGTGCAGCTTCTCCAGATGGCAATAGCCGATATCGCGCCCCGCCTTGTGCCCTTCCCAAATCAGCGACGTATCGCCCGTTTCCGCGATCTTTTTCGCAGTGTAGGAGAACGGGGCATCCCAGCTCCATGCATCGGTGCCGGTCAAACGCACGCCACGCTCCAACAGGTACATGGTCGCTTCGTAGCCCATGCCGCAGCCCGCATTGACGTAGCCGTCGTGCCCGTAGCGCGATCCGGCCCGCGTGTTCACGACGACGATATCGAGCGGCTGCAGTTCATGGCCGATGCGCGCGAGTTCGGCCTCGACATCGGCCGCAGTCGCAACGTAGCCGTCTGGAAAGTGCCGGAAATCGAGCTTCACGCCCGGCTGGAAGCACCATTCCAGCGGCACCTGATCGATCGTGATGGACGGCCGAGCTTCCCCCAGGCTCGCATCCATTGTCGAGTGGAAATGCCAGGGCGCGTCGAGATGCGTGCCACTGTGGGTCGTCAGCGTGACCCACTCCGCGGCGGCAGCTTCACCATCGGGATAGTCCTCGGGTTTTGTACCCGGCAGCATCGCCATGAATTCGGGCAGCGTGTCGCCGTGCTTCTGATAGCTGATCCTCGGCGCGAGCGGCGGCGGATCGGAGAGAACGTCGTTCTCGAGATAGATGGAGAGATCGACGAACCGTCGAACGGGTTTCATGTTCAGACTCCTTGGGATGGGGAACGGCGATCGAGCCGCGAGAAGCAGATCGCCGCAGCGGCGGCGATCAGCACTGCCGCGAACCCGAGGCTGCCGTAGCCGGACTGCTTGACGAGCGTGCCGCCGAGCACCGGGCCGATGGCGGCGCCCGTCATCAGCATCGCCGGCGTCGCGGCAACGGCGCGGCCGGTGCGGTCGATGCGCGCCAGCATGCCGAACGCGAAGGTGTGGGTGAAGATCATCACGGCAGCAAAGACCGAGGTGGCCGCCGCGTACGGCACGAACGCCGCGCTTTGCGTGATGACCAGCGCCAGCGCGGCCTGCACAACGGGGCCCGCCTGCACGACCTTGCGGCCCGGCACGCGCGTTTCGAGCAGTCCCGCGACGGGAGCGGGAAACAGGTTGACGAAGCCGAGCGCGATCAGCGTCGCGATCACGGCACTCAAACCGAATCCGCGATCGAGGCCGATACGCTGGACAAAACTGAACAGCATCGACTGCGTCAGCGCCATGCAGCCGACGCCTGCCATGCCGAACCAGACGACACGCTCGAAGCGAGGCTCGCCGCCGGCTGCCGCGCTGCGGCGCGCTTGAATCGACGGAAACGCGAGCGCGCATGCGATCGCAGCAACGCCCATCACGCTCGCAAAAACGTGAAACAGCATCGGGCCGCCATGCGTTGCGATCAGTCCCGGCACGGTGCCGAGAAACGCGATCGCGAAGATGCCGAGCGCGAGGCCGGAGATCGCGAACAGGCGATGCGGATTGCGGCTACGCCCGACGGTGCCGTGCGTGAAGCTCAGGCCGCATCCGACAGCGATGCCCGCGACGGCATGCAGGGCCGCCAACATCAGATAGCGATCAACCGGCAAGGACGTGATGCCCAGGAACGCGCCCGCCGCGATGCCGAAGCCGACGGTCGACATCACGCGCGCCGGCAGGCGATTCAAGCGCGGCGAGAAAAAGACGCTGCTCAGTACGGCACCGCCCAGGAACAGCGTGGCGAGCAGACCCGCCTCCTGTGGATCGAGCCGATACGCACCGATCAACGTGCCGACCCAAACCGGCAAGGCCACCAGATCGACCATGCCGGCGCAATGCGCGAGCATCAACGCTACGGTGCCGAACGCGCCAAGCCGCGTCGTGTCGGTCGATATCGACAGGTCGGCACTTGCCGGCGTCGTGGGCGAAAGGTTCCTCTCCATCGTGCCTCCGCTTGCGTCAGATAGGCCGCGCGAGACTCATATGCGTCTCGTGCATGATGCGCCGGTGTTCCTCTTTGTCGCCGCCGCCAATCTCGATCTCGCCCAGACGCCCGGAGTTTTCCACCACCATGCGGCAGCGCTCCCAGCGGCGCGCCTGGAATGCCTGCAAGGCAGCTTCCACCGTCACACCGCGCCCCAGCTCTTCGGCAAGCACGATCGCATCCTCGATGCCAATGCCCGCGCCCGCCGCCATGTGCGGCGTGGTCGCGTGCACCGCATCACCGACGAGCACCACCCGTGAGCTGAACCAGGGCGCCGGCAGCAGCAGGCTTTCCAGCGGACGGTAGTTGACGTGCGATTCGGCGCCGATCTGCGCGCGGATGGACTGGATCAGCGGCACGTCGAACATGGCCAGCAACTCGGACAGCATGCGCGGCCATTCGGCGGGATCGATGTAGTCGTTGGTCGGCCTGTCCTCAGTGACGAAGACGTACATTTCTTCCCGGGAAACCGGATTGACACCCGCCTTGATCCGGTGCCCCAGCCACATCGTCGCGCAAGCGATCTCCGCCGGTCGCGGCACCACGGCGCGCCACACGCCCTGGCCCGTATAGCGCGGCTTCGGCGCATCGGGAAACGTAGCGGCGCGCACTTTCGAGTAGAGGCCGTCCGCCCCAACCACGAGGTCGTAAGTACCGTGTGTGCCGTCCGTGAACGCCACGTCCACTTGTTCGCCGCGCGGCTCGATCCGCGAGAAGGTGCAGCCGAGCTTCACGCGCACGCCTGCGGCGCGTGTCGCCTTGGCGAGAATATCGGCCAGCACCGGGCGCATGACCGCGCCGCCGCCAGGAACGTCCTCGCCGGCCACTCGCGGAGTCGGCAGCGTGCCGATCGACTGGCCGCCGGCCGTGTACAGATTCACGCCGTCGCCGCCGTGGCCGCGTTCGAAGAAGGCGTCGAGCACACCGATCGTGCGCAGCGCGCGCAACGTGGGCCCGCCAATGCTGATGCCGGCGCCGTACGAGCGCCAGCCCTGGTCGATCTCGACGAGGTCGACAGTGAGGCCGAGCTTCGCGCACTGGATCGCCGTCGCCATACCGGAAAAACCGCCGCCTATGACGAGGACGTGTTGAAGAGGTGCTGCCATCTGGGTGTCTCCTAGTTATGTCTGGTGTGGGTGTGTCATGTCGCGATCAGCACGATGGTGCCGTCGCCCGTCACGTCGATCTCGACGGGCGTCAGCCGCTGACCGAGGCACGGGCCGAGTACGCACTCACCGCTTGCGATGTCGAACTGCGCCCCGTGCGCGTGGCAGACTATGCGGGTGCCGTCACCGTTCAGGTAGGCGTCCTTGCGCCAGGCCATCTGCGTTTCGCCGAAAAAGTGCGGGCACGCATCGCGATACGCACGAACCTGCGCGCCGTACCGCACGACAAAAAGCGTGTCGTGCCCGTGCCCGTCGGGATCGAAGCCGCGCGCGCCGGGATCGGGCAGATCGTCGACGCTTGCGAGACGAATGCGATCGGGATATGTCTCGGACATGACGGAACGATTCTCGCCGTCAATCCGACTTCGCCGCCGCCCCCGGCGGAGGACCGCCCGGCGCCCACTTGTCGCGATGCTGGAACAGGAACAGTTGCGACGCGTCAGCGCCCATTGGCGCCTCGCGCGCGTTCCATGCGTCGTCGTGCAGATCCATGTCTGCGTCGTACTCGACGTGACAGCCGAGCGGGCTGTTGAAATACCAGAACCAGTTCGAGCCGAACCGATGACGCCCCGGCCCCCAGAACGACTGGTAGCCCTTCGCGACGAAACGCGTGCCCGCCTGCAGCACTTCGGTCGGTCCGCCCATATGGAACGTGAAATGCTCGCAACCCTTCATGAAAGGCGGCGTCTGAATCATGAACAGCGTGTGATGGTCGAGCGTGCCGGCCGGCTGCAGGAACGGCCCGACGCCCGTGAATCGATCGGTACAGCGAAAGCCGAGACGCTCCACATAGAACGCTTCGGCCTTCGCGGCATCCGGCACGAAGTAGACGACATGCGAAAGCGTGCGCGGAGTCAAGACCGCATCGTCGCTCACGGCCACGACGTTCGGCGCGCGCTGTGCGGGCGCGCCAGGCGCATTCACGGGTTCGGCGGGCAAGGCAAGCGAACGGCGCGTGGTGACCTGGAAGCCGATCGCGAAACCCATGTCGTCGAGCGATTCGATCGATCCGTCGGCGAGGGTGCTCACGTCGCGGTCGCGGCACAGTTCCGCCGCGATAGCGTCGATCGTCGCGGTATCGGCAACGCCGTAAATCGTCTTGCGCAGCATGCTTGCCGTCCCGAGCGCAGGCGGCAACGCCGGATCGGCGCGGCGCGCGATATCAATGCCCGTTCCGTCGAGTGCCTCGAAGCGGCCGCCGGTTTCGTCGCTGCGCATCGGCAGCAGCCCGTAGTCAAGCAGATATTGGTTGCAGGCGGTGACGTCGTCCACGCCGAAGACCAGCGTTTCGAGTCCGATGATGTTCATGAGGTGTGCGTGCTTGAGATGGGTGAAAGTGTCAGAGCGAGGTGCGTCCGCCGAGCGTTTCGGCGACCCAGTCGGCGATGAAGTGCCCGGCGTTGATCGAGTTGTCGAAGCTCGAATGCTGGACGCCACCTTCGCGCTCGGTGAAGATCTTGAGCTCGCGCTTGGGGCTGTTCACGAGTTGCTCGTAGGTGCGGTGAGCCCAGGCGACCGGGATCTGCGAGTCCTGCGAGCCATGCGTGACGAGAAACGGCACCTTGATACGATCGAGCACACCGTCGAGATGTACGTTTTCGGCGATGCGCATGAAGTCGTCGACATCCTTCGCGCCCCAGACCCAGCAGACGTGCTTCCAGTAGTGCGGCACCGGGAAGTTGCCTTCGCGCTGCAGGCGCTTTTTCTGGACGTCGCGCCAGTCGTGGTTGGCGCCCCACACCACACCGCAGGCGAAACGCGGCTCGAACGCGACCGCGCGTGGGCAGTAGTAGCCGCCGAGCGACACGCCCTCCATGCCGATCCGCTTCGGATCGACATCGTCCCGACCTTCGAGCCAGTCGACGATCTTGCTCGCCCAGACTTCCGAGTTGTATACCGCATTCAGGCCGTGCAGCCGCAACGCTTCGCCGGTACCGGGCTGGTCGACAATCAACGACGACACGCCGCGCGCGGCCAGCCAGGCCGGCAAGCCCACGAAGTACTTCATTTCCTTGGTCGAATCGAGCCCGTTGACCTGCACGAGCAGTGGACTGCGCGCGTCGTCGTTCTTCGCTTTCACAAGGAGTCCGGACAGATGCGTTTCGCCGTACGGAATGGCGACGCGCTCGCAGTTGTCGCCGGAGAGTGCGATGCCATTGTCGAATGTATCGAGCGAGCGTTGGTAGAGCTCGAGGCGCCCCGGGGCATCGTGCGCGAGCATACGCTCCGCCGTGATCAGATAGATCGCGGCACGCTTGTACTTCTCGCCCGCCGACAACCGCCGCCCCTGGGCCTCGTCGTCCTGCGCGAGATCGCAAAGGCGATCGGCCTTCTCGACCCACGCTTCGCGAAACGCACGCGTGCCGTCAGCGTCCGGCTGCCTGGCCGCTTCCTGGAGCGGCCCGCACATGTCCTCGATTTCACCGATGCGCGCGCCCATTTCGATGGCAAGATTGACGGACAGATTCCAGACATAGTTGGTAGGAAAGTATCGGAACATGCTAATTGCCTTGATTGAAATTGCGTACTGCTCGATGACGGCGCTGATGACCGGTTCTCGCGCGCAGTCCGGCGCGCGACACGGTGCTCAGCCCTTGCGCCCGAAGCCGGCCCACAACGGGATCGCGATGTTCAGCCAGACGCTGCTGCTCTTGGCCGTGTTTGCGGCATAGATGCCGTGCTGATAATTGAGGTTGACGTTCCAGCTTCTCGCGTCGTACACGATCGACGGACCGATACCGAAGGTCCGCATGCGATTGCCCACGCTCACGCCGCCGGCCTTGTCGTCGCTGAACTGGTTCAGGTACGCGCCGACCACGCCGAGCTTCCACGGGCCGAAGTTCCAGCCTGCGTTGAACTCCGCGACGTAACCGTCGCCCGAGCTGTAGTCCGTCGTGCCGTTCTTCAGATTGAGCAGGAATCGGTTTGCGAGCGCGACGTCGATTCCGTTGGGAACGTTGTAGCGAATCGAGATCACCGGCTGCACCGAGGTGTAGCCCACCGCGACACTCGACTTGACCGGGCTGTAGGAACCCGTCTCGAATGCAACGTCGATGCCCGACGCAATCGCCAGGTTCGGCGAGAGATTCCATTGCAGCAACACGGGTGTCAGCGTGATGTTGGAGAGGCCGTTCTGCGTGCTCGACTGCCCGAACACGGTGCTATGCAATGACACAACGGGAATGACCAGTTGCGTATAGACGTTTGCGCCGAGCAGGTGGAGCGGATACGCCGCCAGCAGACGCGTGGTTTCCGAAAACACCGACGCATGGAACGGAATCGGCAGTTTCTTGCCGTCGTTGCCGTAGAGGCCGTTCGCAAAGCTGTAGTTGAACTGTTCCAGTGCGAACAGGCCGGGGATCGGCGGCAGGTTGGCGATGTTCGTCCCCACCGCGCCGGCCGGATACGGTGAAACGCCGCCTTCGAACGCCTGTGCATCCTTCATCGAACCCGTCGCCAACACGGCGCAACCGACAACGGCTGCGATCAGTTTCGTGGACATGCTGTCTCCTCTTCCTGGAGGCGCGTTTGCGCCGCCTGGCATCTCTTTTAATAGTGGAAAGCGCGGTGCATACGGCCGAGGTTCAGCGGTACCATCGATCCGAAAATGCGCTGACGCCAGCCTCCCGACGCGATGCGTCGGCTGCCGTCGCGTCGAGATGTGGCTAGGTTAAGATAGGCCGACGTATCCTAAAAATGGATTCGATCCATTGCCGATATCGACGGCATCAATACTTTCAGGTTAAACCCTGATATTGCATACGGCGAGTCACGCGGTAGCGAAGAGGAAAACGGAGACAGCACGCATGAGGTTCAACAAGCTCGACCTCAACTTGCTCGTGGCGCTCGACGCGCTCCTGAGCGAACAGAACATCAGCCGGGCGGCAGAAAAGATCCATCTGAGCCAGTCGGCGATGAGCAACGCGCTTTCGCGGCTGCGGGAATTCTTCAACGACGAACTCCTCGTGCAGGTCGGTCGCAAGATGGAGCCGACGCCGCGCGCCGAGGCGCTCAAAGACGCCGTGCGCGACATCCTTGTGCGCATCGACGCGACGGTGGCGGCTCAGCCCGAATTCGTGCCGGAGCACGCGAACCGGCTTTTCCGTCTATTCGTTTCGGACTACACGATGACGACGCTCATGCCGCACCTGTTGGCGCTCGCTTACAAGGCAGCACCCGGCATCCGATTCGAGCTGCGCCCGCAAATCGCGTATCCCCACCGCGTGCTGGAACGCGGTGAAGCGGATCTGCTGATCATCCCCAAGGAGTATTGCTCGACCGAGCATCCGGCCGAGGTATTGCTCGAGGAAACCTACTGCTGTGTGATGTGGAGCCACAGCCCCCTCTCGCAAGGCGAGATGACGAACGAGCGCTACATGGCGGCCGGGCATGTCGTCGTGCAGGTCGGCGACGCACAGACGGCGCTCGAAGACTGGTTCATGCAGCGGCTCGGCGTTGTGAGACGCGTCGAGGCGAGCACATACAGCTTCGTGTCGCCGGCCCACCTGCTGGTCGGCACGAACCGGATCGCCACCATGCACCGGCGGCTCGCCGAAGATGCCGCTCGCAGCCTGCCGATCGTGCTGCGCGAGGTACCGGTGCCGGTCCCGACGTTGGAGCAGGCGATGCAATGGCACAAGCACCGGACCTCAGACCCGGGGCTCACCTGGTTGCGCGGGCTGCTGAAAGAGGCTGTCGCGAAGATGGACGAAGGGCGCCATGACGCTCGCTGAGCCGGCTCACGTAGACCAAACGAACGTTGTCACCGTTTGCGAAGTAAAGATGTCACTTCGCCGGTTCACAGCCACCCAAGAGCCGCGAAACCTTGTGAATTCAAGGATTGGGGAGCCGCGCATTAAAGTTGTCACCGAGCGCGGTGCCGCGAAGACCGGTGTCGACTCCCGCGCGACGTCGTTGCAGCACCGGTAGTCGCGGTCACACGTTGTTCGAGGCCCGCACCCATCGGCCGGGGTCGGCTTTGTGTTCGGGGGAACGGTCCTCGATACGGTTTGCCTGGATGGCCGGATTCGCGCTTACTCGCCGCGGCCCGAAACAAGGTTTGCATTGATCCACGATGCCACGTCGGTGACCGGAATGGCGTGGCGTTGGTTGAACGTCCCACGCTTGTCCCATGCGACACCTCGCCCTTGAGCAAAAGCCGCACGATACTTGCGCATCATATTGTTCGGGTCGCGCGCCAGTTCATCCAGCAAATACTGCTCGCTCCACACCGAACGGCTGAACGGCCGGCCGAGGCCCGCTTGCAGCTTGTCGGCAACCTCCCCGTAAGTCACGGTGTCGCCGGCCAGATACACGATCTCGTTCCGGATACGGGGCTGGGCGAACACGATCGCGGCGGTCAGCGCACCGATATCATCGGGCGTCGTCAGCGTCACGGCGGTGTCGAGGCTGCCCAGCGCGTGGACGGCGTCGTTTTGCAAGTCGACGACACCGAAGTCCGGCTCGAACAGGTAGCTCATGAACATGCCGGTCGAGATGATGACCCACTCGGTCTCGTGCTGACTGCGCAGCAACTCGCGCACGTCCAGCTGTGCATCGAAGATGTCCTGCGGGCTGCCGCGGCCGATCACGTCGAAATCGACCCCGAACTGCCATGGAAAGTACCGCGGGATGCGCGCCTGCAACGCAGCCCGCGCCAACTTCATCGGCGTGTCGATTCCGGCTGCATAGCCCGCGCAACCGATTACCGTGTCATATCGCGCGAATACGACGGCGAGCTCATCGATGGAGCTCTTCACGAGATCGCCTATGACGATCTCGATCCCGAGATCTCGAATCTCCGCGATATCATGCCGCTTGGCTGGGGCGCTGGACTCGACGGCGCTGGCGCGCAGCAGCACGCTGATCTTCGCGCCTGCGATGTCCTTCGCTCGACGCGCAAGATTGCGCAGCACCGGGAGGCCGAGTTCGCCGGCACCGAGCACGAGAATGTTTTGAGACGTAGCGTTAAGATCTGTCTGGTTCATCGTCTAGCCTGCTGAGGAATGTGTTGCACGCAGTCTAGCGGGACATGGACATGGATGAAAGAAGGTACATGCGTGATACTGGGAGCCAGATAGTTGGATCGAGACGAACTTCTCCAATATTCGCAGACCGTGTGCGACGGCCTGCGAGACGATGATGACGGGCTGCGGCGGGAGGTGCTCGCACACGCCGGCAGTCGTTGGTCGCTCGGTGTCGTCCACACGCTCGGCGTGTACGGCAGGCTGCGCCATGCCGAAATCGGCAAGCGCATGCACGGGGTGACTCAGCGCATGTTGACGCGTACGTTACGACAACTCGAACGTGACGGCCTGGTGCTCCGTCACGATTTCGAAGAAGTGCCCCCTAGAGTCGAATACGAGTTATCCGATACGGGCATGGACCTGCTCGTTCGCATGGTCCCGCTGTGGACCTGGATCGTCGAGAATGCGGACCGCTTCCGGGAAGCGAGGCGGAGTTTCGACAGCCAGCACCGCGACGCGAACGCGTAGCTTGCCGGTTGTTGATTTGCATTCCCTACTTCCCTGACGGGGAGAAGGATTGGTGCCTCCGAGTGAGCGGCTTATGGCGACCGCGTCGCCATAAGCCGCCCACGCTAGGCGCACTCGTCAATACCGTGCGGCTTTACACGGAAATTGCGCCCTGGACCTTTGGCGTGCGCGCCCTGTACGCCAACCTGGTCACATGCGGCCTGCTCGGCGCCTGAAGCGGCGAGACTCGACGGGCAGTGAGTCGACGGCAAGCTCCCTGCCCCGCAACGTCGGTGCACGATGCCCGGTTGTGATCGGCTCGCGCCGTATTGATGGCAGGCGGCGCCGGTCGGCCTTCATCCACGGCGCCGGGCCGTCACCGCTTATGAACGACCGAGTCGAGCACGAAGCTGGTCGTCATATTTTGCACGCCGTCCATCGCACTGATCGTCGCCCAGATATCGCTGACGCGCTCGTGCGTGGGCGCCTCTATCTGCACCAGCAAATCGACCTCGCCGCTGAGCACCGCGCAATCGCGCACCTCGGCGATCCGCTCGAGTGCGGCAAGCACGTCCGCGCCCCGCATCCGGTCCTTGCGGTAAACGAGCATGACGGCGCGCACCGGCACGACATCGTCGGGCAATGCGAGTCGCACCGTATAGCCTACAATGATGTTCAGCGCTTCGAGCCGGTCGATCCGGTTTCGAACCGCCTGCCTGGACAGACCGATCCTGTCGGCCAGCACCGCGAGCGGAACCCGCGCATCCGCGGACAACGCGTCGATGATCTTCTGGTCCAGGCTGTCGATCTTCATTCCCCGAACCCGGGGTGCAGGGCGCCGCGTGCATTGACCGCGTCGCGCAATGCCGCGATGTGGCCGGGACCAATTCCGCAACACCCGCCAACGATCTGCGCGCCCAGCGCAAGCCACTGCTCTGCCCATCTTGCATAGCCGGGCGGATCGATGTCGCCGCGCAAACCGTGGAGTTCCTCGTTCGCGCGCGCATCGGCGCGCTGAGGCGGAAACGCGTTCGCATAGGCGCCGACCGCGAGCGGCGTTCCCATTTGCGCGAGCGTGCGCTGCACCATCTCGATCGCCGCCCCCATCGACTCCGGCTGGCTGCAGTTGAACAGCAGCGCAGTTGCGCCCGCGGACACGGCAGCGTCGATCGCTTCGTTGAGCGCCTGCCCCGATCGCAGTACCGGCGTGGCGCCTGGCTCGACGTCGTCGCGCAGCGTGAACGAGACCCACAGCAGTTTCGGATTGTCACCGAGCGCTCGCCTGACCGCGCCGATTTCGTCGGTCAGGCTCTGCGTCTCGGCCAGCCACAGGTCGACGTACGGATCGAGCCCATCGACGAGCGTCGCCAGGATCGCATCCGCGCGCGCCGCGTCGAACAGGTCGGGGCGGTAGGAACCGCCCGTCGGCGGAAGCGATCCCGCGACGCGCACGGGCCGCCCCGCGCGGTCCGCCGCTTGCCGCGCGAGCTGCCCGGCAAGGGCCGCGAGCGCGACACCGTCGCGACGGAACCGCTCCTCGCCGATATGGAACGGCACGACCGCATAGCTGTTCGCGGTAATCACGTCGGCACCCGCCGCGACGAACGCGTCGTGCGCGAGACTGACGTAATACGGCGCTTCCATCAGCGCGAGCGCCGACCATTCCGGCTGTCTGAACGGCGCCCCGATCCGCGCCAGTTCGCGCCCCATGCCGCCGTCGAGTACTGTGATGTCATGCATAGTCCGTGCTCCGTGGTTGCAATCCGCGCATCTCGTGCCCGAATCGATTCAAGGGTTCGCGCGACGCACGCGAGACGTCGATCGAGCGTGCGCGCCGGCCCGTTTCAGATCTGCTCCAATGCTTGCTCGATATCGCTTTTCAGATCGTCGATGTGCTCGATGCCAACTGAATAGCGGATGAAATTGAGCGGGATGTCGGCCGCGCGCATTTGCTCCGCCGACATCGTGCCGGCCCACATGGATGCCGTATGGATCGCGAGCGAATCGACGCCGCCGAGATTGCCTGCATTCAGCGGCAAGCGCAGCGCCTCGACAAAGCGCTGCGCTTCGCCGTAGCTTCCCCGCACGCCGAACGCGACCACGCCGCCGAAGCCGCGCATCTGCCGGCATGCGAGCCCATGCTGCGGATGGCTGCGCAGGCCCGGATAGAACACGCGCTCGATCTTCGCGTGCGCCTCGAGGAATTCGGCGAGCGCCTGGGCGTTCGCGTTGATCCGCTCGACGCGCATCGGCAGCGTGCGCAGCCCGCGCAACAGCAACCACGCGTCCATCGGCGACAGCACCGAGCCAAGCGTGATGTGCGTATGCCAGATCTGCTCGGCGAGTACGCGGCTCGTGCAGATCACGCCGCCCGTCAGGTCATGATGGCCGCCGAGATACTTGGTCGCACTATGCACGACGATGTCGACACCGAGCCGGTGCGGCTGCTGGTTGACCGGCGACGCGAACGTGTTGTCCGCGAGCGTCAGGATGCCGCGGGCTCTTGCGATTTCAGTCACCGCAGCAATGTCGGTCACGAGCAGCAGCGGATTGACCGGCGACTCGAGCACGATCAGCCGTGTGTTCGGCCGGATCGCGCGATCGAACGCGGCCACGTCGGTCTGGTCGACGAACGTCACCTCGACGCCGAACCGGCGCAGCATGTCGTCGAGCATCTTCGTGGTGCTCATGTAATGACGCGTCTGGCCCACGACGTGATCGCCGGCCTTCACGACACTGAGGATCGCGGTCGCGATCGCGCCCATTCCGGATGCCGTGACGAGCGCGGTCTCGGTGCCCTCGAGCTCCGCCATGATGGCCTTCACGCGCTCGTGAACCGGATTGCCGTAGCGCGTGTAGTTGCGCGGATGCTGGGGCACGCTCGACATCTCCGCGAATTCCTCGCTGCCGGCTGCCTTGAACACCGCCGAATAGTGGATCGCCGGCGCGACCGACTTCTCGTCGGTCACGTCGCGGTCCGCAGCGAGAGCCAGCGTTTCAAGCTTGTATCCCATGTCGTCCTCGGATCGTTCGTTGTGTCGCGTTCATGCGGCGCCCGTCAGGCACGCGCGCTGCCCAGATGGCGATTCAGCAGGCCCTCGACGCGTTTGAGCACGGTCGAAAGCACCGCCGTGATACCGACGTACACGATGCCGGCCAGCATCAGCGCGTCGGTCGTATAGGTTTCGATGGAGATGCGCCGCGCGACACCGGTCAGGTCGAGCACGGTGATCGTGCTGGCCAGCGCGGTCGACTTCAGCTGCAGCACGATCTCGTTGCCGAGCGTCGGTGCGACGATGCCGATCGCGCGCGGCACGATCACGAACCAGGTGAGCATGGAGCGGCTCATCCCGAACGCGAGCGCGGCCTCCTTCTCGCCCGCGGGGACGCCGGCGATCCCGCCCCGGATGTCTTCCGCCATGTAGGCCGCGAGATTGAGCGTCAGCGCGCACAATGCACACGAGAACGATCCGCCGACCAGCAGCCACAGAGGCGACGCACGCACGACCGAGAACTGCGCGAGCCCGTAATACAGCACGAAAATTTGCACCAGCAGCGGTGTGCCGCGAAACACCGACATGAACAGGCGGCTCGGTATCGACAGCCACCGGCACGCGGACGTGCGCGCGACAGCCAGCGGCACCGCGAGCACGAACGCAAGCGTGCATGACAGCACCAGCAGCTCGAGCGTGATCCATATGCCGCGCGCGACGTCGGGGCCGGACTGCACGATGAGGGAGAGAAAGTCGTTCATCGCCTGGCGCTCCTCAAATGGGTTTTGCGTAACCGCGGCCCGCGATGCGCTCGAGCCAAGCGAACACCGGGTTGGATGCGGCGAGAAAGCCGAAATAGACGATTCCGACCGTCACGTAGAAGACGAATGGCTGCTTGGTGAACTGCGCGGCGATGTTCGCCTTGCGCAACATGTCCTCGAGCCCGACGATGGATACCAGCGACGTGTCCTTCAGCAAGTTCTGCCACATGTTGTTCAGGCTCGGCAGGCAGATGCGCCACGCCTGCGGCAGGCGCACGTACCACAGCGTCTGCAGGCGTGTCATCCCGTATGCGCGCGCGGCCTCGATCTGCCCGTGCGGCACCGCGATGAATGCGCCGCGGAACATCTCCGACGAATAGGCGCCGAACACCACGGCGAGCGCGATCACGCCGGCGGAGAACGGGCTGATCACCAAGGCGCCATCGAATTGCGCGTTGAGCAGACGCGACAGCCCGAAGTAGCAGATCAGCAGGATCAGGAACTCGGGAATGCCGCGCAGGAAATTGGTCAGCGCATAGGTCGCATGCCTGAGCCAGCCCAGGCTCGACAGTTTTGCCGATGCGCCGGCGATGCCGAGCAGCATGCCGACGCATAGCGCGCTGACCGCAAGCCCCAGCGTGACCAGCGCGCCAGCCGCGATCTGCGCGCCGTAGTTCACCAAGATGTCCATCGTGATATCGCTCCTTGTGAGCCCGGATCGCGCCGGCCGCCGTCCGGCAGCCGCGCCGTCCCGATGCGCGGTTATTGCGGCGCGATGGTGAACGGGAAATAGCGCTTGTTGGCTGCGGCGAACGTGCCATCCGCCTGCACCTGCGCGATGCCCTTGTCGAACAGCGCCTTCAACGGCGCGTCACCCTTGCGTACCGCGATCGCCGTACCGTCGCCGAAGATCTCCGCATCGGCGATCGGCTTGCCGACGAAGTCGAAACCTTCCTTCCTGCCGGCCTTCGTCAGCCAGTCGTACGCGACCGTGTTGTCGGCGAGCACCGCATCGACGCGTCCGGCCTCGAGATCGAGCCATGCCTCGTCGAGCGTCTGATAGACCTTCACGTTGATCCCCGACTTGCTCGCCGGCAGGCGGCGGCGCAGATAGGATTCGTGCGTCGAGGCCGTCTGAACGCCGATCGTCTTGCCGCGCAGCGTGGCGGGGCTGTCCGTGATGCCCGAACCCTGCTTCGCGACGAGCTGCACGGGTGCCGTCGTGAAAATGCGCGTGAAGTCCACCGACTGCTCACGCTCCGGCGTCTTCGACATTTGCGCGAGCACCGCATCGATCTGCTTCGCCTTGAGTGCCGGAATCAGCGCGTCGAAATCCATCGTCACCCACTGGCACTTGACCTTCATCGTGTCGCACATCTTCTTGCCGATGTCGATCTCCATGCCCTGCAGCTTGCCGGATGCATCCTTGTATTCGAACGGCGCGTAATCGGCGAGTGTGCCGATCCGCACGACCTGCTCGGCATGCGCGACCGATCCGAGCAATGCCGCGCCCACGCACAGCGACTGAAGCAGCTTCTTCATGGTTTCCCCTCCGGTTGACATTGAATCCGCATCAGATGATGCTGGACAGAAACTTCTGGAAACGCGGCGATTTCTGGCTCGCGAACACCTCATCGGGACTGCCGTCTTCCTCGATTCGTCCCTGGTGGACGAACACGACGCGGTTCGCGACTTCGCGTGCAAACCCCATCTCGTGCGTGACGACGAGCATCGTGCGTCCCTCGTCGGCCAGCGAGCGCATCACTTTCAACACTTCGCCGACGAGCTCGGGATCGAGCGCGGACGTCGGCTCGTCGAACAGCATCACGTCGGGATCGGTCGCGAGCGCACGTGCAATCGCGACACGCTGCTGCTGGCCGCCCGACAGCTGGCTCGGATAGTGTTCGCACTTGCCGGCGAGCCCGACCCGTTCGAGCATCGCGATCGCCTTGTCGCGGGCGTCCCGCTTGGGCACGCCAAGCACGCGCACCGGCACGAACATCACGTTCTGCAGCACGGTCATGTGCGCCCAGAGATTGAACTGCTGGAACACCATCGCGAGCTTGCGGCGCACGCGCATCACCTGCTGCGCATCGGCCGCGACGCGCGCGCCGTCGCGGCCTGCCTGCTTCAACGCAAGCGTTTCGCCGTTCACGCAAATCCGGCCGCGATCGGGCATTTCCAGCAAGTTGATGCACCTGAGGAACGTACTCTTGCCCGACCCACTACTGCCGAGGATCGACACGACCTCATGATTCCTCGCGGTCAGCGAGATGCCCTTCAGCACCTCGACACCGCCGAACGACTTGTGAATATCCTCGACCACCAGCGCGTCCGCCGCCGGCTTGCATGCAGGAATTGCTGCTGGCATCCTCGACTCCTTCTTCGATACGTTGCTCACACCGCTCCGGTTCGCGCGGCGCCGGCCCGCCAGGCGCCGGCGCTTGCGCATCAGCTCGACAGCCGCCGGTTGCGCCTGAAGCAGACCACCTTCGGCTGCGTCATTTCCGTCATCGCGAACCGAACGCCTTCGCGGCCCAGCGACCCATGCTTGAAACCACCGAACGGCATGCCGTCGAAGCGGTAATCGGACGAATCGTTGATCATCACGCCGCCCGCCTGCAGGTGCTCGGCCGCGTCGAGCGCCACCTCCAGGCGGCTGGTGAACACGCCTGCATGCAGGCAGCTCTCCGACGCATTGGCCGCGTCGAACGCGTGGTGCAGGTCGGCGAATTTCTCGATCGTCACGACTGGCGCGAATACCTCGTCGGTCCATACATGCGCGTCGTGCGGCACATCCGCGAGCACCGTCGGTTCATACAGCGCGCCGCGCCGCCGATGGCCGGTCAGCACCGTCGCACCGCACGACACGGCTTCGTCGACCCAACGTTCGATGCGGATCGCCTGTTCCTCCCCGATCATCGGCCCCATGTCGGTCGCATCGTCCAGCGGATCGCCGACGACCATCCTGCCGGTCAGTTCGACGAAATACCGGACGAACGGCTCATATGCGGCCTCTGCCACGAAGATCCGCTGCGTGCCAATGCAGTTCTGGCCCGCCGCCCAGAACGCGCCCGACACGCAGGATTCGGCGGCATCCTTCAGGTCGCAGTCGGCCATGACGATCACGGGTGCATTTCCGCCCAGGTCCATCGCAATCTTCTTGAGTCCCGCATCGCGCGTGATGGCCTCGCCGGTCTGCGGGCCGCCCGTGAAGGTCACCATTCGGATCCGCCGGTCGCGCACCAGAGCGGACGCGATATCCGCGCCGCCATGCACGATCTGCAGCGCGGCGCGCGGCGCACCGGCATCCCACAGAACCTCGACGAGCGCCTGTGCGGACAGCGGCGCGAGCAACGAGGGCTTCAGGATTACCGCATTGCCGGTCGCGATCGCCGGCCCGAGTTTGTGCGCGACGAGGTTCAGCGGATCGTTGAACGGCGTGATCGCGAGAATCACGCCGAGCGGCTCCAGCGTGTAGTAGCCGCTGCGATCCTCGGAGCCGGGATAGCCGTCGAACGGGATCGTCTCGCCTGTCAGCCGTTTCGCCTCCTCGCCCGACAGGCGCAGCGTGTTCACGCAGCGTGCGACCTCCTTGCGGGCCTGCCGCAACGGCTTGCCCGCTTCGAGCGCGATCGTGCGGGCAAACGTCTCCGTTCGCGCCTCCACGACCGCTGCCGCGCGAAACAGGATGTCAGCCCGCCGGCTGCGCGGCAGGGTCGCGGCGGCACGCGCCCCTTCGAGCGCGCGCTCGACGAGGACCGGTGCCGCCTCGACTGGCGTCAGGCGAACCGTGCCGACGATCGAGCCGTCATACGGCGACCGAACGTCGGCCACGCCGGCCCCCGGGCAGTCGGTCATCACCGCATCGCGCGCGCTCATGCGGCCACCTCGTGCGACGCGGAGCCGATCCTGTCGGCGAGTTCGATCAGGTCGGACAGAATCGCGAACGCCGTTTCCTCGCGCCCGGCACCCGGCCCGCTGATCGTCACGCCACCGAGCACGTCGGTGTCGAACGTGATCGCGTTCGTCACGCCGCTCGCGGCAAGCAACGGATGGCCGGCCGGCAGCTTGCGCGGTTCGACGCTCGCGGTGACGGTGCCGTCCGGATGGCGGATGGCAGATCCGATCAACCGCCAGGACATGCGTTCCGCCGCCGCCGCGCGCACGTCGTGCTCGGTCAATTCCACGATGCCGCGGCATGTTACGTCGCCACGCTTGAGGCCGGCATTCCACAGTGCGTTCGCCAGAATGACGACCTTCAGCTGTACATCCGAACCGTTGACGTCGGCCGCCGGGTTCGCCTCCGCATAGCCGCGCTGCTGCGCATCCCGGATCGCCGCATCGAAGCTCGCGCCGGCCTCGACCTCACCGAGTACGTAATTCGACGTGCCGTTCAGGATGCCGGCGAAGCCGTTGATGTCGCAGCCGCGCAGCGAGGTCGCGAGCTGCCGCAGCACCGGCGTGCCGCTCATCACCGTGCCTTCGTACATCACGCAAGCACCCGATTGCGCGGCGATCCGCGCCAGTGCCGGCTGCGCGAGCGCGATCGGCCCCTTGTTGGTCGTGATCACGTGCTTGCCGCATTCGAGCGCGGTACGGCAATGCGACAGCGCAGGCTCACCGGTGTTCGGATCGGTGAAGGTCGCCTCGACGACGACATCCACGTGTTCCGACGCGATGGCCTTCAGCACCGCACCGAGGCCGACGTCCTGCGACACCAGCGTGCCGGGATCGCGACGCAGCGCTTGCGCGTCGACGCCCCGCCGCGCGGTTTCGTCGAGGACATCCAGCGCAATGCCGCGAGGATTCGTCGCGATCCCGAGCCGCAGGTCGGCGACCATCGTCACCGATACGTCGAGTCCCGCCGCACCGAGCATCGCACGCTTCTTTTTGAGCAGTTCGACCAGTCCCTGATTGACTCCGCCGAAACCGACCAGTGCCAGTTTGAGTTCCATCTTGATCATCTCCTGTTCATTGACCACACGACACAGGTTAGTTATGCGAATCGATTTTCAAATTAGGCGTTTCGCCCGATTCGGGTAGTTATCCGTTGCGGTTTGTCATGCGGGACGGACGGATCGCCCGTTCCCGCGCGAGGCAAGCGCGTCAGGTGGCCGACGGTTCGTCGTCGCCGTCCTTGTCGACCGGCACGAACAGCCCGACCTTGACCGCGCTCAGCACGACGTTCGTATTGATCCGGCGGATCATCGGGTTGCTCTGCATGATCCGCGCGGACAGCCGGTCGTACGCCTCGACGTCGTGTGCAGTGATGATCGCGATCAAGTCGACAGAGCCGGTCACGTAATAGATTTGCTGGATTTCGTCATGCGCCTTCGACCACTCGCGGAACCTGGCGACTGTCTCGTAGTTTTCGCGTTCGATCTCGATCGCCGCAATGAACGTCATCGGCCTGCCGACCGCCGCGCGATCGACAACGGCGATTTCCGCCGAAATGATCTTTTCGGTGCGCATGCGCTTCAGCCGCTTCTGCACGGCCGACGTGGACAGACCGATCCGTTCGGCGATGGCATCCGCAGTCGCGGTGCAATCGCGCTGGACGATATTCAGGATCTTGCGGTCGAAGGTGTCGAGTGGATCGGTCATGGCGTGGCTTGCCGGAGAACGGGGGCTTACGTCAAAGATAGAAAGGGCGAGTCGATCTGAGTCCGACCAGATGCCGGACGCGGTCGAACGCGGTGACGAGCGCTTCGCGCCACTGCGCCGCCGGGCCGCGGATGCATACGGGGGCGAAATGGATCGTATCCACTCCCGCAGGAATACGGAACGGACGCTCGATGCCGTCGTCCGATTCGGTCACGAGTGCAGTGCCGTCGACTTCGGTCAGGCTCATCAACAAATGGACGGTGGCACTCGCACCAAACAGGTCGTGCAGAGGCGAATCGTTCGCGGACAACTGCTCGAGCAACGGCAGTTCGTATGCGCCGGGCCACCAGGCATCGTGCTCGTCGAACCAGGGACCGACGGCCGGCATGCCTACCATCTCGAGGATCCGGTCCGCGCCGAGATGCGCATACGCGCGACACCGGCCGGCCCCATCGGTCGAAGAGCGCACCAGCGAGCCACCGTCGCTCGGGTCAGCGTCCGTCAACACGACGCTCGCAGGTTTTAGTCGGCCGAGCATTTCAGCCGTGCGTGCCATCGACCGGTGCCCTTCGCGGGATCTCTGTGCGTGATCCGGGACGATCCAGCATACCCACTTCGGACCATCCCGCATGGCGGTGGGTACGTCGCCGGCCCGGACTTGAGCGGTTCGCCGGCGGGCGTGTTCAACAATGACGATTGGCGTGTCCGGCATACAACTCTCTCGTGCTTGAGGGGCCGCGTCGTAGGGATGCTGGCGCACTTCGTGGATTGGCTGAGATGTTCGGGTCTGAGAAAATAATATCTCGGTGATGCGACCGAAAAAATCTCAACATCCGTAAATTTCGACGGAAAGCGTCAAAAAAGCCGTGCAGCCGGCTGTTTGGCATCCAACCCGGTCTCGCCAGCTCCGGTGACGGGTACGGGCTGGAAGATGACGACATCCGGGGCGCAGGCCAACACGCTCGGCGGCCGCCCGATGGCGCGAGACGAATCTGCTATCGGCCACGGGTGACTTAAACCATGAAGCCACCCGAACGAGTACGATGATTGCCTCAGCATCGGGTCGCCGAGGCAGCCCGCAATCATGAAGGGAACGCGCCGCTTGCGCCGCCACGCTCAGTCGGGTATCGGATGATCGAGGGCTCATAGCAGGCCATCCATCGAGCATGCGTGTCGGCAATGAGTTGATACCCTATTCCGCTTACATCGATACGCTGAGCTAGATGCCTTCCTGCAGTTGCAAACCTACGATGCCCACGACGACGAGAGCAATGCAGAACAGCCGCCCGAGCAGGACGGGCTCATGGAACCAGACGATGCCGACCAACGCCGTTCCCGCCGCACCAATTCCTGCCCATACGGCGTAAGCGTCTCCCAGTGGGAGAATTTTTAATGTGAGACTCATTAGCCACACGCTCAGTACGGCCGCCACGATCGATATCCCGCCAGGCAGTGCTTTTGAGTAGCTGTCAGAGAGCTTCATCGTCACGGAGAAGACAACTTCCAATAAACCGGAAGCGACAACGATCGACCAGGCGGCAAGCGGACTAGAGACGACAAACATGGGTTCTGCCTTCAGATTGGATGTTGTGAGCGGTGTCCATATCCCCGTTTCGGCGTCTTCGCTCACTCCGAAGTTCAGGGCACGTTACATATGCCGACGAATCGCGGTTCGACTTTGCTCGCCTAAGACTTACACCATACGGAAAAGGGAATCTCTCCGTCTCTGCGCGGCGCATCATCCAGAAAGAACGACCAACGTACCGGTGGTGCGCTCCGCTCCAACTGCGTCCGCATATAGTCGGTAACCCCCAGATCGAGCTCAGCAAACCATCGGTCTAACGTGAGCCGATGTCTCTGTCCCGGCAGCAACAGCGTACCAGCTTGATCGATCGGCGTCGGCCCGGAGTGTAGTTCAACGCGTGTGTATTCGATACCGTTGTGCTCGATGTTTCCCAGGTGCCGAACCGGCATGCCAGCACGGACCGATCCGATCTTCGCCACGGCAGCGGGTAGATCGAAATACAGCGCCCAATGGCGCGCTGTCACATTTCCATCGTTGCGGAGGAAAGGAATAATGCGATAGATGGGCTGGCCCGCATTGCTTGGGTTGTCCAAGCGCTCAATTTCAAACTCAATTGTCACCGATGCGCGCGTTCGCCGATTCATGACATCGCGAATCGCGAAGTCGTACATGGCTTCCGAGCTGGTACCCGTTCGTTGGTAGTAGCGCTTGTCGCACTTGCTTTGATGTGCGGTGTCACCCTGCTCGATCTCAATCACGAAAATGCGTCCGCCATCATGACGCAGCTCCCGGATCTCGAACGCGCCGAACACCGGATCGCTATTCGACTTTACGATGCTCCCGAGCTGGTCGACGGACACTTGCGTATTGCTGACTACTTCGAACTTTGAAGCGGTGTTGCTGTTGCCGCTACGGTCTTCACCGATGCCGATGACGATTGTTCCACCACCTGCATTGGCGAAAGCCGTTACGTCTTTGACGAGCTCACTTCGAACATCGCTCGTCAGCTTATCCAGCATTCGCCCAGATTTAAATTCGAGTGAAACGGACTCCGCGACTTCCCCGAACAAGCTCGCGATTTCCTCGATCGTGTCGTACATGCGTGGTTCTCCGCCGGTCAGTGGTGATTCGCTCGGCTCCTCTTGACGTATGCACCTCGAAATTGAGCGTCAGGTCCGTCCCTGTCAGCAGGCCGCGCAGGCCGTTGATCTGCATCGTGCGGAACTTCACCAATTGCTCGCGCATCCCGTGCAGGCCTAGCACCGCCTGTTGCGTTTCCGTCTTCACCGCGACCGACCTTTCCGCGTGCTGCACGGCAAGCCAGATCGCTTTCGCATCGACCGCGTCGTTCTTGTTGCCCATCACGAACGCCTTCACGAATTTCTCCGGCATCAGCTTCACCTCATGGCCCATCGCCGTGAGCTTGCGGGCCCAATACTGCGAGCCCCCACACGCTTCCATCCCGATCAGGCAGGGAGCCCGGTTCGCGAAATGCTCGAAGAATACAGCGCGCTTCACCGGCTTGTTCACGATCTCGCCCGTCTCTGCGTCGATGTAGTGGAGTTGCATCACGTTCTTTGCGATGTCCGCACCCACTGTCATATGCTTCATGTCGGAGCCTCCGGTTTGCCAAGAAAACCTCTATGGTTCCATCTGGGCACTCTGATGCCGTCGGCCCGTGAGGCTCCGCCTTCCTGCCGGCTCCCACCGATCACGGGTGGGAGGCGTTCATATCATTTACTATGTTTCCCTTCAGTTCTCGCGATTGAGCGTCACAACGTCGACGAGATGTCACACGGTCCTGTAAGTCTGTCGTCGCCCCAAATGGTACCCATGTTGAACTACTCTTGCGGTCGGCGTCCCGTTCATCCGTGCTCCGCCCTTCGTCTTCTGTCACCTACACTGACGAAGCATCGTCCTGAAGTGAATGGAATACCGAGCGGCTTCCTAGGTGATTTTTTTGGCACCACAAAAAAATACAGCGGTCAACGGCTCGAGTTCATAACACCGCGCGCCTCTTTTGCCCTTTCGGTCGTTTTACGAAAGACCCCGCCTTGGATTTGGGCGCGTCGCAGCAACGAGTAGTCACGGCGCGTGATAATTATCTGATACTGGTCTCGCAAGATGGTCTCGATGCGTCGCCAACTTGGATAAATATCCTGGGAGAGCAACGTCTGAACTATCAGCACAGCGCAAGCTAAAATTCTATCGCGTCGCTCGATCTCGCGCGCGACTGCCGCGTCCAAGCGCTCTTGTTGACCCAGCCGGGCAATTTGACGCACCAGTTCGGGAAAATGCCTATGCAGCACGCTGCGGTCCAAGGCAAGTTCTCGGGCGACCGCACGCATGCTGCCACATGGGCGGTCACCCGCCGCATAGCTCGTCAGCACGTTCCTGATGTACTCCCAATCCTCATCGCGATGGAATGCTCGGGGTACTGCCGTTGCCATTCCAACCGGCAGCGCTCGAACAGTCGCATCGGTCCAGGCAACTTGTGAGCCTCGCAGAAAATCAACTAGCGGGATATCGAACACCCAACAGATGCGAAGCACTGCGCGAATCGACGGATACGATTTCCCGGAGCGCCACGCACAGATATTCGACGCCCGGGTTGCGCAAAATTCGGCGAACCTCACCGCCTTCCGATTCGCCATCGCTTCTATACCAACCTCCAGCATACCGGGCCAATTCTGAGGCGATAATTCATTCAGCCGTTCCGCGGGAAACGCCAGCAGCGCAGCAAAATTCTCTGCGACCCATTGATCATATTGCGACGCCAGGCAGAACCCTCGGATATCTGCATTTCCGCCCAACCAGCCGCCACATCGGGAACAAAAACCCGATAGCCGTCGCGGGTCAAGTTCGTGGCAGTGCGTAAATCCACACTGCGGGCAGATATTGGTCAGACTGCAGCGATGCTCTGGACAGCTTCGAACAAGGCCCACGGACCAGATCAGGCGTTCATAGATTCGCCGACCTTGCTCGATATCTTCTTGTAGACAGATTGGACACCATCGACGCGAATTAGTCAGCCAGCCGGTAATGTTGCCAATTGTGCGGTGAATAGGCAAAAGCGTCAGCCGCTCTAAATCTTGCCTACCAACAAGGGGCTCGAGACACCGAATCCAGGCTTGCGCCGTTTTGCCCGCCCCATTGACATACCCCAGTCGCTGTCCAGAGGCAAACGGCCGCTTTTTCCCTGTCGCAGTCGTCGTCGGCCAATCCACGAAAGTGCGTACCAACACACTTACCGGGACTTGGGCATCGGCGGCCATGTGGACAACATAGTCAGACAGCTTTTGACGCGCAGCCGAATCGATAGCCTGGGGCACCGTGGCAAACAGCGCCCGCTCCGGCATCCGATATCGCGAGTCGTACACCTGCATGCTAGTTTCCAAACCAGCCGCGGCTCGGCGTGGTCCGACCAACATGTTTCGAACGCGAAACGGATTTCCCTACTGCCGTGCGCCCGACAGTAGCCGCGTCGCCGGGACCCTGCTCTGAATCCGTTTGCTCAGGCTCATCGGGATGAGGCTTGCCTTCGATACGTCGATACCCCAATCTGATTTCCTGGCGGAGGCGTTCGAGCGTGGCGGGAGGGTAGAAACTATGAAGGAGTATTGAATCATCAATCTGCTTACCCTCCGCCATCGCGATCGACATCGCCCTGACCAGAATTCGCTTCAAGTGCCCGATGCACCCCAGAGACTGCTCGAACAACTTGTCGACGAAGCACCCTAATGAAGGTCGCCGGCTCAAAGGCATGCAGTTTTGAAGCGCAATCAAGCCGAGCATAAACTGTTCCGCTTCATCCTGTTGATATGGCCTGAAATGAATCACCTCTCCCCGTCGCGCGAGCTGTCCACTTTGCGTCACGAGTTCGTAAAGCTCGTACGCCCCTGTCAGCAACAGCCTGGTGTCGGCCCGATTCACGATAGATCGGAGCGTATTGGCCTGCCGCTTCACATGTTCATGCTCACGGGATAGGAGAATGTTTGACGCCTCATCGACGAAAATGAGCGCAGGCGAGCGCATCACCAACGCGCGTCGCAAACGCTGACGGAGTATGCGAAGTGTGGGCCGTGGATGTCGATCAAACACCGGCATCACGACTTCACGTCCCGCCAGCGTGCGCTTGATCTCGGGCACACTTTCACCAATCAGGGGAATTTGCAGCGCACCGAGAATCGATTCATAGAAATCGACCCAATCAAAACGATCACGCTCGGCTGCCCATGCCTCCACCCAAGCTGCCGGGATCCGATGTGGATCGTCAGGAACCGTATCGAAATACTCCCTATTCTCCATTTGACACAGCACTTCACCCAATGCGCTCTTCCCCACGCCAGCCGGTCCAACTAGAACCAACATCGTTCCGCGCAAGCCGCTGCCGACCAACGATCGTAGCTCGGCAAGCTTCGCATCGAACATAGGATGGGCCACAATTGAATCTTTGAAGTAGGCCAACCTCACGGGAGCAGCGGCGGCCTCTAATTCGCGCGGATACAAAACATCAGTGCGGGCCTTCGATCGTGTACCGGTACCCACGAACTCCTCCTGTTTCCAGTTTCTCGAACGTCGACTCCATCGACACGTTGGGCGTTTTCGCGCCAGTCGAACTGGCGGCCGGCAATGCAGACGCAGCCTCCGGCACCGTTTCGACCGACGCTCGATGCCCCGACGATTCAATCATTTCGCCGGCCAGGCGCGTTGTCTCGACCATTGACTTCAGGTGGGATACTTGGGTCCTACGGCACAAGACAAGTCGCTCTTCGGCCCGGGCCTGGCTCACGAAATCGGTTGCTTGTTCATCCAACTGCCAGCGGGTCGAATACATGGGAATCCACTCCCCGTCGACATGGGCATACGCGATTTCCGGTCTCAGCAAATGCATTTTGACCTCGACCCTTCGTTGGTGATAGCGTGTCAACTCCAGTCGAGGATTGCGATACCAGTCATAGTTCAATTTCAAACCGCGCTGTGCGTCAAGAACGCGTGTGGTGCCCCGAACGGTCGGAAATGCATGGGGTATGCAGTCTTCATAGCGCTTCAGACGATTGAGCCGCTCCCCGGTAACTTGTATGCCGCTCTCGTAGACCGATCGTGGCGATGCCAGCAACGTCCCATGACGCCGGGTATCGTATATTTCAAAGAAGAATTTCTCGAGGCCCTCATATAAGTCCGGCAACGTCAAGTTAGCCAATCGCGAAGGGTCTGTTTCTTGCGTCAATTCACGAACACATCGACGCATCTTCGTGTTACCAGGAAGATTGTGAAGCAGCATCGACTGTGTGATACCAAAATGCCTCTCGATCACCGTGCCGTGTCGGCAAGCAGACGCGGGGCGACTCTTGGCTTCGACCCTCAGAAAGTCCAGCAAGCCGATGAAGTCCTTGGAGCCAAACTCCGCTCCGCCATCAAAGATCAAGGTCGACGGCACGCGTCCGAAGCGACGGACCATATCGAGGATGGCCGCCATGCAACTCAAATATCGCGGACTCAACAGTGAAAGATAGAAACCCAGAATTCGGCGGCTATATGAACATATGAGCAACGTCAGATACGGGCGCCCCAACGGCTCGCCGGTCTCCATCGAGATTACGTCTATCTCCAGAGGTGTGTGATCAATGTGGACAAATTGCATCGGGTAGTCCCCATGAAGGGGCGTCTCTCGATTCATCGTCCAATACAGCGGTGTCACCTGATACGCAGCCTTCCTTCCGCGCCGTTTCCGCGCCATACGTGCGCCGTCTTCTCGTTTGATACGCTTCAGGAAGGTTTGCTTCGACACCGTTTCACCGATCTGCGCCAGTCGATCACAGAGCTCGGCGTACACAAACCATTTGGACTTCCCAGTTAGCGTCTCGTACTTTTCCTCGATCGTCTTGGCAATCAGCGCGTTGACCTCCGGCTTCACCTTCACGCGACGATTTCCCCGTGCTGGCCAGCGCGGCAGGAACGCTGCCAACACGTCCGTTCCGTTTGCCAACGCTTTACGCTTCTTTTGAGCGTACTCGCGGTACGTCCGGTCAGTGTATTGCCGGACCGCTTCACTGCGCACCCCAGCCTCCCAAGCGGCCAACAGGTCTCGCATCTTCTGCGCATGCAACACTGCGCCGGTCGTTGCATATCGCCACGGCGAATCCAAGGCCAGTTGGGGGGCACCGTCAACGTCATCGATCAGTACAAGGGTTCCCGACGCATAGGCCTGTTCAACGAACGACTGCCGCAGTACAAGTGGCTCTCGGAGCTCGTCCGACTGAAGCAACACGTCGAGATCCCCGGACGCTGCTACGGTGTATGCCGTTCCGGCAAGGGAGATTTTCGTTCCAATGGACAACAATTCCCTACGCCAAGGTGGCAAACGCTCCGACGTCACTCGCGTGCTCGAACATCGATACACCTCAAGCGTGATCGTGTCCCGGAAGACCATAAATCGATTGCAGTCCTTGACAAATGCACTCGACCAGTCAGATATCATTCGTCGGTTTGCCAGAGCCGAATAGAATTCATCCTTCGTGCGATGCGGAATCGCATCGAACAATTCTTCGAGAGTCGCATATCCGTTCCAGCGAAAGAACTCGGCAATGTCCCGGTCGAAGCCCGGGTTGGGGCACATGCTGTCGAGCAAATAAGTCCGAAAAAAATCCTGGTTACGGCTTACTCTCTCGGACAATTCGTGGTCCGTTCGGAGACGGTACGTCAGGCCCAAGCTGAGCGCTGCCTTCTCGAACGGAGGCGAGCGCGGTTGATCATCCCCGGCAACAATGCGACTGCCACCTTGCGTGACGAGCTTTTCTACACGACAGCACGGCAACCAATCGTCTAAATAAAGTCCCTCGGCTGTCATCACCAGGAACGACGGGGTATGGTTATAGCGTACTGTTCGCCCGTTCCTCCCCACGTACTGGACACATAGCGGAATCGCGGCGTCGAGATAGCCGAATACCTCGTCGTCAAACATGTAGTTGAGCGCGGCCCGGCGTTCAATGGCGTTGGCCACATTTACATGCATCCCCATTTTTGGACAGGGCAATCGGCTTGGCGCGGCGTGAGGCGTTGGCACGATCCAGCGCGCGGGCTGCCGAAAAGCGTCGAGAATTTGCTGACGTGTCGCGGGTGGGGTATCCAACCGATCGAACAGCGAGTACAACATGGCAGGATCAAAGCGCAACATGATCACTCGCTTTTTACCGTCGCCGCACACGCTACTTCAGCCCACTCCTCGCTGTTTTGCGCTACCTCGACCACCATGTCGAACCTCCTGTCGTGCGCGACGACTAGTCGATGCGCTTCCATTGTGTTTCCGTGACACATTCGCCCGCGTTGCGGGGCTAAACCCTAGTCAGCGCATGCATCCACAATAGTTGACGCATTCAGCAGACACGCAGATCCGACACGCCAATTTGTAACAATTTGCGCAACTTGTAAGCATCAGTGAACCAATTCCTTTCCATAAGGCCGGTTTTATGAGTTCCACCACACTGATCTTCAAGGACACGCTGCTCGGCCTCGTCGCCGGCGTGCAGCTGTCGTCGAACGACATGCTGCGGATCGGCGACTGGATCACGATGCCGTCGGCCGGCGCGGACGGCACCGTGATCGACATCACGCTGAACACGGTGAAGGTCGCGAACTTCGATCACACGATCATCACGGTGCCGACGTGGAAGCTGATCACCGAGAGCTACCAGAACTGGCGCGGGATGACCGAAGCCGGCGGACGCCGCATCAAGCGCGCGCTGTTCATCGACGCGACGAGCGTCCGCTTTCTCGACAACGACGAGATCGCACGACTCGAACGCCTGACGCTGCTGAAGGACTACCTGGAAGACAAGGTCGACGCGATCGCGCAATGGAACGGCACGCTCGGCACGGCGGGTGAATGCCCGGCGAACCGCCGCCAGCTG
>Ga0207667_10000161_pt1 | contig 98927 bp, 93 predicted proteins | sample KBSCornC52_FD_184301 | JGI IMG/M metagenome (GOLD analysis project Ga0207667, IMG submission 184301) | Corn rhizosphere microbial communities from Kellogg Biological Station, Michigan, USA - KBS Corn C5-2 (SPAdes) (version 2) | ecosystem: Host-associated > Plants > Roots > Rhizosphere > Soil ... | reverse complement strand
GAGGTTCTGAACCTGTTCTCACAGGTGGGTGCGGCCCGGGCGCAGGTCTGGTAGGCGGTTCGCCCAGCCAAACCGGTCGTATCCGGAGCTGATGCTCCCGAGGGTCTTACGTTGGTTCGGGACCTATGGTACGTTACGCGATACCGCGCAGTCGGACGCTCATAGCGTAGCACCCGCCGTCAAGAGGAATCGCGGGCGTAGATCGCATCGAACGAAATACGCCAGCTCGTCCCCCCGTCAAGCGAGTACTCGATCACCTGATGGAGCCGGTTCGGCCCGTCTGGCGTGAGGGTGGTCCGGTCGAGCACCAGGCGCGAGCCCGACGCTCCTGGGAGCAGACCCTGGAAGCGGACGCCGCCGTCGGGATAGCGGGCCACCAGCTGCTTTTCCTTGAGGCCGCCCCTGGCGGTGGCCCGGTCGGTCACCCAGACCTGCCGCCACGTATCGACGAACCAATTGTAGTAGAACAGGCTCTGGCCGTGGCTGCCATCGGCGTCGGTCCAATCCTCGGTCACCGCACAGCCGCCCTGAACCGCCCGAACCTCGTCGGTCCCGGCATAGGCCCCGCCGGCGGTCACCCGCCAGCGACCGATCCAGAAGTCGAGCGCGTGGAAAGCCGGGGTGGCCGCGCAGGCCGGCGGCGACGGCGCCGGGGCGACCGTCGCAATGGCGGCCGCGAGAACGATAGCGATCATGTGACCGTCATGCTAGAAGGCACCCGCCGCCCCCGTCCTCAAGATGCGCTCAACACCGTGACCGCCGTCCATCGATTCGGTCCCTTCGCGCTCGACGCGCGCGGCTGCGAGCTGCGCTGTCACGGCGCGCCCGTGCCGCTGCCGCCCAAAGCGCTCGAACTGCTCGCGCTCCTCGTGGGCCGCGCCGGCGAGGTCGTCACCAAAGCCGAGATCCTCGACGAGCTCTGGCCCGACGACGATGTGACCGAAGGCAATATCACCCAGCACGCCTTCATCCTGCGCCGCGCCCTCGCGGACGCGAGCCCCGACGCGCGCTACATCGCGACCGTCCCGCGCATCGGCTATCGCTTCGTCGCGCCGGTCTCGACGTCGGCCGCGTCCGGCGAACGGGACCTCTCCGACGCGCGGCGTGCGACCTTGCGCGGGAAACATTTCGCCGAACGGCGGACGGCCGGCGACCTGCGCCGCGCGCTCGGCGAGTTCGCGAGCGCGATCGCGATCGACCCGCTGTTCGCGCCGGCCCACGCGGGCGCGGCCGAAGCGTACCTGCTGCTCGGCGAGTATCTGCACGAACCGCCCGAGGCGTCGTTCCCGGCGGCGCGCGCCGCGGCCGAACGCGCGCTCGCGCTCGATCCGGCGCTCGCGGAAGCGCACGCCGTCCTGGCCGAGGTGGCGCTCTACTACGACCGCGACCTGCGAGCGGCGCGCGCGTCGTACGACCGCGCGCGTTATCACGCCCCCGCATCGGCCAACGTGCGCGTCTTCCGGATGTGGTACTTCGCGATCGCGGGCGATCTGCACGCCGCGTACGACGAGGTCGCCGCCGCGCTCGCGCACGAACCGCACGCCCCGAAGCTGCTGACGAACGCCGCCGTGCTCGACATCTTGTCGCGATCGTTCGAGAGCGCGGCCCGCACGCTCGCGGACGTGCGCGAGATGGACCCGGAGTACGAACTGGCGCGCTACTACCTGGCGACGGCGCGAGCGCTCGCGGGCAGCACCGACGCCGCGATCGCGCTCTACCGCGGGGCGACGGACTACGATCAGCAGATGCTCGCGACGCTCGGCTACGCGCGCGGCCGCGCCGGCGACCGGTCCGGCGCGCTGCGGCACTTCAACGCCCTCCAGGACGGCACGTTCGGATACGTCTCGCCGTTCAATCTGGCGACCATCTGCGCCGGCATCGGCGACCTGGGCGCGACCCTGCACCATCTCGAGCGCGGCGCAGCCCAGCGCGATCCGTGGCTGGTCATCGCGCGCACCCATCCGTTCTTCGACATCTTCCGCGACGACGCGCGCTTCACGTCATTTCTGGCGGGTATCATGGCTCCATGAGGAAGACGCTCGGCATCGCATCGCTGCTCTTCTGGCTCGTCGCCTGTTCGGGCGGCAGCGGGGGTGGACTGTTCGGTGGCGGCAACCCGACCTTTCCGCCCTGCGACCCCGGGACGCAGGTACAGCTCGCCAATCCCCTGCCGGGCCAGACCGGCGTGAATCCGGCGATCGGTCAGATCGAGATCGTCGCGAACGGCAATACCGATACGCTCTACACCACCTACCAGCAGTGGAGCCTGACGCTCTACGACGGCTCGGGGAACGTCTACCCGGGCAACGGCCTCAATCTCGTCTCGGATCCCGGCGGCCCGCATCCCTATGCCTCGGACTTCTACTATGCGTCTTCGGTCTCGGGACTGATCTCCGGCCGGACGTACACGGTCCGCTTGGGCTGGGTCGGGCAGAACTGCAACGAGGTCGCGGTCGGCTCGTTCTCCACCTAGAGACGTTCGCGCGCGCCTTTCCCGACCACCGCCCCGAACGTCGCGATCGCGCGCGCGCGCGCGGCGGCATGATCCACGATCGGTGCCGGATACGCGGGCGTGCCCAACTCCGGGATCATGGCGCGCACGAACGCGCCGTCCGGGTCGAAGCGCTCGCCCTGGGTGGTCGCGTTGAAGATCCGGAAGTATGGCACGGCATCCGTCCCGGTCGAGGCCGCCCACTGCCAGCCGCCGTTGTTCTGCGCGAGGTCCGCATCGGCCAGGTGCCGCTCGAAGTACCGCTCGCCCCGTTGCCACGAGATCAGCAGATCCTTCGTGAGGAACGACGCCGCGATCATCCGCAGGCGGTTGTGCATCCAGCCGTACCGGTTGAGCTGACGCATGGCCGCATCGACGATCGGGAACCCGGTTCGGCCCTCGCACCAGGCGGCAAAGCCCGCATCGTCGTCGCGCCACGCGATGTCGCGCGCCGCGGCTTGGAACGGTCCGGTCGCGACGTGCGGGAAACGCGCCAGGATCGTCTGATAGAACTCGCGCCAGATCAGCTCGGTCGTCCACGTCGACGCCTCGCGTGCGGCGAACGCGCGGGTGAAACAGGTGCGGATGCCGATCGTCCCTGCCCGCAGCTGCGGCGAGAGATGCGAGGTCGCGTCGAGCGCCGGCAGGTCGCGGGCGGTCGCGTACGTCTCGACCGCGCCGCCGCGCGCGGTGAAGCGCTCGAGCAATCGCGCCGCGATCGCTTCGGATGCGTCCGGGTAGTCGCGGGATGACGTGAAGCCGTAGGCCTCAGGCGCGGGGACGTCGCGCGTCGCGCCGATCAGCTCGCGCGCGAGCAGCCGGCCGTCGAGCAGCTCGAGCGACGGCACCGGCAGCGGCGGCGCGACCCGGTAGCGATCGCGCCAGCGTCGGGCGAACGGCGTGAACACCTTGTACGGCGCGCCGTTCTGCGCGACCACCTGGTCGGCTCCGAAGCAGACGTGGTCCAGGAACGAACGGACCTCGAGACCGGCCGCTTCCAGGGCGTGCGTCACCCGCTCGTCGCGTGCGATCGCGTCGGGCTCGTAGTCGCGGTTGAAATAGACCGCGGTCGCGCCGACCCGCGCCGCAAGCGCGATCAGCTCGGCGGCGGCGTCGCCTTCGAGTAGCGCCAGATCGCTCGCGCGTTCGCGCAGTTCGCCGCGCAGGGCGCCGAGCGCCGAGAAGAACGTCTGCACCAGCGGCGCGCCCATCCGCTCGGAGGCGAGCAGATCGGGGTCCAGGACGAACCCGACGCAGACGCTGCCCGCCGACTCCGCCGCAGCCGCGAGCGCCACGTTGTCGCGCAAGCGCAGATCGCGGCGCGACCAGACGAGCGCGCGAGCGTGGCGAGGAACGACCGCAGTGGAGTTGAACCGCATCGACATGGCTTCCGCGATACTGACGACGTCGACGCTCGAACTCCCGCTCAAACACCCATTCAAGATCGCCCGCGGCGAGACCAGCCTGGCCCGCACCGCCCTGCTGAGGTTGGACTGGAACGGTCTGCAGGGCCTCGGAGAGGCCGTCCCGCTCGCTCGCTACGACGAGTCGGTCCAGAGCGTCCGCGACTACTTCGCGCAGCATCCCCCGGCCATCGACGACCCCTACCTGCTCGAGGACATCCTGGGAGGCGAGATGCCGCCGGCCGCGCGCTGCGGGCTCGACTTGGCCCTGCACGACCTGATCGGCAAGGACCTCGGCGTGCCGCTCTACCGGCTGCTCGGGCTCGACCCGTCAGAGACGCCGCTGACCTCGTTCACCATCGGCATCGCCGACCCCGAGACGACGATCGCGAAGGTCGACGAGATCCGCGACCACCCGGTGATGAAGGTCAAGCTCGGCGGCGGCAGCGTCGAGCAAGAGATCGCGATGATGGAGCTGATCCGCTCGCGCTACACCGGCACCATCCGGATCGACGCCAACGAGGGCTGGGACGTCGAGAGCGCGATCCGCATCCTGGCGGAGATCGAGCGTTTCGACATCGAGTTCTGCGAGCAGCCGATCCCGGCGGGGAACCCGGCCGGGCTCAGGCACATCCGAGAGCACAGCCGCATCCCGATCGTCACCGACGAGGACTCGCGCTTCCCGTCCGACCTCCCGGCGCTGTACGGCTGCGTCGACGGCATCAACATCAAGCTGGTGAAATGCGGCGGTATCCGTCCGGCGCTCGCGATGATCCACACCGCGCGCGCGATGGGTATGAAGATCATGCTCGGCTGCATGGTCGAATCGCAGATCTCCGCGAGCGCCGCCGCTCACCTCTCGCCGCTGGTCGACTGGGCCGACATCGACGGCCCGTTCCTGACCGCGAGCGATCCGTTCGACGGCATCAGCTACGAGAGCGGCAAGATCGTGCTCAACGATCTCCCCGGCCTCGGCGTCACCGAAAAGACCTTTGCGCAAGCGTAGATACCTGATCCTCGCGCCCGGGGAGTTCGCGGAGAACGCGAAGACGGCGCAAGGCGTGATCCGGTACGGCGAGGACGAGACGGTCGCGGTCATCGATCCGACGCTGATCGGCAAACGCGTGCGCGACGTCGTGCCGCACCTGTCGAGCGACGCGCCGATCGTGGCCAGCGTCGCCGAGGGCCTGGCCTACGAACCGACGGCGCTGCTGATCGGCACCGCGCCGCAAGGCGGGAAGCTGCCGCCGTCGTGGCGCGCCGAGATCCTGGCCGCGATCGGCGCCAGGCTCGAGATCGTGAGCGGCCTGCACGACCTGCTCGGCGAGGACGTCGAGTTCGCAGCCGCCGCGCGCGCCGCCGGGACGAGCATCTGGGACGTGCGCGAACCACCCGATGTCCCGCTCTTCAGCGGCGCAGCCTACGACGTCGCGCCGCCCGTGCTGCTGCTGGTCGGCAACGATTGCGCGGTCGGCAAGATGACGGTCGCGATCGAGCTGTGCGCGGCGGCCGCCGCGCGCGGGTCGAATGCGGCGTTCGTGCCGACCGGACAGACCGGCATCATGATCGCGGGTTGGGGCATCGCGGTCGACCGCGTGATCAGCGACTTCGCCGCCGGTGCGGCCGAGCAACTGGTGCTCCATGCCGCCGAAAGCGCCCCGGACCTGATCGTGGTCGAGGGCCAAGGCGCGATCAACCACCCCGCCTACGCACCGGTCACCCTCTCGCTGCTCTACGGCGCCGCACCCGACGCGCTGGTGCTGGTCTGCGAAGTGCCGCATGCGAGCATCCCGACGTTCGGAACGCCGGTACTCGGGTACGAACGTCTCATCGAACTGCACGAAGCGTTGCTCGCGACCGTCAAGCCCGCCCGCGTCGTCGGGATCGCGCTCAACACGCGCGCCATCCCGAGCGACGACGACGCCCGCCGGGAGATCGCGCGCGCCCGCGCGGAGACCGGCTTGCCGGCCGACGACGTCGTCCGGTTCGGCACCCAAGCGTTCTACGACGCAATTGTCCCGTCCATCACCAAACGTCGCCCGCTCTCGGAGGCCCCCGCATGAACGTCGTCCGTCTCTTGATCGCGATCGCGCTCTGCGGCACGATCCTCTCCGCCTGCTCGAAAAGCCAGACGGCCGCGACCAGCGGTCGCAATCCGTGGACGCAACCCCACGTCCTGCGTTTGGGCGAACCGGACGAGCCCGACAGCCTCAACCCGCTCTTCGCGAACAACGCGGCCGCCGATCTGGCCTTCGGGATGCTCTACAGCTATCTCTTGCGCTACGACGACGAGGGCAACTACATCCCGGATCTCGCGACCGAGGTGCCGAGCCTCGCGAACGGCGGGATCAGCAAGGACAACCTGACGGTGACGGTCCACCTGCGCAAAGACGCGAAGTGGGCCGACGGCGTGCCGCTGACGGCCGACGATTGGATGTTCACCTACCACGCCGTCTTCAACAAGAACAACAACACCCGCTCGCAGTACGGTTGGGATAAGATCGCCTCGGTCGACGAGCCGGACAAGTACACCATCGTCATCCATCTCAAGGAACCGGCGGTCGCCGTGCTCGGATTGATGGCGCCCGGCAGCTATCCACCGCTGCCGGCTCACCTGCTCTCGAAGTATCCGAACCTCAACAAGATCCCGTTCAATGCAAAACCGCTCTCGAGCGGACCCTACGTGCTGACGGCCTGGAACCACGGCGCCTCGCTCGAGTTCGCGCCCAACCCCGTCTACTTCCGCGGCCAGCCGAAGCTGACCAAGATCCTCTGGAAAGAGATCCCGGATACCAACACCCTGTTCACCCAACTGCAGACGCACGAGATCGACGTCTACAGCGACGTCAGCGAGAGCAGCATCGCGCAGCTGAAGAACGTGACCGGCATCAACGTCTCCAAACGTTTGATCGCGTACTGGCGTCGCCTCCAGTTCAACACCAACAGCCCCCTGCTGCGCGACGTCCGGGTGCGTCTGGCGATCGCCGAAGCGGTCGATTGGCCCAACATCAACGACAAGATCTACCACGGCTACAACGAGCTGGCGACCAGCGACGTCTTCCCCGAATCGTGGGCCGCGCCGACCATTCCGCGCTACCCGTACGACGTGGCCGCCGCCAAGAAACTGCTCGCCGATGCCGGCTGGGCGCCCGGGCCCGACGGCATCCTGCAGAAGAACGGGACCAAGCTGCACCTGCAGATCTCGACCGGCACGAACAAGCTCGAGAACCAACAGGCCGAGGTGGTCATCCAGCAGCAGCTCAAGGCGCTGGGCATGGATATCGAGATCAAGAACTATCCGGTCAGCCTGCTCTTCGCGCAGAACGGCCCGCTCTACACCGGCCACTACGACATGGAGTGGACGGTCGCGACCAATGGGCCCGATCCCGACAACTCGGGCAACTGGTCGAGCCAGTTCATCCCGCCCAAGGGCGCGAACACCGCCTGGCTGAGCGATCCGATCGTCGATCGCACCGGTCGCGAGGCCAGCAGCACGTTCGACCAGGCCAAGCGCAAGGCGCTCTACCAACAGGAAGAAGAACGCATCCACGCGCTGGTGCCGGCGGTGTTCTTCTACTGGGAGAACTCGTACCTCGGCATCAACACCGACGTGAAGAACTACAAGCCGGCGGCCTTCATCCTCGACTCATGGAACTCGTGGGAGTGGGATATCTAGAGCGGCTCGGCGTCCGCGACGGCGCGACGCTGACCTTCGAACCGGCGCGCGAGGGCGTTCCGTCGTGGAACGCTCTTGCCACGTCCGGATCGATCTCGTTCCGCCTCCGTCGCGACGGCGTGCCCGCGAGCGCGTGGTACGAGTACGCGCGCTGGTCCGAGGCGTCGCGCACCTCGCTCTCCCCATCCGGCGACGGGATCCGCGTCGAGACCGACGTGATCCGGGCCGACGACGCGTTCGACGGTATCGACCTGCGCGGCGAGGGCATCGACTTCGCGCTCTTGTCCTTCGCGACGCGCGCGGAAGCGCGGCCGTCGCTGCCGTACGCCCGCGATGCGTTCGTGCTCGACGTGCCGGCCCGGACGCAGTTCTTCGTCGACGGCGAACGCGGCTGGTGCAGCCCGACCAGCCTCGCGATGCTGCATGCCTACCACGGCATCGACCAGCCGACCATCGAGGTCGTGCGCGAGGTCTATGACGACGCCTATCGCGGGACCGGGAATTGGGCGTTCAACGTCGCGTATAGCGGACGGCTCGGCCTATACGGCGCGGTCGCCTATCTCGACGGTCTCGAACGCGCGCAGCGCTTGATCGAACGCAGCCTGCCGGTCGCGATCTCGTATCGCTGGAGCGGCGACGAGCTGCCCGGCGCTCCGATCGACCATTCCGACGGGCATCTGGTGGTGCTGTGCGGCTTCACCTCGAACGGCGACTGCGTGATCAACGACCCGGCTCATCCCGATCTGCGCGCGATCTATCCGCGGACCGCGATCGAACGCATCTGGCAGCGCGGCGGCGGCGTCAGCTACGTCGTCGCGCCCCACGGCATTTCGTACGCCGACGTGCTCGCGTGAATCCGCCGCTCCACATCGCGCTGATCGAACCCGAGATCCCGCCGAACACCGGCAACGTCGCGCGCCTGTGCGCCGCCACCGGCTGCCGCCTGCACCTGGTCGAGCCGCTCGGCTTCAGCATCGACGACAAGGCGCTCAAGCGCGCCGGCCTGGACTACTGGCATCTGGTCGATCTGGTCGTGCATCCGTCGCTCGATGCGTTCCTGGAGGCGACCGCGGACCGGACGCGCTGGTTGCTCTCCACGCGCGCGACGCGCACGTACGCGCAAGCGCCGTTCGCGGACGGCGACGTGCTGGTCTTCGGCAAGGAGACGAAGGGTCTGCCGCAGCCGCTGCTCGACACGCATCCCGAGACCACGCTGCGCGTCCCGATGCGGCCGCAAAGCGTGCGCAGCATCAATCTCTCGACGACCGTCGGGATCGTCGCCTATGCGGCCCTGGCCCGGCTCGGGTTTCCCGGTCTGACCTGAGGCAACGCGAGCGAAAGCGCGCCGGAGAGCAACGCCATTCCGGCGACCGCTGCGAAGACCGCGACCATGCCGTAGTGGTCGCCGATCGCGCCGAAGACCGGCGCCGCGACCCCGCCCAGCGTGACCGCAAGGCCCAGCGTCATGCCCGATGCGACGCCGACGCGGTGCGGCAGATATTCCTGTCCGAGGACCACGATCACGCCGGCCGACAGGCTGACGCCGAAGCCCAACAGCGACGCGAGCGCCACGATCAGCGGGAAGCTCGGGGCGAACGCGCCGGCCAGCGCGAGCGCGGCCGCGCCGAGCAGTGAGATCGCGAGCGACGCGCCGATGATGCGGCGACGGTCGAAGCGATCCGCCAGATGACCGCCGAGCAGCGTGCCGCCGACCCCGGTGAGCAGCATCACGTCGAGCACGATCGCGCCCTGGCCGGGCGTGCCGTGCAGCACCGCGATCGTGAAGAACGACAGGAACGTGACGCTCGCGAAGAAGATCGTCGAACGCAGCGCGACCACCGTCGCGAGCAGCCAGAAGCCACGCCAGTCGTCGACGCCCGAACGCGTGCGGTGCTTGTGGGCGTGCGCGTTGGCGCGATGGAACCGCGGCAGGTTGCAGGCGAGCACGATCGCCATGATCGCGCCCGGCGCGATCAGGAAGAGCGTGCCGTGCAGGCCGAAGGCGAGCAGCAGCGGGGTCACCAGGATCGGCCCGAGCGCGAATCCGCCATAGCCGCCGACCGAGAACAGCCCCATGCCCAGACCGCGCTTCGCGCCCGAGAAGTGGCTGGCCGCCCGGGCGCCGTCGGGATGGAAGGCCGCCACGCCGATGCCGGCGATCAACGCGGCCAGCAGCATCAGCGGCAGGTTTGGCGCGACCCCGATCAGCGCGGTACTGGTCGACGCGACCACCAGCGCGAGCGGGATCACCCACGGCATCGGACGCTTGTCCGAGAGCCAGCCGAAGAGCGGCTGGACGACCGAGGACGACAGATTCATCGCCAGCACGAGCGTCGCCGCCGACGCGAGCGAGAAACCGTGATGCGCGACCAGGAACGCGAGCAGGGCGGGCACCACGCTCTGGTTCGCGTCGTTGAAGACATGTGCTACGGTAAGCAGCGCGATGCCGCCCGTATCCGAGCGATCGGCATCCGGCGTCTCCAACGGCTCGGCGAGGGCGGTCATGCGGCCATCTTCGCACCGGGCGGACCGGACCTCTGCTACAATGCCGACAATGTCTATCGCATCGATCGAACGCGCCGTCGTGCGCTGTACCCGTTGCCCCGAATTGCGCGCCTACTGCGCGACGGTGGCGCGCGAGAAGAAGCGCTCGTATGCCGACGAGGTCTACTGGGGCAAGCCGGTGCCGGCGTTCGGCGATCCGGACGCGCGCGTGGCCTTGGTCGGCCTCGCGCCGGGAGCGCATGGGAGCAACCGGACCGGGCGGATGTTCACGGGCGACGCGTCGGGCGACTTCCTCTTCCCCGCGCTCTATCGCGCGGGTTTCGCGTCGCAAGAATTCGCGACGGGTCGCGACGACGGCATGACGTTGCGCGACTGCATCATCACCGCCGCCGGCCGGTGCGCGCCGCCCAAGAACAAGCCGACGCCGCAGCAGTTACGCAACTGCTTCCCGTATCTGCTCGAGGAGTTTGCCGCGCTCAAGCATCTCAGGGTCGCGATCGCGCTCGGCCGGATCGGATTCGAAGCCACGGTCCGCGCGCTGACCGAACGCAGGTACGAGTTCGAGAGCAAGCCGGTCTTCGGGCATCTGGCCGAAGTGGTCGCCCGTCCCTCGACTACGGCGCTGCGCGCCTACGCTCGGGATGACAGAGGGAGCAACGCTTCAGCGCTTGTCATCCCGAGCGTAGCGAAGCGTAGTCGAGGGAAACACGATGGCTTTATCCTCGTGCTCTCGTCGTTCCATCCCAGCAGGCAGAACACCAATACCGGCAAGCTGACGGTGCCGATGTTCGACGCGGTGTTCGCGCGGGCGCGCGCGTTGCTCGAGGCCTGAGCTACGGCGTCGGTGACGCCGGCGGGGTCGGGGTCGCCACCGGGCGGCCGCACATGTCGGTTTCGCGGGTGAGGCCGAGGCGCCAGGGGCGGGTGGTCGTGCGCGGGTCGGGTTTGGGGTCGCCGTAGGCCTTCTTGAGGTCGGCAAAGATGCGTTCGTAGCCGCCGTTCGGCGGGATGTCGACCACCACGATCTTGCCCAGGGTCGCATCGACGTTGGCGTCGAGTTCGATGTCGGCGCCGTCGATCTGGACCTGGCGGGTCTCACACGAGACGAGCGGTTCGGGGCTCGCGGTCGCCGCGGATTGCGAGGAGCCGCCGTTCGAACACGCGGCCAGCGCGAGCGATGCGATTACTGAAAGTGTGAGATTCTTCCGCACGAGTCCACCGCTTTGTCAGGGACCAGCATTCCCCCGCTGGAACCGGGCTTGTACGTGAGAATTGTCAGCGGGGGCGCGTTGGTGCCCTCGGGGCCGTACTCGCGGACGAGCGAACGTTGGATGTCGTGGTCGAGCTCCGGATTGTTCGAGCTCTGCATGATCGCGTAGCGTTGGACCGCGCCGTTCTTGGCGAACAGCACTTTGAAGACGATGCCCTGGGGACCGTGGAAGGTCGTCTCGCCGCAGGACGGCCCGCCGGCGGCGCCGGCCGGCAGGATGGCGGAGAGGACGACCGCCGCGGCCAGCACGGCCGTCGGCATCAGGGTACGCATCGTGGGCATGTCTTCTAGGCGTCGGTCGCCGGGGCCGTACTCTTGAGGTAAAGATCCCGTAACAATCGCTCCGGGACGGGCGACGGGGCGTCCATCATCACGTCGCGGCCGACCTGGTTCTTGGGGAAGGCGATGACCTCGCGGATGTTCTCCTCGCCGCAAGCGAGCATCACGATCCGGTCGACCCCCAGCGCCATGCCGCCGTGGGGCGGGGCGCCGTACTCGAGCGCCTTCATGAAGAAGCCGAACCGGTCTTCGATCTGCTCGTCGCTCATGCCGAGCATGTGGAAGATCTTGCGCTGCTGCTCGGGCTTGTGGATCCGGATCGAGCCCGATCCCAGCTCGAAGCCGTTGAGCACCATGTCGTAGTGCTGGGCCCGCATCGCGGTCGGGTCGGTCTCGATCAGATCCCACTCGCCTTCGCCGGGCGAGCTGAACGGGTGGTGCGACGGCACGGCCTTGCCGGTCTCGGCGTCGATCTCCAGATACGGGAACCCGGTCACCCAGCAGAACGCGAACGCCTTGGGGTCGCGCAGGCCGCAGCGCTCGCCGACCTCGTTGCGCATCTTGCCGGCCGCCCCGTACGCGACCGCAGGCGCGTCCGCGAACAGCAGCAGCGCGTCGCCGGTCTGGGCGCCGGCCGCCTGGGTCATCGCGGCGACCGCGTCGTCGGTCATGAACTTGGCGGCCGACGACTTGACGCCGTCCGCGCCGAGCGCGACCCAGACCATGCCCTTGGCGCCGAACTCCTTGGCCTTCTCGGTGAGCGCGTCGAAATCGCGACGGGAGAGCGCGGCACCGCCCGGATAGCGCACGGCGACGACCTTGCCGCCCGCATCGAGCGCGCCTTTGAAGACCACGAAGTCGGTCTGCGCGAACGCGGCCCCGACGTCGGCCAGCTCGAGGCCGAATCGCAGGTCGGGCTTGTCGATACCGTACTCGGCGATCGCCTCGGCGTGGGTCAGCCGTGGGAACGGCGCGAGATCGACCTCGAGGACGCGCTTCCAGACGTCGCGGATGCACGACTCCATCGTCTCGATGACGTCTTCTTGCGAGACGAACGACATCTCGACGTCGACCTGGGTGAACTCCGGCTGGCGATCGGCCCGCAGATCCTCGTCGCGCATGCAGCGCGCGATCTGCATGTACTTGCCGAAGCCCGAGATCATCGAGATCTGCTTGAGCAGCTGCGGCGACTGCGGCAGCGCGTAGCAGGTGCCCGGATGCAGGCGGCTGGGTACCAGATAGTCGCGCGCCCCTTCGGGCGTCGACTTGATCAGCATCGGCGTCTCGATCTCGACGAACCCGCGCGCGTCGAAGAAGTCGCGGATCGCCTTGACGATGCGGTGGCGCGTGCGGATGTTGTGCTGCATGCGCGGACGCCGCAGGTCGAGGTAGCGATATTCCAGCCGGAGGTTCTCGTCGACGTCGTCGTCGGCGTTGACCTGGAACGGCGGGACCTCCGAACGGTTGAGGATCTCGAGCGACTCGATGCCGACTTCGATCGCGCCGGTGCCGAGGCGCGGGTTCTCCGTGCCGGCGGGGCGCTTGCGCACGACGCCGCTGACCTGCACGACGTCCTCGTGGCGCAGTTTCTCGGCTTCCTTGAAGTTGGCGTCCGAGGGGTCGAAGACGACTTGGGTGATGCCGTCGCGGTCGCGGACGTCGGCGAAGATCAGGCCGCCGTGATCGCGCCGGCGGTTGATCCAGCCGGAGAGACGCACGCGCGCGCCTTCGTCGGTCGCGCGCAGCGATCCGCAGGTGTGTTTTGCATAGTCAGTCATCGTTCGAAAGCGCCTGTTTGATCCCCGAGACATAGTAGTATTGCTGGACGAGGTCGCGCGCGAACTTCGAGTCGCCCGCGCGCTTGTCGAGCCAGCCGAGCACGCCCGGCATGCTGGTGAGGGCCGAATGCAGGCCGAGCGAGACCGGCGTCATGCCGAGGTTCGCGCGCACCGCCCAGTCCGGATGTTTGCGGAAGAACCGCACGGTCGAGCGGCCCGCGAGCTTCATCTTCTCTTTTTGATCGTCGTGCGGGACGTCTTGGCAGTGGTAGTTGACGGCCCTGGGCTCGTAGAGGATCGTCACGCCGGCCTTCTGCAGACGGTAGCCGAGTTCGAGATCCTCGTGGCCGTACCCGGTGAACGATTCGTCGAACGATCCGACCGCGAGCAGATCGTCGCGCCGCACCGACGCGTTGCCCGTGAGGAAGTACAGCCACGAGAGCGTCTTGCGGGTGGGCGGATGCAGGTGGCCGCGCGCCTCGACGTGATCGCGCTTGTAGGCGTAATCGGCCAAGTCCTTGACCTGCACTTCCCAGCCGACGACCGCGACCTTCTCGCCGGCGGCGTGGTGGCGCAGGTGCTGCGAGAGCAGGTCCGGCGACGTCAGGATGTCGGAGTCGTTGAACAGCACGACCGCGCCGCGCGCCTCGCGGATGCCCGCGTTGCGCGCCATCGCGCGCCCGTTGTACGGGCCGGGAAGGTGGCGGATGTTGGGATGCTCGGCGTTGATCCCGGCCAGATATTCGCGCGTGCCGTCGATCGACATCGAGTCGCAGACCAGCACCTCGAACCGCTCGGGGGCGAGGTCCTGGGCGAGGAACGTCGGCACGACCTCGCGCAGCGTGTCGAGGCGGTTGTAGGTCGGGACGACGACGGAGATCTCTGGCGTCATGCTTTCATCTTCTAGATCAGCGATCGAACCGCGGAGACGATCTCCTCGCGGAACGCGGCGAGCGATGCATCGCCCTCGTCTGCGGGTTTTCTGACCACCGCGTTCGGAACGCCGTACGGCGCCCATTCCTGCGAGCTCAATCGGAAGAATCGATGTTCGAAAGCGACGACGGTTGGCCTGCGCACGGCGCTTGCGACGTGGGTCGCCCCGGTGTCGACCGTCACCACGCAGCGCGCGCGCTCGAAGACCGCCGCCCACTGGTAGAACGGCAGGCCGCGCAGCATCAGGGCGGCGACGTTGGCCCGGGCGAAGGTCCCGGCCACGTCGTCGCACTCGGGAGCGTAGGTCATCACCAGCGGCGACCCGAGGCCCGAGAGGCGCCGGGCCAGCTCGATGGTGCTCTCGATGGTCGACCCGGCGCTCAGCCAGCGCGGCGCCAGGTGCATCACGATCGGATCCTGGGGCACGAAGGCGACCGCCCGCCGGTCGGCCTCGGTCAGGTCCAATCGGAGGTCGGGCCGGATCTGGGTCGCGCCCGCCAGCTGGGCGAGGTCCAGCAGCTGCTCGACCTCGTGGCGCACGATCCGGTGCGGATCGCGCTCGCACAAATCCGGATCCGCCTCGGAGAGCATCAGCCGGTTGACATAGAGCCGGGCGGTCGCACGCGCGATCAGCCGCCGGACGTAGGTGTAGCCGACCCGGACTTTGGCCCGGGTGGCGCCGACCAGCTGCAGGTCGGCCGCCCGCGGCGCGAGAGCGACGGCCAGGTCGTAGCCGCGATAGGCGGCGCCGAAGGCGGCCGGCTTCGCACCCGGCTGGATGTCGACCAGTTCGTCGACGTCGCGATTGCGCTCCATCACGATGCGATTGTAACTGCTCGTCACCATCGTGACGTGCGCCTGCGGGAACGACGCGCGTATCGTCGCGATCGCCGGCGTCGAGAGGATCAGGTCGCCGATGCGGTCGGTGCGGGAGAGCAGGATCCGCACGCGCTACGGTTTCGCGGCCTGTTTCGCGCGCGCGTCTTCGAGTTCTTCGAAGTACGCCTCGTTGACAAGTTTCTGCGCGGTGCGAAGTTCGCGGTTCGAGAGCGCGCGATCGGTCGACAGATCGCCGAGGGCGGCGCGGTACTTCTTGGCCGCGTCGACGCCACGCAGCCACTTGTGCAGCGCGCGCTGCGGCAGGTTGTCGCCGGTCGCGAGATAGACCCGCCAGTGCGGGTGGATCTGCGCGAGCTGCACGGCGGTGCGCGCCTGCGCGCGGGCCTGGCGGATCATCTTCTCGACGTTGCCGCTGCGCGGGCGCGGCTTCCAGTGGTAGACCAGCGCTTTCGGGTTGAAGACCGCCTTGACGCCGCCTTGGCGCAACCGCAGTCCGACGTCGATGTCCTCCCAGCCGTACTCGGCGAAGGTGTCGTTGAACCCGCCGATCGCGCGGATCGTCTGCAGCGGCACCGAGACGTTGGTCGTCCAGAAGAAGTTGCCGCTGTAGTCCTTCAAGCGCCACTTGGCCGGGGGGAGCGTGTCGAACGACTCGACGTTGATCGCGCCGCCCCGCACGATCGCGAGCGGCGCCGCATCGTGCGAGCGCAGGTGCTCTTCGACGAAGTTCGGCGTCGGCAGGACGTCGTCGTCGATGAAGATGATGCGCTCGCCGGTCGCGCGCGCGATGCCGGCGTTGCGGCCTTTGGCCAGGCCGGAGTTCTGCTGGTCGATCACCTCGAACCGGCAGGTCGCGCGCCGTCGGGCGCGTTCGATCACGGCCGGCGTGTCGTCGGACGATCCGTCGTTGACCAGCACGACCTCGTACGAGTCCGCGTCGGCGGTCTGCTCGAAGCATGCATCCAGGACCCGTTCCAAGAGCGCGGCCCGGTTGTACGTGCACAGTTGAATGGTCGCTCGCATCGTCGTCGGTGGTTCGGCAGACCGGGAAGGCCTCATCCCGGACCTGGGACCCGGGCCTCGCTTGCCGAACCGCGTTCGCATGGGCCCCGATTTCACGACCGTCCTCGAAGTGCCACCGGAGGCCGGGTTCGAGCCGCTGGTGCGGGCATTCGTGCTGGACGCGGCCGGCCGGGCCGGGGTCGCGCCCGAACGTCGCCAGCCCCTGGCCGACGCCGCCGCGCTCGGTTGCACCGTCATCGTGGCCGAGGCGATGGCCGAGTCGCGTTCGTCGATCAAGCTGACCGCGCGCGGGACCGGCGGCGCGCTGACGATCGCCCTGCTCGAACGCGGCCTTCCGCTCGACGATGCGACCGCCGCGCGCGATCCGCGCTGGGCCGACCTCTCGGCGGCCGCCGATACGTGCGGCTGGCATGCCCACGGGACCGGGGGGAGCGAGCTGCGTCTGACGGTCGGCGCGCCTCCGCGCGATTCCGCGGATGCGACGGGCGATGCGATCGATCCGGGCGACTCGCACGAAGAGGCGCCCTCCGAAACCCCTTCGCCGCACACCTACACCTACCGCGCGCTCGAGCCGCGCGACGCGGCGGCGGTCGCACGCATCTTCTATCGGACCTACGGCTACCATTACACGCCGGCGCTGTTCTACTCGCCGGAGCGATTGATCGCGGCCAACGCGAGCGGCGCGGTGCACTCGTTCGTGGCGGAGTCCGACGACGGCGAGATCGCCGCGCACTACGCGATCCGGCCCGACAACCGCGCGACCGGCGAGGGCTGCGCGGCCGTCGTGCTGCCGGAACATCGCGGACACGACGTCATCACCCAGGCGCGCGCGAGCGCGGAGGCGGGCGCGCGCGCGATCGGCCTGCGCGGCTACTATACCGAACCGGTCACGACGCATCCGTTCACGCAGAAGGCGAGCGAGCATTTCGGCGCGACCATCTGCGCGATCGTGCTGGGCGCGAGCCCGAGCGGGTTGCGGCCGTCGCACATGGACGTCACCGTCACCGGCCAACGTCAGAGCCTCACGTTCTACGCCAAGATGCTCGACGACGCGCCCGCGCGCACCGTGCACGTGCCGGCGCGGCATCGCGCGATCGTGGCGGAACGCTACCGACGGCTCGGGTGCGCGATCGACCTGCGCGAGGGGAGCGCGCCGCACGGTCGCGGGACGTTCGCGGTGACCTACAATCGCGGCAAGGAGACCGGGACGATCGCGGTCACCAAGGCCGGCGCGGAGACGTCCGCGCTGGTGCGGCAGGCCGCGGCCGATCTGCGCGCCGTCCAGCACGCCAAAGCCATCTTCGCGCGCCTGCCGCTCGACGATCCCGGCACGCCGTCGCTGGCCGAGGCGCTCGAACGCGACGGGTTCTTCTTCGGCGGCATCCAGCCGCTCGTGCTCGACGACGGCCGCGACGCGCTGCTGATGCAGCTGCTCCTCACCCCGCTCGACGCGAGCCAGCTGAGCATCGCGAGCGACGACGGCAGAGCGCTCCTGGCCTACATCGAGAGCCAGCGCTCCGCCGTGCGACAATCGTCGTGAAGGTCGCTCAAAACGAGCGCGCCGAACCTCCACGGAGATGAGATACGCGGCCGCGGACAGCCTGTTCTTACGCGCCTGCCGGCGCGAAGCGGTCGCCCGGACGCCGGTCTGGCTGATGCGCCAGGCCGGGCGCTATCTGCCCGAATACCGCAGCATCCGCGAGAAGCTGAGCTTCCTCGAGCTGTGCACCCGCTCCGAGGTCGCCGCCGAAGTCACGGCCGGCACCGTCCGGCGCTTGGGCGTCGACGCCGCCATCGTGTTCGCCGACATCCTCTTGCCGCTCGTCCCGATGGGGCTCGGCCTGACCTACGAGAAAGGCGACGGACCGCGCATCGCCGCGCCGCTGCGTACGGGAGCCGACGTCGCGAAGCTGCCGTCGTTCGACGTCGCCGGGGAACTCGGCTACGTCGGCGAGACGATCCGGCTGACGCGCGGCGATCTCGGGACGGCGACGCCGATCATCGGATTCGCCGGCGCGCCGTTCACGGTCGCCTCGTACGCGATCGAAGGCGGGTCGTCGCGCAATTACGTCCACGTCAAGACGATGATGTACCGCGACCCGGCGACGTGGGACGCGCTGATGCATTACGTGGTCGACATGACGGTCGACTATCTCAACATGCAGATCGCGGCCGGCGCCGACGCCGTCCAGCTCTTCGACAGCTGGGTCGGCTGTCTGTCGGTCGGCGACTACGCCCGATACGTGCAGCCGCATCTCAAGCGTCTGGTCGCGCGCGTGACGCCCCGCACGCCGGTGATCCTGTTCGGGACCGCGACCGAAAGCCTGCTCGAGGCCGAACGCGATACCGGCGCTAGCGTGATCGGCTTCGACTGGCGCGTCGACCTGGCGGCGACGTGGGAGCGCGTCGGGCACGACGTCGCCATCCAAGGGAATCTCGATCCGGTCGTGCTGTTCGCCGGTCGCGAGCACGTCGTCGAGGAGACGCGCAAGGTCCTCGCCGCCGCCGCCGGACGTCCCGGCCACATCTTCAATCTCGGACACGGCATCCTGCCGGAGACGCCGGTCGACAACGTGCTCGCGCTGATCGACGCGGTCCACGCCTACGAGCACCGCTGATCGCGCCGTGAACGACGCATTCGATGCCGTCGTTCTGCTGGGGTTCGGCGGACCGCGCACGCCCGCAGAGGTGCGTCCGTTCCTCGACCGGATCCTAGCCGGACGGCCGGTGCCGCCGGCGCGCTACGAGGCGGTCGTCGAGAACTACCGCGTCATCGGCGGCTTCTCGCCATACAACGACCGCACGGAACGGCAGGCCGAAGCGCTGGCCGCCGCCCTGCGCGAGCGCGGGATCCAGACGCCGGTGACGATCGCCTATCGCAACGTCGCGCCATTCAACGACGACATCGTCGAGGTCCTCGCGCACGCGGGCGCGCGCCGCGTGCTGGCCGTTCCGCTAGTCGTGTTCGGCGGCGAGGAGAGCGACGAGCGCTACATCCGCGATTTCGACCGCGCGCTCGCGAGCGCGGGAGCGGACGCGCCCGAGGTGGCGTACCTGGCGCCGATCTTCGACGATCCGGGCTTCGTCCGGGCGCAGGCGGAGAGCATCCGCGAAGCGCTGGCGACGCTCGGGCGCGAGAGCTTCGACGGCGTGCGCGTCATCTTCACCGCGCACAGCATCCCGACCGCGACCCCCGGCCCATACGCGCACGATTTCGACTACGCATCGCGCCGGGTCGCCGAGGAGCTGGCGCTCCCCGATTGGAGCACGGCCTATCAGAGCCGCAGCGGCAGCCCGCAGACGCCGTGGCTCGGCCCCGACGTGCGCGACGAGATCGCCGCGCTGCCGGCCACCGGCGTGTCCGACGTCATCCTGGTCGCGATCGGCTTCCTGTGCGATCACGTCGAGGTGCTGTTCGATCTGGACGTCGACGCGGCCGGGATCGCCGCGGATGCCGGCGTGCGGCTCGTCCGCGCCGAGACGATGAACGCGCGGCCCGCCTTCATCGCCGCCCTCGCCGATCGGGTCGCGGCGGCGTTGGGATGAAGCGCGTCGCGATCCTCGGCGGCGGCATCGCCGGGCTCTCGTCGGCGTACTATCTGCGCGAAGCCGCACGCGCGCGCGACGCGGAGGTGGAGATCGTCCTGCTCGAACGCTCGTCGCGCGTCGGCGGCGTCATCCAGACCGAGCGCGACGGCGAGACGATCCTCGAACTCGGGCCCGACTCGCTGGTCGTCACCAAGCCGTGGGCGATGGAGCTGATCCGCGCGCTCGGGCTCGAGAACGAGACGATCGGCGTGACCGAAGGCGGCTACGCCGGCGTGCTCCGCGGCGACCGCATCGTGCGGCTCAACGACGGCTTCCGGTTCTTCACGCCGACCTCGCTGCGGTCGCTCGCGACCAGCGGACTGCTGAGCTGGAAGGGTCTGGCGCGCGCGGCGGCCGAGCCGTTCGTGCCGGCCCGGCGCAGCGAGACGGACGAGAGTCTGGCGTCGTTCGTCACCCGGCGACTCGGCCGCGAGGTCCTCGACCGGCTCGCGCAACCGCTGATCGGCGGGGTCTATTCGGGCGATCCGCAGACGCTCTCGATGCTCGGCACCATGCCGCAGTTCGTCGCGTACGAGCGCACCTACGGAAGCCTGGTCCGCGCGATGCGCGCGACCCCGGCGCCCAAGCGCGCCTCCGTCTTCACGACGCTGCGGGGCGGTCTCGGCACGCTGGTCGACGCGCTGCGGCGCGAGCTGGGAGCGATCGTGCGCGCGAACGTCGAGGTCGCGAGCGCGACCTACGACGCGGCCTCGGGTTGGACCGTCGCCTGCGCCGACGGCACGCAGATCCGGGCGGACGCCGTCATCTGTGCGCTTCCGTCGTACGCCGCGGCCGCCGTGCTCGCGGCTCAGAACGAGCCGCTCGCGCGGGCGCTGGCGGCGGTCCGCTATCATTCGGTCGCGACGGTCTCGCTCTCGTTCGACGAGCCGCCGGCCGCGATCCCGGAGACCTGTTACGGGTTCGTCGTCCCGTTCGCGGAGAAACGCTCGATCACGGCCTGTACCATCGCCTCGCGCAAGTACGCAGGCCGCGCGTCGGAAGGCGCCACCCTCGTGCGCGCGTTCGTCGGCGGAGCGCTGCAGCCGGAGATGCTCGCGCTCGACGACGATGCGATGCTGGCCGCCGTTCTGCGCGATATCCGTCCGCTGCTCGGGATCGATGCGGCGCCCACGCTGGTCAAGATCCGCCGCTGGGAACGCTGCCTGCCGGAGTACCGCGTCGGACACGTCGCCCTGGTCGACGGCCTCGAGCGTTGCGCCGCCGAGATTCCCGCCTTCGCGCTGGCCGGCAGCGCCTACCGCGGCTCGGGTATCCCCGACACGATCCGCACCGCGCACGTCGCGGCGGACGCGATCGCAGCGCAGCTCTAAGCCAGTAGCTTTACCGTCTCGGCGAGGATCCGATCCACGTCGAGATTGGCGACGCAGGCGTAGTCGACGCAGTTCTCCTTGGTATCGCCTTTATGGCACGGATAGGTCGGGCGCACGATCGCCGTGCGCGGACCGGCCGGGGCCCAGCGGTCGGGGAAATCGCTTTGGAACGGGAAGATGCCGACGGTCGGACAGCCCACGGCGGCGGCGACGTGCATGGTGCCGGTGGTGATGCCGACGAACGCGCGCGCGCGCCGCGCGAGCGCACCGAACGCACCGATGCCGAGTTTTCCGGCGATAGAGATCGCGCCCGAGGCGGCGGCGATCGTGTCGACGATCGGCGCGTCGACGGCCGTGCCGCTGATCAGCACGGGCATGCCGAACCGCTCGCGCAACGCGCGCGCGAGGGCCGCCCAGCCCTGCGTCGGCCAGATCCCGCGTTTGGACGCTTCGGCGTTGGTGGGGTGGAGGATGAGGTACGGCCCTTCGAGACGCTCGTTACACTCGCTCCTCAGGGTGACACAGGCCTGCTCGTCTTCGTCCGTCGGGACGAAACGCGGGACTGCGCCCGGTTCGTCGCAGCCGAGCGCGCGAGCGTAGTCGAGTTGGATATCGCTCCAGTGGCTGGTCGCGTCTCCTGTCTCGCTGCGCACCGCGACGCGGTCGGTGAAGCGATACGAATACAGCCGGCGCGCCTGGCCGGCGCGGACCGGGATCTTCGCGAGCTGCGGGACCTTGGCCGTGCGCGCGGTCGCCCAGGTCACGACGCAGGCGTCGTACCCGCGCGCCGCGAGCGACGCCGCGAGCGCGCGTTCGTCGCCGCCGTCGTCGACCAGCACCGCGTCGTAGTCGGGGACCCGTTCGAGCGTCGCGCGATGTCCCGGAAGGGTCAGGGCGTCGACCCGCTCGTAGCGTTGCCGGAGCGCCTGCGCGACCACGCTCGAGACGAGCGAGTCGCCGATCCCGCCGCCCGCGGAATACACGAGCGCCTTCACGTCAGGCGTCTTCGTCGAGCGTCTTGATCAGCTCGCGGGTGTACATGCCGTCGAGGAACTGGCCGCGCGCGATCGAGCGGATCGGCGCCGGCACGTTGTCGCTGGCCGCCAGGCCCGCCATCCACGCGAGCACTTTGTCGTTGAGCAGATACTTGCCGCGGAACAAGTTGAACCCGTAGGCGCCGGTCGCCATCTTGACGCGCGCCGAGGACGATTTCTCGAGGAAGCGGCGCGCCATCCGCGCGCGTTCGAGCGCCTTGCGGGTCTCGACCTCGAGCGTGTTGTCCGACGGCGGTTTGATGTGCCAGATGTAGGCGTCCCAGGCGAAGCTCCAGCGCATGCCGTGCTCGCGCAGGCGGACGCCGAGTTCGGTGTCTTCCCAGCCGTACAACTTGAAGTCCTCGTCGAATCCGCCGACCGCGTCGAGCGCGTGTTTGGGCACCGAGACGTTGCACGTGCACAGGAACGCCCGCGACAGGTTGGCCGGCGTGGGCTTGGGCCGCTCGCCGTAACCCGAGACGTTGAGGATCGGTCCGTTGACGACCAGGTTGGGGGTGTGGTGGGCGGCCTCGTGGGCGGCCACGAAGCCCGGCGGCGCGACGATGTCGTCGTCGCAGAACAGCACGACGTAACCGTCGGCGACCTTCACGCCCGCGTTGCGCGCCTTGCCGCGATTCGGCTCCGGCTCGTAGACGTAGCGGACGGGCACGACCCCGCGCGCGTTCGCCCGCTCGGCGACGCCCTTGGTGTCGTCGCTCGATCCGTTGTCGACCACGACGATCTCGAACGACGGCGCGCCGACCTGATGCTCGTAGGACGCGAGCGCGTGAGCGAGATAGTCCTGCCGGTCGCGGGTCGCGATGACGATCGAGATGCGCATCAGCCCGCCAGCTCCAGGAGCGATCCGGCCATCCGGTCGGCCGCGCCGACGTGGGCGGTGTAGAGATCGCGCACGCGCGCGCCGGTGCTCGCGAGCCAGTCCGCGTCCTCGTAGCGCTGCAGCGCGACGCGCGCGACCCGGCCGGGCGAGAGCGTCCCGTGCAGTTCGGCGATCAGCATCTCGTCCGCATCGATGTTCGGCTGCGTGTGGAATTTGAAACGCGACGCGGCCGCCAGCACGGCGACGCCCTTGAGCTTGGAGCCGATCCCCGGGATCCGGTCGAGATAGGTGAGCGGCCCGTTGATCGTGATCAGCTCGGGCGCGTTGAGCGGCGTGATCGAGACGACCGGCACGCCCAGCGCCGCCAACTCGATGGTCTTGGTCCCCGGCAAGGTCAGCACGAGGCGCGCGCGTCGGGCCGCGGCCAGCGCGTTGCGCAGGATCGGCACCCGCAGCGAGCCGTCCAGGCTCAGCGCGAACGCCGCCTCGCCTTCGTGCACCAGGCGGCCCTTCTCCGACCAGATGCGCGGATCGCCACCGCGGGCGAGCGCCGCGCGGACGGCTTCGAGGTCGGTGAATGGCGAGATGCCGAAGGCGATCGGGATCTCGGGCCGCTCGCGCTTGATGCGGCCCGCGACCGTGAGGAAGAACGGGATCATCTCCCGGACCTCGTACGCGCGCGATCCCGGCATGATCAGGATGCCGTCGAGGGGCGCCGCATCTTCGAGCGGCTGTTCCGCTTCGAGCAGCGCGCCGTCGATCGCCAGGTTGCCGATCTTGGCGATCCGGTCCGCGGGGACGTTCCAGCCTTTGAGTTGTTCCACGTTGGCATCATCGACCGCGTAGGCGCGGGCCAAAGTTGCAGCGTAGCGCGGTTTGGAGAACTTATAGGTGGTCGCGATGCCGCCCAGGCGCTTGCGCAGGCGCGCCGCGTGCATCAGATCGCCGCCCAGGTACTGCACGACGTCGACCGCCGCCGGTTCGCCGGCCACGCTTCGGCCGAGCGCGAACCGGACGTACTCGGCCGGCTCGTACACGCGCGCGTCCGGGAAGAGCGCCCGCGCCATGGCCGCCTCGGCGCCGGTCGCGTAGTCGTCGGGGACCAGGAAGACGTGCGCGTCGAGGCGCGGATCGCGCGCGTACAGGCGCCGGAGCAGGGGGCGCACCCAGCCCGCGACCTCGCCCGGCCCGTTGGCCGTCATCGCGATGCGCACGGGCCTACGGCTCCGGCGCGTAGCGCGCGACGATCCGCGCGATCGTATCGGTGGTCGACGTGCCGTCGACGTGCGGCGCGAGCCGGATGACGCCGCCGTGGGCGAGCACGATGTCGCGCTCGGGCAGCTCGTCTTCGCGATACTGCGCGCTCTTCACGTGGACGTCGGGCCGGATGCTCTCGAGCAGACGTTCGGGCGTGTTCTCGCCGAACCCGACGACCGCATCGACGCTGCGCAGCGCGCAGAGCACGCGCGCGCGTTCCTCGAACGGCACGATCGGGCGCTTCGGGCCCTTGAGCCGGCGCACCGAATCGTCGGCGTTCAAGCCGAGGATCAGCGCGTCGCCCTGCTCGCGCGCCCACGCCAGGTACGCGACGTGACCGGCGTGCAGCACGTCGAAGACGCCGTTGGTGAAGACGACCCGGCGGCCGGCGGCGCGCGCCACCTCGCGCCACGCGACCGCGCCGTCGAGATCGAAGAGCGGCGCGAACGCTTCAGCCACGATCGTGCTCGACCAAGGCGACGATCTCGTCGGCCGAAGCGGTCGCGGTGCCGAGCTTCTCGACCACCGCCGCGGCGGCGAAGTTGGCCAAGCGGACCGCCTGACGGACGGGCGCGCCGGCCGAGAGCGCGAGCGTGAGCACGGCGATCACCGTATCGCCCGCGCCGCTCACGTCGAAGACGGTACGCGCGACCGACGGGATGGTGAACCGCTCGCCGTCGCTGCCGAAGAGCGCCATGCCGTGCTCGCCGCGGGTGATGACCACGTAGCGGCAGCGCAGCCGTTCGAGCAGGCGCGTCCCGGCGATCTCGAGCGACGCATCGTCGACGATCGGCACGCCGCTGGCGGCCGCCGCCTCGTGCACGTTCGGCGCGACGCAGGTGACGCCGGCGAACAGGTCCAGGTTCTGCGGCTTCGGATCGGCCAGCACCAGTCCGCATCCGAGGGCCGCTTCGACGACCTCGCGCGAGAGCAGGCCCTTCGCGTAGTCGCTCAAGATGACGGCGTCGCACGCGGCCGCATGCTCGCGGACGTACGCCACCACGCGCGCGCGATCGGCGGCGCAGAGCGGCGCGGTCGCCTCCCAATCCGCCCGGACGACCTGCTGGTTGTGCGCGACCACCCGGGTCTTGCGCGTGGTCGGCCGGTCGACCACCGTCAGCACGCCGGATTCGTCGACCTGCTCGTCGCGCAAGAGCGCGCGCACGTTCTGCGCGAACTCGTCGTCGCCGACCGAGGAGACGAACGAGACCCGCGCGTCGAGCGCGCGCAGGTTGTTGGCGACGTTGCCGGCGCCGCCGAGCGTGAACGAGTGGTCGCTGACCGCCACCACCGGGACCGGCGCTTCGGGCGAGATGCGCGAGACCGATCCCCAGATCCATTCGTCGATCATCACGTCGCCGACGACCATGATGCGCTTGCCGCGCATCGCTTCGAAGAGCGCCCGTGCCGCTTCCGGTGCGAAGCCCTCGCTCATGCGGATCAGGCCCCGAACATGATGCGCTGTTCGACCAGATCGCAGACGATATGCGCCATCACTTGGTGGACCTCTTGGATGATGGCCGCGTAGCCGTCGGGGCCGAGCAGCACGTGATCGGCGATCTCGGCGACCGTGCCGCCGCCGTTGCCGGTGAACGCGACCGTGACCGCGCCCTTCTCCCGGGCCGCCTCGAGCGCCAGCACGATCGTGCGCGAGGTACCGCTGGTGGTCATCCCGATCACCACGTCGCCGGGGTGCGCGAACGCAAGCACCTGGCGCGAGAAGATGTGGTCGTAGCCGTAGTCGTTGCCGATGCAGGTCAGGGTCGAGGTGTTGACCGAGAGCGCCTCGCTCGCGTAGCCGGGACGTTCGCGCAGGTAGCGCCCCGAGAATTCCGCGGCCATGTGCTGGGCCTCGGCGGCGCTGCCGCCGTTCCCGCACCAGTAGACCTTCTTGCCGGCCTGCAAGGCCGTCACGATCGCGTCGACGATCGCCTCGACCTGGGCCCGGTAGTACGGGCGCTCGAAGATGCCGTCGCGATCGGCGAGCAGTTCTTCGAAGCCGCGCTTGGCGTAGTAGTCCGGCACGAGGCTAGGCGCCGATCCAGAAGAGATCTTCACCTTGCGAGACCAGCTCGCCGTTCTCGGGGATGATGCGTACGACCGTGCCGCCGAAATCGCTCTGGATCTCGTTGAACAGCTTCATCGCCTCCAGGATGCAGACCACGCTGCCGGCCTCGATGCGCGCGCCTTCGACCACGAACGGATCGGAATCGGGCGACGAGGAGCGATAGAAGACGCCCGTCAGCGGCGCGGTGACGCGCTTGACGTCTGCCGGCGGCGCGGCCTTGCCGCCCGCGTGGGCGGCCGGAGCGGCTGCGGCGGCCGGAGCCGGGGCCGGGGCGTAGGCCACCGGCGCGGCGACGGCGTTCGGGTCGCGGCGGACCAGTTCGTAGACGGCGTCCCCGACCTTCACCTTGATGGTGTCGAGGTCGTGCTCGTGCATGATCGCGAGTAGTTCGCGGATGGTCTTGGCGTCGTCGGATTCGGCGAGATGTTCCACGTCAGGCTCCTTCAACGAGAACGGCGGCAAGGTCTTTTCCGGAGCCTAAGGGGACCTTGCGGTCGGTCCTGGCCTCCAGGTCGCGGACCACGATCTCGCCGGCGGCCAGTTCGTCGCCGCCCAGGATCAGCGCGAAGCGGGCGTTGTTGCGGTCCGCGACGTTGAGCTGCTTGACGAGCTTGCGGTCGTCGTACTCGGCGAACACCGGCGCGTCGAGCGCGTGACGCAGCGCTTCGATCAGCGGCACCAGCACCGCGCGGGCGTCTGCGCCGAGCGCGATCGCCTGGACGCCGGTGCGCGGCGGCACCGGCGAGCCTTCGAGCGCGTCGAGCATCATCAGGAACCGTTCCAGCCCGAGGCCGAAGCCGATCGCGGGCAGGTCGGGGCCGCCCAGCGACTTGACCAAGCCGTCGTAGCGGCCGCCCCCGCACACGGTCGACTGCGCGCCGAGCACGCCCGAGGTGATCTCGAAGACCGTGCGCGTGTAGTAGTCGAGTCCGCGCACGATGCGCGAGTTCAGGACGTACGGGATGCCGAGCGCGTCGAGATAGCCCTTGACCGCCTCGAAGTGCGCGCGGCACTCGTCGCACAGGATCGATTCGAAGGTCGGCGCCGTCTCGATCAGCGCGCGATCGGCGTCGGCCTTGGAATCCAGCACGCGCAAGGGATTGCGTTCGAGGCGCGCCTGCGAGTCCTCGCTCAGCGTCGCGACGTGCGGACGGAAGTGCGCGAGCAGCGCTTCGCGATAGCGCGGGCGGCAGGCGGCGTCGCCGATCGAGTTGATGTTGAGGGTCGCGTCCGCGATGCCGTACGCGCGCACCAGCGACCACGCGAGCGCGATCACCTCGACGTCCGCTTCGGGGCCTTTGAAACCGACGCACTCGACGCCGAACTGGTGGGCCTGGCGCAAGCGGCCCTTCTGCGGCCGTTCGTACCGGTAGATCGGCCCGATGTAGAACAGCCGCTGCGAGCCGGCTTCGAACAGGTTGTGTTCGAGGGCCGCGCGCACCACCGGCGCCGTCCACTCGGGACGCAGGGTGATCGAACGTCCGCCCTTGTCGGTGAACGTGTACATCTCTTTTTCGACGATGTCGGTCGTCTCGCCGACGCCGCGCACGAACAAGTCGGTCGACTCGAACGTGGGCGTCCGGATCTCGCCGTAGCCGTAGCGGGTCGCGAGCGCGCGAATTCTCGCCTCGAGGGCTTGCCAGCGCGCCGCCTCGGGGGGAATGACGTCTTGGGTACCGCGCGGCGCGGTGATTTTCGAGGCCATGAATCCGATTCTGTTAGCGTGCGTGGGAGTGGCGGCGATCGCCGTACTACCGCCGGAGACCGTGCGCGAGGTCGTTGCGACCGCGTCCGCCACCCTGTTCGAAAGCACGCCGTTTATTCTTGCCGCGACGCTGGCGCGGCGCTGCGCCCGGGTCCGCCTGGCATTGCCGTTGCTCGGCTGCGGCTGCGGGGGCGGTCCGGCGGCCCGCTCGCTGCCAGCCGCGGCCGCGACCTGGCTCGCTTTCGGGCCTTGGGTGGCGCTGGCGCGCTGGCTGGCCGCGATGGCGGTGGGGCGGCTGGTCGACCGGGGCGGTTGTGGGCATGCCGAAGCCGGCTCGGCGCTCGACGCCCTGGCCGGGCTGGTGCCGTACGCGCTGGTCGCGGGCCTGGCGGCGCACGTGCTGGCACTGGTCGGAGCCGACCTGCCGTCCGGGCCGGCCGGCATCGCGGTCGGCGCGGCGGCCGGCTTCGCACTCGCGCCGTGCGGCTTGGGCGTCGTCGGCATCGCCGGCGCGTTGCGGGCGGCGGCGCCGGCGACCGCGCTCGGGTTCCTCTGCGTCGCGGGCATCGCGGACGCGCGCTCCTTTGCGCGATCGCATGGCCGTACGGCGACCCACGACGGCACCGCCTACGGCTTGCTCGCGATCGCCTGCGCGGTCGCGGCCGCGCGCGACGGCGCGGCGTTGGTCCATCCGCGCTTCTCGCTCGCCCTGGCCGGCTGCGCCATCGGCTTGGCGGCGCTGGCCTGGCGCCACCGCAGCCACCGTGCGTTGCGGACCGCGCTCGCGCCGGCGCTGATGTGCGCCGCGCTGATCCTCGGCGCGCCGGCGCCGGCCTATCGCGCGACCGCGACGGCCCTGGGCGACGCGTTCGCGGGCGAACCGCTCGCGTTCGAAGGCGTCGTCGTCCGACGCGACGGTGCCACCGCGCTGGTCCGCTACGCGATCACGTGCTGTCGTGCCGATGCCGCACCGGTGGTCGTGCGGCTCGCGAACGGCATCGAGGCGCGCGACGGCACCTGGCTCGCCGCCCGCGGCACGCTGGTCCAACGTTCCGGCGAACTGCGGCTGCGCGTCGATCTCGCCGAACCGCTGGCTCCGCCCGCCGATCCGTTCCTGTACCGCTAGACGCGCGAGAGCGCGACGATCTCGCCTTCGACGAACGAGACCTTGACCTTGACGTTGGCCAGATCGGGCGTGAACGTCACGGTGTGCGGCGCGGCGATCGCATCGACCTCGATGCCGTTCTCCATCAGCATGGTCGCGTGCGCGCCGTCGCGGACGCGCTCGATCCTGGCGCCGTAGGTTCCGTCCGGCACGAGCCTCGCGTCGACCCGTGCGGCCACGACCGCGCCCGTGCCGAAGGCGAACAGCAGTGCGGTCCAGATGCCGGCGCGTTTCATATCCTTCATGGCCCGAGTGTACCGGGGCGAGATTAACGCCCGGTCATCGCCAGATTAAGCGCGCGGTTCGAGCAGTTCGACCGGGATGCCGTTGGGGTCTTCGACGAACGCGATGGCGCGCGTGCCGCCGGGCGCTTTGTAGACGTCTTTGAGGATCTTGACGCCTTTGGCCCGGGCGTCGGCGACGAACGCGGCCAGATCGCCGTCGACTTCGAGCGCGAGGTGTTCGTAGCGATTGCCGAGCGCGTACGGGGGATGCTCCTCGAGGTCGAAGACCAGTTCGATATATGCGTCCCAGTCGCGACCGACGAACGCCATATCCGCGTTGCCGGGATAGTGGAACGGGCCGTCGAGTAGTTTCAGCCCGAGCTTCTCGGTGTAGAAGGCGATCGATTCGGCCATGTCGTCCACGAAGATGGAGGTGTGGAGAAATCTTGGCATAACTCAGTTTGCCGGAGGTGTCCCATGCTTTCCTCTCTCGCCCTCGTCCTCGCGCTCGGGCTGACGCCCCAGCACTGGACCGCGCTCTCGCAGACCGCCATGAGCATCACCGGCGACGTGACCTTCCAGCCGACGCAGATGACGTTCGCGGGCGGCAAGTCGGTCGCGCTCTCGTACGTCAAGAAGATCGGGCAATACGCGCTCTATCGCGTCTCCGCGAAATCGAACCCGCATCTGCTGCGCGGCAATACGATCTGCGGGCCGGCGCTGCCCGGCTACGTCGCGGTGGCGCGCGACGGCGGCGACGTCGCCGTGAGTTTCTTCTCGGCAGGCATCCCGCCGTCCAACGTCAACGCGCCGAGCTTGTGCGCGACGTACCGCTACATCGCCCACTAGCGGCCCGGCGTCCCGACCACGTCCTACGGCAGGTCGGGGATATCCAGCAGCGAGCGGTGCGCGATGTAGAGATCGCGGCGGTGCAGGACCACTTCCATGACCTCGACGATCATCTCCCAGGCGGTGGGGTCGTCGACGAACGTCGGCGCGAGGATCCGATTGACGTAGTCCCGCTTGCGGGCCTCGGCGCCGAAATCTTCGGCGACGGCTTTGACGTCGTCGTGTTTGAGCATAATGGGATTCCCTAGTGCAAGAAATAGCGGTGCGTCGAGAAGACGAGCGAGATGCCGAGCCTGTCGCCGGCCGCGATCACTTCGACGTCGCGGACGCTGCCCCCCGGTGCGATCACCGCGCTGCAGCCGGCTTCGGCCGCGGCTTCGAGGCCGTCGGCGAATGGGAAGAAGCCGTCGCTCGCGCAGGCCGCACCGCGCGCTAGGTCTCCCGCGCGATGGGCCGCGATCTGGACGGCGCTCACGCGATTGGTCTGACCCGCGCAGATGCCGCGGGTCGTCCCGCCGCTCGCGATCACGATGCCGTTGCTCTTGACATGGCGGACCACGTCCCAGGCGAACGCGAGATCGTGCCATTCCTGCGCGCTCGGCCGGCGCTCGCTCACCACGCGCCAGGCCTCGGCGTCGAAGGCCGGATCGTCGTCTTCGGCCAGGATGCCGCCGAGGGCGCTGCGCACGCGCAGTTCGCGCGCGAGTTCGTCGGGGAGTCCCGGCACGTAGCGCATCACGCGGAGGTTCTTCTTCTTGCGCAGGATCGCGAGCGCATCGTCGGTGAATCCGGGCGCGGCCACGATCTCGAGGAAGTACGGCGCGAGCGCCGTCGCGGCTTCGGCGTCGACCACGCCGTCGGTCGCGACGATGCCGCCGAACGCGGAGACCGCGTCCGCTTCGACCGCGTCGCGCACCGCCTTGCCGACGTTCGAGCGCTGGGCCACGCCGCACGGAACGGTATGCTTGACGACCGCAGCGCGCACGAACCGATCCGGCCGGGAGCCGATCTCGGCCCCGATCGCGGCTCGCGAGAGCAGCCGTAGGGTCGCATCGAGATCGAGCAGATTGTTGTACGAGAGCGCCTTGCCGTGGAGCTGCTCGGGCACCCGTTCCGGACGGTCCAGGTAGAACGCCGCACGCGACTGCGGATTGGTGCCGTAGCGCAAACGCTGCACCAGCGGCAACGTCAGCGAGAGCGCGCCCGGCAGTTCGTCCGGCAACGTCCCGTCGGTGCTCGCCGAGAGATAGTGCGCGATCGCGGCGTCGTACTCGGCGGTCCGTTCGAACGCCGCGACCGCCCAGCGACGACGATGCTCGTCGGCACGCACGCCGGTACGGAGTTCTTCCAGATACGCGTCGTACTGCGACGGGTGCGAGAGGACCGCGACCTGCGCAAAGTTCTTAGCGGCCGCGCGCAGCAGCGAGACGCCTCCGATGTCGATCTGCTCGATCGCCTCGGCCAGCGTCGCATCGCCGCGCGCGATGGTCGCTTCGAACGGATAGAGATTGACGACCACGGCGTCGAGCGAGGGGATCGCGTACCAGTCCTTCTGACCGACGTGCTCCGCGTCGTCGCGATCGTACAGGATCGCGCCGAAGACCTTGGGGTGGAGCGTCTTGACGCGCCCGCCGAAGAGCGCCGGGAATCCGGTCAGGTCTTCGACGTCCTGGGCCGGCACGCCGGCCTCGACCAAGAACGCGCGCGTGCCGCCGGTCGCGTAGATGGTGATGCCGCGCTCGTGCAGCGCGCGCGCCAGCACGTCGGCGCCGCGTTTGTCCGAGAGCGAGAACAGCGCCGCGCGCTTGCTGCTCGCGAAGGCGTCAGGCAAGCGCGAGTTCCGGCTCCGCCTCGGTCAGTTCGGCCGAGACGATCGAGGTGACGCCGGCCTCTTTCATGGTCACGCCGTACATGCGGTCGGCCAGTTCCATCGTCTTCTTGTTGTGGGTGACGATGAGCATCTGCGAGTCCGTCGCCATCTCGCGGACCATCTCCGAGAAACGTTCGACGTTCATGTCGTCGAGGGCCGCGTCGACCTCGTCGAGCAGATAGAACGGCGACGGCTTGACCTTGATCAGCGCGAAGATCAGCGCGGCCGCGACCATCGCGCGCTGGCCGCCGGAGAGCGCCGCCAGCGGCATCTTGGCCAAGCCGGGCGGCTGCGCGGAGATCTCGATGCCGGTCTCCGAGAGGTTCTCGGGATCGGTCTGCCACATCTTGGCGTCGCCGCCCGGGAAGAGCCGCTCGTAGCTCTCGTGGAAGGCCGCCGCGACCTTCTCGAAGGTCTCGTTGAACTGGACCTGGGTCTGGCTCTCGATCTCCTTGATCGATTCGAGCAGCGTTTCGCGAGCGCGCGCCAGGTCGTCCATCTGCGCCCGCAGGAACGTGTCGCGCTCGGCCAGTTCGGCCTGCTCCGCCTCGGCGTTGAGGTTGACGTTGGCCTGCAGCCGCGCCAGCTCTTCGCGCAGGCGCGTCAGATCGTCGACGACCGAATCCGGCTCGTCCTTGTAGCGCTCCCCGACGTCCTTGCACTCGTCGTCGGTCGCCGGGTTCTGCGCGAACTGCGAGACCAGCATGCCGAGTTCGGCCTCGATCTCGGCCAGGCGCATGCGATTGCGCTCGCCGCCGGCAGCCGTCTCGCGCTCGTCGTTCTCGGCCAGTTTGAGGTCGGATTCGGCCTGCAGCATGGTGTTGGCCAGCTCGTCGCGTTCGCGCCGGGCGGCCTCGAGCGCCGCGTCGCTCTCGGCGACGCCGCGCTGCAATCCCTCGATGTGCGCGTGCGCGTTGCCGGTCTGCTCCATCAGCCCCGCGATCTCGGCGAGCATCTGCTCGCGCGCCGCGTGCGCCCGTTCGGTGTCCTGATCGATGATGCCGAGCCTGCCGCGCGACCCGTCGCGTTCGGCCGAGAGACCGGCCAGACGCTCGCGCAGACCGCCGGCGTGGGCGGTGGCTTCGGCCTGCGCGGCCTCGGCGATCGCGATCTCCGCGCGGGCGCGAGCCAGTTCTTCTTCGAGACGCCGGCGCTCTTCGTCGCTATGGGCATGCTCCGAGACGGCGCCGTCGAGCGCGCGTTCGCGCTCGCGCGCGTCGCGGGCGAGCGCGCCGGCCTGTTCGACCCGCGCGCGCGCGGCTTCGAACTCGCCGTGGGTGCGTTCCGCCTCGGTCTGCAGGGCGCTCATATCCGCGCGCACCTCGGCGAGCTGGAGTTCGCCGCGCGAGGCCGCTTCGCGCGCGCCGTCGCGCAGCGCGACCGCTTCTTCCGACGCGCGAGCGGCGGCGGCCAGGGCGGCCTCGAGTTCGGTCATGCGCGCGCGCTGCTGCACCAGCTGCTCGCGCAGCGTCTGGGCCTGCACGCGGCGCGAGAGGATGGAGCGTTCGCGTTTGAAACGGCCGCCGGTGATCGCGCCGCCGCCGGTGATCTGCTCGCCCGAGAGCGTCACGATGGTATCCCGGAAGCCGCGCCCGCGGACCAGCGCGATGCCGGTCTGCAGCGTGTCGACCACCAGCACGTTGCCGACCAGGAAGCGCACGACGCTCTCGTACTTGGGCTGCGTGCGGACCAGCGCGTGCGCGTAGCCGATCACGCCCGGCGCGCCCTGCAGGTCGGGCGTCATGGTCTTGCCTTCGCGGCTCGAGAGCGTGTCGAGCGGCAGGAAGGTGGCGCGGCCCATCTCGCGCGCGTTGAGGAACTCGATCGCGCGTTCGGCGTCTTCCGAGGTGCTGGTGATGATGTTGGAGAGGCGCGCGCCGAACGCGACGTCCATCGCGCGCGCGAAGCGCTCGTCGGTGTCGATCAGGTTCGAGACGATGCCCTCGACGCCGCGCAGTTCGCCGCGCTGCCAGGCCTCGACGACCGCGCGCGTGCCGGGCACGTGGCCCTCCAGCGTCGCTTCGAGTTCTTCGATGGTGTGCAGGCGCGACTCGGCGGCCGCGATCTCGCCCGAGAAGCGGCGGTGTTCGTCGGTCGTCGCGGCCAGGATCGCCTGGGCGGCGGCGACGTCGCGCTCGCGCGCTTCGAACTGCGAGCGCGCTTCCTGCGCCGCCGACTCGCGCGCGACCAGGTCGCGCTCGCGCTCGCCGAACTTGTGCGAGGCGGCGCCGGCCGCGATCTCGAGCTGCTCGGCGCGGGTGCGCGCGGCATGCGTCTCGGCCTCGAGGCGTTCGGCCTCCGCCCGCAGGTTCTCGGTCTGCACGCGGCGTTCGGCCTTGCGCGCGGCGTTCTCGGAGGCGGCCGCTTCGACAGCGCGCAGCTGGGTGAAGATCGCGTCGAGCTGCGCGCGCGCCTGCGCGAGCGCGGTCTGCGCGGCCAGTTCGCCCTCGCGCGCGCTCTCGACGTCGCGCAGCAGCGGCGCGAGCCGCTCGTCGAGCGATGCGATGGTGGCGGCGAGCGTCTCGCGCTCCTGTTGGACGCGGGCCACGTCCTCGTCGGTCTGGGTCGACTGCGCTTCGAGCGTCTGACGGCGCGCGAGCGCGGCCGCGTAGTCGGCCTCGGTGCGCGCGAGTTCGGCGCGGCGCTGCTGGCCCTGGGTGCGCAGCTCCTCGAGCTGCAGCTCCTGACGGTACGTGCGGGTGCGCAGTTCGGCGAGGGTCGCGCCCAGCGACGCGGCCTTGGCGGCGGCGACGCTGCGCAGCTCTTCGGTGCGTTCGGCTTCGACGCGCAGCTCTTCGCGCTCGGCGCGGCGCGACGCGGAGGCGCGCATGTACGAGAGGATCTCGAGGTCGCGCACCTTGGCACTGACCTTGCGGTAGCGTTTGGCGCGGCGGACCTGCGTCTCGAGTTCGGGGATGCGGCGCTCGATCTCGGAGAGCAGGTCGTTCAAGCGGATCGCGTTGGTCTCGGTCTGCTCGAGCCGGCGCAGCGACTCTTTCTTGCGCGCCAGGAACTTGTTGATGCCGGCGGTCTCTTCGAAGAGCGCGCGGCGTTCGGTCGGCTTGCTCTGCAGGATCGAATCGATGTGGCCCTGCGAGACGATCGCGTACGAGCCCGGCCCGAGACCGGTGCCCATCAGCATCTCTACGATGTCGCGCAGCCGCACCTGGCTGCGGTTGATGAAATATTCGCTCTCGCCCGCCCGGTAGGCGCGCCGGGTGAACTCGACCTCGCTGAATTCGACCGGCAGCGTGCCCGCGCTGTTGTCGAACGTGATCGCGACCTCGGCCAGCCCGAGCGGCTTGCGGCGATCGTTTCCTTTGAAGATGACGTCTTCGAGCTTGTCCGAGCGCAGCTGCTTGGTCGAGGTCTCGCCCAGCACCCAGCGCACCGCGTCGACCACGTTGGACTTGCCCGAGCCGTTCGGTCCGACGATCGCCGTCACGCCGCCGGAGAAATCCAGCGAGATCGGATCGGCGAAGCTCTTGAATCCGAAGGCTTTGATCTTCTTGAGTTTCACGGGCTACCTTATGGAGCGTCGGTGGTCTGGAGGGCGGCCTCGGCGGCGGCCTGCTGTGCGGCCTTCTTCGAGGAACCGCTTCCGGTTCCCAACACCCGTCCGTTCACCTCTACCGTCGAGGTGAAGGCGGGGGCTTGCTTGGTCCCGGTCTGGCGGTCGCGATAGGCCGGGGTTCCGCCCAGGCTGGCCTGGGCCAGGTCCTGGAGACGGGATTTGGGGTCCCGCAGTTCGACCGTGTGGTCGAGCACCGCCACGTGCTGCTCGAGCACGAACCGGCTGGCGGCCTCGAGGCCGTACGAGAGGTAGAGGGCCGCGACGAACGCCTCGAAGGCGTCGGCCAGGATCGACGTGCTTTCGGCTCCGCCCGCGTCCCGGGTCCCGGCGCCCAGCTGCATGAGCTGGGGGAATCCGAGCCGCCGGGCGCTCACGGCCAGTTGACCGTCGTTGACGATCCGGGCCTTGCGGAAGTTCAGCTCGCCCTCGGGCGCGTCCGGATAGGTCGCGTAGAGCCAGCCGGCCGTCACGAACCCGAGCACCGAGTCGCCCAAGAATTCGATCCGCTCGTTGGACGCGACCTTCTTCTCGCTCGCGTAGCTCTTGTGCGCGAAGGCCAGCTCCACGATCGTCAGATCGCCGCTCTCGGCCGCCTTGACGCCGGCCCGGCGCACGAGCGCGCGCAATCGCCGGCGCTGCGCTTCGCCGCTCACTTCGCGGGCGCCGTTATCGGGGTTTGCCGAAGACGATCACGCTGTTGTGACCGCCGAACCCGAACGAGTTCGAGAGCGCGACGTCGACCGTCGCCTTGCGCGCGACGTTCGGCACGTAGTCGAGGCGACAGTCCGGATCCGGGAACTCGTAGTTGATGGTCGGCGGCATGACGTCGTGGTGGACCGCCAGCACGGTCGCGACGCCTTCGATGCCGCCGGCCGCGCCGAGCGCGTGGCCGTGCATCGACTTGGTCGAGGTCACGCCGATCCTGCTCGCGTGATCGCCGAAGGTCTTCTCGATCGCCTGCGACTCGGCGGTGTCGCCGAGCGGCGTCGACGTGCCGTGCGCGTTGATGTGGTCGACGTCTTCGGGCGCGATGCCGGCGCTCGCGAGCGAGCGGCGCAGCGCGAGGTTGACGCCGTTGCCGTCGGGATCGGGCGCCACGATATCGTAGGCGTCGCCGGATTGGCCGTAGCCCAGCACCTCGGCGTAGATCTTGGCTCCGCGGGCCTTGGCGCGTTCGTACTCCTCGAGCACCAGCACGCCGCAGCCTTCGCCCAGCACGAATCCGTCGCGCTCCTTGTCGAACGGTCGGCTCGCGCGGGTCGGATCGTCGTTGCGCGTCGACATCGCCTTCATCGAACAGAACCCGCCGACCGCCAGCGGCGAGATGGCCGCCTCGGAACCGCCGGTGATCATCGCGTCCGCGTCGCCGTGCGCGATATAATTGTACGCCACCACGATCGCGTCGTTGGCCGACGCGCACGCGCTGCCGGTCGAGAAGAACGGGCCGCGATAGCCGTAGGCCATCGAGATGTTGGCGGGCGCGGCGTTGCTCATCAGCATCGGGATGAAGAAGGGCGACGTCTTCGACCAGTTGCCGACCTGTTCGGCCTTGAGCGACTGCTGCCAGAACGTGATGATGCCGCCGATGCCGGTGCCCATCACCGATCCGACGCGTTCCTTGAAGTCCGCGTCGTCGGGGAGGTCCGCATCCGCGATCGCCTCTTTGGCCGCGACCATCGCGAACTGGGTGAAACGGTCCATCCGGCGCGCCTCTTTGCGGCCGAGGATCCCCTCCGGGTCGAAGTCCTTGACCTCGCCCGCGATCTGCGTGGTGAAAGGGCTGGCGTCGAAGGCGGTGATCGGGGCGATGCCCGACTCGCCGGCGACCACTCGCCGCCAGAATTCGTCCCGGGTGTTCCCGATGGGGGTCACGGCGCCGAGGCCCGTGACGACTACGCGTCGTTTGCTGCTCAAAACTTCTCGAAGATACGGCGGGCCTAGCACGTCCCCTCTCGCGAAGCGGGGGGCTTATGGCCTCTCGATCGACCTTTCTGTCCGCTGCGACCGCTCTAGCGGTCGCTTCGGTTGCCGGCCCGGCGACGGCCGCCGCGATGCCGGCCGGGCTTCGCAAGCCGCCGATGCTCCGGCCAGGCGACCTGGTCGGCCTGGTCGCGCCGGCCTCGCCGCTCTCGGCCGACGAGATCGCCCGCGGCATCCGCCAGGTCGAATCCCTCGGCTTGCGGACCCGGCTCGGGGCCCACGCTCGCGCGCAGAACGGCTACCTGGCGGGAACCGACGCCCAGCGCGCCGCGGATTTCAATGCGATGGCGCGGGACGGCCAGGTCCGTGCGATCTTCGCCTTGCGGGGCGGCTACGGCACCATGCGGATCCTCGACGACCTCGATTACCACGCCCTCAGGGCGGACCCCAAGGTCGTGCTCGGGTTCTCGGACATGACGGCCGTGCTCAACGCCGTCACCGTCCGCAGCGGCCTGGTGACGTTCCACGGACCGGTCGCGTCGCTCTCGAGCTTCGACGCGCTCGAGAGCGCCTGGCTGCGGCGCGCGCTGATGTCGCACGAACCGATCGGGACGCTGCGTGCCGACGGCATCGCGCGACTGCGCGGCGGCCGCGCGACCGGACCGCTGGCGGGCGGCAATCTCTCGCTGGTCGCCGCCCTCTCGGGGACGCCGTACGCGGTGCCGGCCGACGGCGCGCTGTTGTTCTTGGAAGAGACGCACGAAGAACCGTATCGCGTGGATCGGATGCTCACGCAGCTGCAGCTGGCGGGCGACTTCCGGAACGCGGCCGGCGTGGTGTTCGGTGCGTGCAGCCACTGCGACGCGTCCGGCCCCGCGCTCTCGCTCGACCAGATCTACGCCGACACCATCGGCAGCGCGGGGCGTCCGTCGATCACCGGCGCCAAGATCGGCCACATCACCGACCAGTGGGTGCTCCCGATCGGCATCCGCGCGACCCTCGACGCGGATGCCAAGACGCTCACGATAGCGGAGAGCGCCGTGTCGTAGTCACTCCATTCGAGCGAGCGGCGGCCAGCGCCGAACGGCGAGCTCCGCTCGTTTCGTGGGTAGGAGGCAGTACTATGCAACGACTTCTCGCAACGGCCCTCGCGGCCACCCTCGCACTCGGAACGCTCGCGGCGCCGGCCTTGGCAGACGGCCACGGCCACGGCCACGGTCACGGTCACGATCGCGCCGCCGCTCACCGGGCCTCATCGCACGAGTCCCATCGCCAGGACCGCAACGGCGACGCCTACGGCGACGAGGACGGCCGGGGTCCGCACGGTTGCGTCAATCCGGCCGGCAACGTGCGCGGCTGGTGCAAGCACGGCACCGCCGGCAACGGCTCGTACAACAACGGCTATCCGTCGAACGGGAGCGGCGGCTACGCGAACCAGCAGATCAGCGGGCTCGTCACGGCGGTGAGCGGCAACCGCGTCACCATCCTGGTCGGCTTGCGCAGCGTCAACGTGGACACGTCGCAGGCATATCGCAACGGCCGCACGGTCAACCTCGGCATCGGCTCCTCGATCACGGCCTACGGCTACTACGGCAACGACAATACGTTCTACGCGACCCGGATCAACTAGGGTCCTCCGCGACCGGATCCTCTCGCGTCGTCGCCGCCGCCATCGAGGCGGCGGCGACGCCTAGGAGGAGCCACCACATCGCGCCGACCTTGGGATAGAAGACCAGATCGTCGACGGCCTGGTGCAGACACAGGCCGACGCTCGCGGCGAACGCCGCCAGCCCGAAGCCGGTGCGCGCGCGGGCGAATCCGAGGATGGTGGCGGCCACCACGAACGCGATCGCGAGCAGCATCACGACGCCGCCCTCCGCCATGCTCTGGAAGTACCAGCTGTTGGCGTGCGTGCGGATGCCGAGCAGATCGTACTGACCGAGCAGGAGTTCGTAGTTGCCGGCGCCGACGCCGGTCAGCGGATGCGCGCGGAACATCTCGAAGGCCGCCCGCCACAGATCCGCGCGCGTTCCCAATCCGCCGTTGTAGCGGTCGACCTCGCCGGGCGTCGCGTGGAAGCCGAAGCGCAGCGCCAGGATCGCGACCGCGCCGACCACGCCGAGCGCGACGATCCAGCCGGCCCGCACCGAACGCGCGAACACGGCGGCGGCCGCGGCGATCAGCCCGATCGTCCCGCCGCGCGAGAGCGTCAGCAGTCCGGTCAGCAGCGAGAGGCCGCCGATCGCGCGCAACTGCGCGAAGAACGCGAGCGAAACGGGCGCGACGATGCCGATCCATGCGGCCAGCTGGTTCGGTCCTTCGAGCGGACCGGCGATGCGCGGCAGCGCGTGTCCGGCCACGAACGTGCCTTCGGGCGCGCCGATCATCTCCTGCGCGAGCGCCATCACGCACACGATGCCGGTCGTCCACGCGAACGCCGAGCGCACGAACGATTCCTCCGGCTCGGCGCGCAGCGCGACGTACGCGACCGCGAACGTCAGCGCGTATTCGAGCGCTTTGAGCGTCTCGCGCACGACCGGCTCGTGATAGGTCGCGTGCGCCATCGAGAGCACGGTCGCGACCGCCACGCTCAGGATGCTCGCCAACAGGATCAGCGCGCGCCGGTCGCGCAGCAGCGTGCGCCAGGCCGGATGGAACGCGAGCCCGGCGAGCACCGCGATCAGCGCGGTCTTGAAGGGCGCGATGGTGGTGTGCCAGACCGGATAATCGTGGCCGAGCGGTTCGATCAGGATCAGCGCCGCCAATCCCCAGACCGGCCGCTTGCGCGTCAGGAAGAAGACCCCGATCGCCAGCGCGACGCACACGAACTTGCCGATCTTGTCCCAGAGCGCCAGACGCGGCGTCGCCTGGATCGTCTCGCCGTCGGCCGCCCGGAACTCGACGCCGCGCAGCAGCACGCTCAGGCGCCGGGTGTCGGTCGACGGGCCGATCTCTTTCTGGATCGCGTGCGGGACGAAACTGACCCGCGCAGTCGCGCTGACGGTCAACACGCGGCCGGGCGCGTGCGACGGGATCGGGACCGGGAACTGATGGATGCCGGGGCCATAACAGCAGGCCGTCGCTACCGGCGCATCGCCGACGCGCACCGCCAGCGACTGCAGCGTGCCGCGATAGGCGTAGTCGGGGATGAAGATGGTGAGGACCGCGACCGCGGCTTCGGCCGGCGGCGCGATCTTGAAGGTGGCCCGATCGGCGAGCCAGCAGCACTGCCCCTCGTCGCCGCCGGGATAGATGCCGGCGACCAGCGCACCGGAGGGATTGCCCGTGCCGTCACTCAACCCGGGCGGGTAGTATGCGCCGAGCAGCACCACGCACGCGCCCAGCATCGCGACGATGAACGCACTCGCGCGCGCCGTCGCGACGATGCAACGGTTCACCACGATCGTGCGCACCCACGGCGCCGGCGAATTGGTCCGCCGCGGCCGCAATCGTCTCGGTACATTGGTGCGCACCTTTGCGTCTCGCCCGCCGGATCGCCTGCGCACCGTCGTCGTCATCGACGAGCACCTGCCGATGCCGGATCGCGACGGCGGCTCGGCGCGCATGGCCGAGATCGTACGGCTGCTGGCCGACGCCGGCTGGGCGACCGGCATCTGTCCGCTGGACGGACGCGCGCTCGAGCCGTACGCGAGCGCCCTCTATCGCGCCGACGTCGACGTCTTCACCGGCCACCGCGAAGTCGAGCGCCGCGTCCGCGAAGCCGAGACCGTCTGGATCGCGCGCCCCGGCCCGGCGGCCGCTTGGATGAAGCGCGTGCGCGCGCTCAATCCGCGCGCGCGCGTCGTCTACGACACGGTCGACCTGCATCACGTCCGCGAGCGCCGGCGCGACGAGCACCGCGGCTGGACGAGCGACGTCGACGCGACCCTGGCGCACGAGACCGCCGCCATCCGCGAGGCCGACCTGACGGTGGTCGTGAGCGAGAAGGAACGCGCGGTCGTGCGGGCGCTGGGCGCGCGCGCGACGCTCGTGATCCCGACCATGCAGCGCCCGCTCGACGATCCGCCCGGCTACGCGTCGCGCGCCGGCCTGCTGTTCGTCGGCAGCTTCGACCACGAGCCCAACGTCGACGCCGCGCTCTACCTGGCGCGCGAGATCCTGCCGCGCGTGCGCGAGCGCGCGCCGCTGACCCTGACGATCGCCGGCAGCAATCCGCCGCCGCAGATCCGCGCGCTCGCGAGCGAGTGCGTCGACGTGCGCGGCCACGTGCCGGACCTCGACCCGCTCCTGCGCGGGGCGCGGTTGGCGCTCGCGCCGTTACGGTTCGGCGCGGGGCTCAAGGCCAAGGTCACGCAGGCGTTCGGCTACGGACTACCCGTGATCGGCACGAGCATCGCGGCCGAGGGCTTCGACGGCGCGGCGCGCGACGCGATCGCGATCGCCGACGATCCGGACGCGTTCGCGGAAGCGGTGCTGATCGCGTACGCCGACGAGCGGCGTTGGACGGCGATGGCGGATGCGGCCCGCGCTTCGGCGGGGCGCTACGCGCCGGCGGCGGTGCGGCCGGCGGTCTTGGAAGCGGTCGCCGGCGTCAGATCGACGTAGCCGGTCACGCCGCGGAAGAAGTCCACGTAGGCGCGCCACACGAACGGGATCCGGCGGAACTGTCCGCGCGCGATCTTCGGAAGCATCGCGCGGACGAACGTGTACGCCGCGACGCTCGGGAGCGCGTACGGGAAGAATCGCTTGGTCAACACCAGCATATTGCGCGTGGAGTAGTAGTCGTGGGTCGGCGAACGGTGCACGACCGTCCCGCCGAGCTTGTGCCAGACCGCGCTCAAGAACGTCGTCGCCAGGTCCCAGCCTTTGGCGCGCATCCGGAAGCACCAGTCGGTCTCTTCGCGATACAGGAAATACGACTCGTCCATCAGGCCGACGTCGCGGATCGCCTCGGCGCGCACCAACATGCTCGCGCCCAGCACGTGCTCCACGCGCAGCTGCGCGATCGGATCCTTGGGCAGCCGGTGGTAGGGCGTGTCGATCCCGAACCATTTGTTGTACGGTCCGCCGCCGAGCGAGAGGTGCATCCGGGGCGACTCGTATTGGAAGTGGGTCGATCCCACGATGCCGAGCTGCGGATACCGCACCAGCAGACCGACCAGCGCGTCGAGCGCGTCGGGCGCGACCACGGTATCGTTGTTGAGCACCCAGACGTAGTCGTAGTCGCGCTCGAGCGCGTAGCGCAAGCCGACGTTGTTGCCGCCGGCGTAGCCGAAGTTGCCGCCGGTCTGGATCAGCAGGACGTCCGCCTCGGCGTCGTCCGGGGTCCCGCCGGAGACGGCGGTGGCGCGGTCGAGGCGACCCACCCGGACCGGCCGGATCCGGCCGTCGTCCCGGACGCCGTTAGCGACCAGGCGCTCGGCCAGACGGTCGACGTCCTCCGAGGCGTTGTCGCAGACGGCGATATCCAGGGAAGGGTATTCGACGTTGAGGAGGCTCTCGACGCACTCCACGGTATGGTCGGTCCGGTTCCAGTTGAGAACGACCGCCAGGACGCGAGGCGAGAGCCTCGGCGCTGGGGGGGCGATCGGAACGGTAGGGTCGAGGACCAAGAGTAGGCAATCCTTTCGCGCTGCCGTAGGTGCGCGTTCTGGGGCAGGCCCGGGCCTTTCCTTGAATCGTTAGGACCTATAACGGGAGCTTAACCTCGCGTATACCCACGAAAAGTCGTTTGACGCGGGGGGCGCGCCCTGATATACTCCCCGGGCTATGTTCCGGTTTGATCTACAACTGTTCGCGTCCAAAAAGGGCGCAGGCTCCACCCGCAACGGTCGCGACTCGAACGCCCAGCGCCTCGGCGTCAAGCGCTTCGGCGGCGAACGCGTCATCGCGGGGAACATCCTTATCCGTCAGCGCGGGACCAAATTCTACCCCGGCGAGAACGTCGGCATGGGTAAGGATCACACGCTCTTCGCGCTGATCGAAGGCACGGTGGAGTTCACGACCCGCCGCAACAAGCAGCAAATCAACGTCCGCGCCGTCGCCTAGGCAACCGCAGGACCACAGGTGTACGGGGGCCGTCAGGCCCCCGTTTCTTTTTCGGCGAAGGCCCCCATCGGCATGAAGTTCATCGACGAGGTCTCGATCACGGTGGCGGCCGGTAACGGCGGCGACGGTATCGTCGCGTGGCGCCGGGAGAAGTACGTCGACATGGGCGGCCCGGCCGGCGGCGACGGCGGAGCCGGCGGCTCGGTCTACGTCGAGGCCACCACCGCCCTCTCGACCCTGGTCGAGTTCCGCTTCAAGCGCCACTTCGCGGCCGAGGCCGGCAAGGCCGGCGGCGGGGCCCGCAAGTCCGGCCCGAGCGGCAAGGACCTGATCATCCCGGTACCGGTCGGAACCTTGGTCTACCGTACGGCCGAGGGCCAGAGCGAAGCTTTCTTGGCCGACCTGGCCGAGCCGGGCGCGCGCGTCCAGGTCGCCAAAGGCGGCCGGGGCGGCCTCGGCAACCAGCATTTCGCCACCCCCAAGCGCCAGGCGCCGCACTTCGCCGAGAAGGGCGAACCGGCCGAGATCTGCGGCCTGCGGCTGGAACTGCGCCTGCTGGCCGACGCCGGCATCGTCGGCGTCCCGAACGCCGGCAAATCGACCCTGCTCTCGGTCATCTCGGCGGCCCGCCCCAAGATCGCCGACTATCCGTTCACGACCGTCGAGCCGCAACTGGGCGTGGTCCGCGTCTCGGACGAAGAGTCGTTCGTCGCGGTCGACGTGCCCGGTTTGATCGAGGGCGCGCACGAAGGCGCGGGCCTGGGCGACCAGTTCTTGCGTCACGTCGAACGGACGCGCGTGCTGGTGCACATGCTCGACGGCGCCAAATCGCTCGACGAGATCCTCCACGACAAGACCATCATCGAGGCCGAGCTGGGCGCGTGGAATCCGAAGCTCCCCGAGAAGCCGACCATGATCGTGGTGAGCAAACTCGACCTGCCGGACGCGCGCGAACGGATGGAAGAGCTGCGCGAGCGATTCCCCGAGATCCGCGGCATCAGCGCCGCGACCGGCGAAGGCGTGAGCGACCTGGTCTACGCGATGGCCGCGACGATCGCGCAGACGCCGCTGCCGGCGCTGGCCGACCAGCCGCCCGCGCACATCGCGCTCGCGCCCAAGAACGCCTTCACCATCGAACGCGACGAGGACGGGACGTTCGTGATCCGCGGCGCGCGCGTCGAGCGGCTGGCCGCCATGACCGACTTCGATTCCGACGAAGGCCTGGCGCGCTTCGAGCGGATCCTCAACAAGCTCGGCGTGGAGAAGAAGCTCCGCGACATGGGCGCGCAAGAGGGCGACTCCGTCCGCATCTCCGACTTCGAGTTCTCGTACTCGTGAGGCTCGGCGTCTTCGGCGGCACGTTCGATCCGATCCACAACGCGCATCTGTTCGTCGCGGAGTCGGCGCGTCTGCTCGAAGGGCTCGATCGCGTCCTGTTCGTCCCCACCAACAACCAGCATTACCGCGGCCAGGCGCAGGTCGGCCCGGCCCACCGCTGCGCGATGATCCTCGGCGCGATCGCCGAGAACCCCGGCTTCGCGCTGGACGAGAGCGATCTCGCGTCCGACGCGAGCGGCTTCACCGCCGACCTGCTGCCGCGCCTCCGCGCGAAGTATCCGGACGCGACGCTGACGTTCCTGATCGGCGCGGATTCCGTCGTGAACAACGAATGGCGTCGGTTCGACGACGTGCTCGAACATCTCGAGCGGTTCGTCATCGCGCCGCGCGCCGGCGTCCGCGCCGACGCGCTGCAGCGCGTGATCGCGGCCGTTCCGCCGAACCTGCGCGAGAAGATCAGCACCCTCAACCTCCCCGAACTCCCCGAGTCGGCGACGCTCCTGCGCACCCTGCTCGCGCAGGGCCGCAGCGTGCGCTATCTGGTGCCCGACGCGGTCTGGCGGTACATCGAGGCGCACCAGCTGTATGGCAATCCTCCGCAAGCCTAGCCTGGCCGCGCTCGCGCTGGCCGCGTTCGCCGGCTGCGGCCCCGCCGCCGGCGGCGCCGGGGCGAACGGCACGATCGACAACGCCGCCGTCTGCGATGCGTACGCGCAGCATCGCTCGCACGTCGAGGTCGATGCGGAAGGCGCGGTGACGCGCGTGCTCGGCACGCGGCCCGGGCGCCGGAGCCCGCACACCGGATTCCTCGTCCGCCTCCGGCCGTGCGGCGTGACCGTCCGCGTCGAGGCCAATACCGACTTCACCGGCGTCGTGCCGGTCCGTCCCAGCGACGACGTCGCGATGCGGGGCGAATACGAGTACTATGCGGCCGGCGGCGTGATCCACTGGACGCATCGCGATCCGCGCGGCCGCCATCCCGGCGGCTGGGTCACGGTCGGCGGCAAGACCTACCAGTGATCGTACTGGATCGCATCCTGCTCGCCAGCGCCTCGCCGCGACGGCTGGAGCTGCTGCGGTCGCTAGGCTTCGACGTGACGGTCGCGCCGAGCGGGTACCACGAGCCGCCCATGCCGCACCTCTCGCCGCGCGAGCTGGCCGTCTCGCACGCGCGCGAAAAATTGGCGAGCGTGTCGCGCGCCGACGGCGCGGCCACGGTCGCCGCCGACACGGTCGTCGACCTCGACGGCGCGGCGCTCGGCAAGCCGCGGGACGCGGCCGAGGCGACGCGCATGCTCGCATCCCTCTCCGGCCGGGAACACCTGGTGCACACGGCGTACGCCGTCGCGCTCCCGGGCGTCGACGGGCCGGTCGAGGAGGTCGAGACGACGCGCGTCCGCTTCCATCCGCTCGATGCCGCCGAGATCGCCGCCTACGTCGCGACCGGCGAACCGATGGACAAGGCGGGCGCCTACGGGATCCAGGGCCGCGCCGCGGCGCTGGTCGCCGGGATCGACGGCGACTTCTACACCGTCATGGGCTTCCCGCTGGGCGGCTTTGTCCGAGCGCTCCGCAGGTTGGGTTTCGTGCCTCCGACGGCGAACCGCGCCGCGAAGTGACCTATCGTGACGAGCACAAACTCTTCGCGGTGATCGGGGTGATTATCGTGGCCGCGCTTATCGCGCTGCTCCAGATCACCGCCGCGCGCAACGGCACCACCAGCCCGCTCACCGCCGTCGGTTCGAGCGTGCTCGCGACCATGCAGAACACCTCGAGCGCCGTCGCCGGCGGCCTCGGCGGCGCGGCCTCCACGCTGCTCGACCTCCCGCACCTCAGCGGCGCCAACCGCGATCTGACGGCCCGCAACGCCGATCTGACGGCCGAGAACGCGCGCCTGCGCGAGCTGATCGAGGCCTACAAACAGGATGCCGCGCTCCAGCCCGCGATCGCCACCTATCCGAACGCGATCGCGGCGCGCGCGATCGGCTTCCCGCCCGAGAACGAATCGCGCACCATCACGATCGACCGCGGCTCGCAGGCCGGCGTCAAGAAGGACGACGGCGTGCTCGCGGCCGGCGGGGTGGTCGGTATCGTGGCGGACGTCGCGCCGTTCACCAGCCACGTGCTGCTGATCACCGACTACACCTCGCGCCTGCCGGCGGTCGTGCGGCGCGGACGCTGGTGGGGTATCGCGCGAGGGAACCTCACGAGCGTGCGGATGGAGTACGTCTCGCAGGACGCGCCGCTCAAGGTCGGCGACGTGATCGTGACGGGCGAGGCGCGTTCGTTCCACTCCGGCGCGGTGATCGGCACGGTCGGCGCGATCGAACGGGGCGATGCGGCCCTCTATCAGACCGCCATCCTCAAGCCGGCGGTCAATCTCGGAGCGATCGATCGTGTTGTCGTCGTCGCGAAGTAGCGTCGCTCCCGAGACCCCGTACGTCGGTCCCGCCTGGTGGCACGCCGGGTCGATCCTGCTGGTCGCGCTCGTCTTCCAGATGACGCTCGCTCGCGGACTGACGTTCCGCGACGCGGTGCCGAGCGCGATCCTGGTGGCCGTCGTCTGGTACGCGATCCGAGTGGACGCGCGCCGGGCCGCCATCTTCGGATTGGTCGCGGGACTCTGCGAGGACCTGCTCGCGAGCGGCACCGGCGGTTCGTGGACGGTCTCGACCACACTGGTGGCCGCCAGCGTCGGTCTGGTCTCGGGCAACTTCTTCGCGGATTCGCTGCCGCTCGCGGCCGCGATCGCGGCGCTCGCGACGCTCGCGCGCAACGCGATCTTCTGGGTGATGATGGGCGCGGAAGGCTATCCGCCAGGCCTCGGCACCCTGCACTTCCATCAGACGCTCTGGCAGGCGCTGCTCGACGCCGCGCTGATCGTCGTCGCGATGCTCGTCGCGCGCTGGCGCGAGAACTACATCACCCGATGATCGTCGGGCGCTCGCATTTCTCGCCGTGGAATTCGCCCTGGCGCGTCGGCACCTTCATGGCCGGCTGCCTGGCGATCCTGATCGTCCTGATCGTGCGGCTGATCCAGGTCCAGGTCATCCATGGCGCCGAGTACCGCGCGCAAGCGCAGGCCAACCAGATCCGTCTGATCCCGGTGGCCGCGCCGCGCGGCATCATCTACGATCGCACCGGCAAGGTGCTGGTGCGCAACCGTCCGTCGTTCGTGGTCGGCCTGATCCCCTCCGAGGTGACCGACGCGAAGGCCGAACTCGCGACGCTGGCCGCGACCACCGGCGTGCCGGCCGCGACGCTGTGGGACCGGCTGCTGCATCACCGCGGCATCAACTACAAGAACTTCGACGAGGTCGTGACCTACGAGCCGTACGGCCCGGTCATCCTGGCGAGCGATCTGTCCGTACCGACGGTCGCGCGTCTCTCGGAACTGCTCAACGATCTTCCGGGCGTCGACCTGGAGCCGCAGCCGATCCGCGACTATCCGCTGCAGACCGGCGGCGCGCACCTGTTCGGCTACGTCGGCCAGATCACCGAAGACGAGTACAAGACGCTCCAGTCCAAGGGCTATTCGCCCAACGACGTGATCGGCAAGGACGGCCTCGAGTCGCAATACGACCAGCTGCTGCGCGGCGCGCCGGGCGGCCAGCGCATCGTGGTCGACGCCGCGGGCCAGGTGATCGCCGACGCGAAACTGCCGGCCAAGCCGCCGGTGCCGGGCGACTCGCTGGTGACCGCGGTCGACACGCGGCTGCAGGGCATCGTCGACGCGACCCTGGGCGAGCATCTGCGCGCGCTCGGCCGATCGCTCGGCCGCCAGATCTCCGGCGCGGTGGTCGTGCTCGATCCGTGGACCGGCGGCGTGATGGCGCTCTCCTCGTACCCCACGTTCAATCCGAACGACTTCGCGACGGGCAACAACAAGATGATCGCGCACTACCTGCTCGATCCGAGCAACCCGCTCTTCGACAACGCGATCGACGCGGCCACTCCGACCGGGTCGACGTTCAAGATGGTCACCGGCACGGGCGTCATCTCCGAAGGACTGGTGCGTCCGAACGAGGTCGTCTACGACAGCGGCGGCTGGAACTGCGGCGGCTACTACGCGCGCGATATCGCGTCGGGGGGATTGGGCAGCACCACCTTCGTGCCGGCGCTGGCCGCATCGTCGGACGGCTACTTCTACCAGATGGCGTGGCGGCTCGGGCACGAGCGCCTGCGCAAGTGGGCCCTGCTCTTCGGCCTGAGCAAGCAGAGCGGGATCGATCTGCCGGGCGAATCCGAGGGCAACTGGCCGACCAACGCCTCGATGCTCAAGGCGACCGGCCTTCCGCTCGAACCCAGCGACGTCTGCTTCCTGGGCATCGGTCAGGGCGCGATGCAAGCGACGCCGCTGCAGATGGCCAACGTCGCATCGGCGGTGATCAACGGCGGCACGCTCTATCGACCGCACGTGGTCGACCTGGTGCGCGGGCCGGACGGCAAGATCGTCAAGTCGTACGAGCATCAGGTGATCCGGCAGATCCCGGCGACGCCCGAAGCGCTGGCGGCCGTGCGCGAAGGCATGGCGCGCGTCACGCAGCCGGGCGGCACCGCCTACGGCCTGGGCATCGACGGACTCCCGTTCTCCGGCAAGACCGGCACGGCCGAGACCGGCAACGGCGCGGGCGCCAACACCACGTGGTTCATCGCCTGGGCGCCGTCGGCGCACGCCAAGCTCGCGATGGCCGTGTTCGTCGATCGCTCGGGCGGCTACGGCGCGAGCATCGCGGCGCCGATCGCGCGCGAGATCCTCGTGAAATATTTCAAGATGAAGCCGTGACGACGTCCGCACGCGCGCGTAGACCGTCGGTGACGCTGGTCGTCGGGATGCACCGGTCGGGGACGTCCCTGGCGGCCTCGGTCTTGGCCGAACTGGGCGTCGCGTTCTCCGACGATCTGATCGAGGCGAACGAATACAATCCGCACGGCTACTACGAATCGCGCACGATCACGGAGTTCCACGATCGCCTGCTGGCGGAGCTGGACAGCTCGTGGCGCTCGCCGGCGACGGCCAAGCCGTTCCCCGCGCAGTGGTGGCGGTATGCCCAGTTCGCCCCGTTCGGGCGTGAGCTCGAAGCGATCGTGCGCGAGGAATGCGCGCGCGCCGGCGGCCGCTGGGGCGTGAAGGACCCGCGCGCTTCGCGCTTGCTGCCGCTCTGGAACGAGGTCCTCGAACGCGCCGGGGCCGAGGCGTCGTACGTCTTGGCCGTCCGCGATCCCGGCGAAGTGGCGGGCTCGCTGCTGCGCCGCGACGGCATGGACCGCGAACTCTCCGATCTGCTCTGGCTCGAGCACAACGTCGCGGCACTGGTCGACGGCGGCGCGAGGGTCGCGGCCGTCGTCCCGTACGCGCAATGGTTCGACGACGGTCCGGCCGCCGCGGCCGCCGTCGCGCGCGCCGCGCACGTCCGCGCGACGCCGGCTCGTCTGCGCGCGGTCCTCGCAGGCGTCGTCGACACCGGGCTCGGGAACCGCGCGCGTGCCCGTCCCTCGCCGTTGCCGTACGTGGATGCGCTCTACGCATCGCTCGCGTCGGATCGCGACGGCCTCGACGACGAGGTCGGGCGCGTCTCGGCGGCGATGCGTCTGGCGCGTTCGAGCGCGCGCATCTCCGAGGCGGAGGGACGGCCGCACCACGCCATCTCGATCCACCAGATCTCGCAGCGGCTGTCGTGGCGCCAGGACGTCTCCGAAGAAGCGGCCGGCGGCCACGTCGACGCGCCGGACGCCGAGACGCGCCGGACGGCGCGCCTCGCGCGATCGCGCACGAGCATCCGTCGGGCGCTGGCCGACGCCGTCCGCGCGGCCGAGGTCGACGACTTCCAGAACCAGCTCACGCTTAGCCCGGTGCAGTACCTGGCCGAGATCGCCGACGTCGACACGCCCTTCCTCGACGTCTTGCGTCATCAGGCGGTGCAGCAGATCGCGCACGTGGAGTTCGCGAGCGCCGTGCGATTGCTCGACGAACTCTTCCGGCGCGCCTTTGCGACCGGGATGCGGGCCGGACCGTTCGCCGCCCGCGCGCTCGCCAACCTCACGCATCCCGACGTGCTCGCCGCCTGCGCGACGATCGCGCGCGCGTTCGCGCCCGAATCGCTCCCGCCCGCCGGGGCCCAGAACCTGATCGCGATCGTCTGGTCGCCCGACGATGCGGCTCTGCTCGAGCGCGTGCGCGAGCGCGAACGCCGACTGGTGGCGGCCGGGTACGGCGTCATCCGCATCCCGTCGCGCGCCGTCGCTCGGCCGGTCCGTCCGGAGGAGGCGGCCGAGCGGCTCGCGTGGCTGGTCGGCCAACTGACGATCGCGCCGGTCCCGGTCGCCCTGTTCATGACGCACGCCCAAGACGTCGTCGCGCGCATCGCATCGCTCTGCCTGCCTCCGGGCCTCGCCGTGTGGGAGGATCCGCTGGCGTCGCCCGCACCCGACGCGCTATTCGTCGCGATGCCCGAGCTGCTCGACGATGCCGAGCCGATGACCCGCGAGGTCCTCGGCCTCGCGCCGTCAGACGTCCTGTTGACGACCGTCGGACGCCTGGAGAAGTTCGCCCACCCGCAGTACCTCGACGCGCTCTCGCGCGTGCTGCTCTCGAACGAGAACGCGTGGCTCGCGATCGCGGGGAGCGGCGACGCGACGACGCGCTCGCTGATCTTCACGTCGTTCGACCGGACCGTGCGCAACCGCCTGATCTTCGCCGAGCCGAAAGATTGGCGCTCGCTGCTCAAGGCGAGCGACGTGTATTGCGACGCGCCGCCGTGGAACGGCACGCGCGGGCCGCTGGCCGCCGGATATCTGGGCGTTCCGATCGCGGCGTTCGTCGATCCGGCGCTGCGCCCGCGACCGGCCGCCAAGGCGATCCTCGGGCGCGCGATCCCGAGCGCCGCGACGCCGGGCGAGTTCCGCGACATCATCGAGGCGTACATCCGCGACCCCGACCTGCGCGCGCGGCACGGCGAGAAGCTCAAGACGCGGGTCCGCATCCGCTTCGGCCCCGAAGGCGCGGCCCGGCGACTCGTGGCCCGCCTTCCGAAGGCCGCGCCTGCGGCGGCACAGCAGTCACGCCAGAAGACGAGTTGAAGACTGGGTATGGTCGCAGCATGAGTTTTCGCCTTCGCAGCGCGGTCCGTCGCGCGATCTGCGGTCTATTCGGCGAGGAGGCCGCCGCGCGAGCGGCCGCGCTCTACCGTCGCGCCGCGGTCGCGCCCCAGCCGGAACCGGAGCCGCTATGGCCCGACAGCGAGCATGCATCCCCTGCGGCCGCTTTTCGCGCTTATGTGGACGAGCGCATCGACGAGGATGCTGACAGCCGCGCGGCCGACGAGTTCTTCCTGACGGAAGCCGATGGCTCGTTTGCGTCCGCGGACGGATCGGTCGCGTGGGCCGCGGCTGCGTATCGCGGAGCGCCGTACACGGGACTCGCGTTGCGCGCCGGGGCATCGGTCTCGACGCCGCTCCTCACGATCGGAAACGACACGACGCTGGTCTGCGAGATCGCCATGGGAGCCATCGACGTCGCGCTGCAGGTGCCCGGCGTTACCCGCGACATCGGACGCGTCGAGGTGCCCAGCCTGGTCACGGTCGACCTTTCCGCGCTCAATGGGCTGACCGGATGGATCTCCATGCGAGCCCGGACCGATGCGGTGATCCTGAAGTGGATCGTCGCGCGAAGCGACCGCGTCGGCCTGCTGCACGGACGCTCGAACTACGCGCGCCGGCTGGCCACAGAATCGCAGTTCTTCACCGGCGTCTACGATCACGAGATCTACCGTTCGCGAGGCCAGAGCGAGGACGCCGCGCCGTTCGACGCGCCGCGCGGCGGATTCCGTCCGGACGCGGAGCGCCTTCCCGACGGCGATGCGGTCGGAGCCCTGCCCGCGGCCGACGTCCGCTCGGACGACAACGCCTACGTCTACGGCGTGCGACTGCTCGAAGCGCTCGTCGGGCGGAGCGAACCGGATTTCGCCAGCCGGCTCGCCGCGCTGCACGCGAACGGACCCGTGCGCCTGTTGTCCTTGTGCTCGGGCGTCGCCGGGATCGAGCGTCAGATCATCGAGCGCGCCGGCGTCCCCGCCGAGATCACCCTCTACGACATCAATCCGACGCTGATGGGCCGTGCCGCGGCCACGCTCTCTCCGTTCGCGCGCGTCTTCGGCGTCATCGGCGATGTGAACGAGATCGATCCGCAGCGGTTCGATCATCCGTACGACGTGGTGATGTGCGTCTCGGGTCTGCACCACGTCGTGGAACTGGAGCGCGTGCTCTCGGCCGCGGCGGATCTACTCGTACCCGGCGGCGAGTTCTGGGTCGTCGGCGAGCAGATCGGCCGCAGCGGCAACCGCCTGTGGCCCGAAGTGCGCGACGCCGCCAATAGTGCGTTCCGCGCGCTGCCCGCAGAACTGCGGAGGAACTCCATCGACGGCGTCACCGACGCCGCGCTCCGGGAGATGGACTACTCGTCGACCACCTTCGAGGGGATCCGGAGCGAAGAGATCGAGGCGCTGCTCTCGCGGTACTTCGAGCCCGTTGAAGTGTACCGGCGGAATTGCTTTCTTTGGCGCACCCTCGAGCCGAGCTACTTCGCGAACTACGATCTGAACGTGCCGGCGCATCGCGCGGCGATCCACGGCCTGGTCGCCGCCGAGTATGCGACGTGGCGTACCGGCGGACGACCGACCGAAACGTGGGCCGCGTACCGGGCTAGGCAGTCCGCACGGTAGCCTACGTCGCCGTCGCCGCGGCCCCGCTCGGCAGCCGCGCGACTCGCACGAGGGTGGTGCCGAAGGGCATCCGGACGCCGTTCGCGATGGCGAGCGCCTCGATCCGCGCCATCGCCAGGAAGGACGCGTTGACGATGCCGGGCAGCGGCTTCATATCGGGTGCGAGTTCGCCTTCGGCGGGCTCTCCATCGCCGGCGTGGAGCGCCTTCGCGACCAAGAGCATCGGAACGCCGAAACTGGTGAAGTAGCTGCCGAAGAGCGGTTCGAAGCCGGCCGACCGAAGCCAAGGGTCGAAGTCGCCGAGACGATAGCGTCGCCGGCCCATGACGACGTTGTCCATCTCCCGCTTCAGCGCGTCGAAGGCCGGCTCGGTGAACAGCAGCAGTCCGCCGGGACGAAGCACCCGCGCCGCTTCCGCGAAGACGTCGGCTTCGCTGCGCACCCACCCGTGATAGAGAACGTTGAAGATGGTGACGACGTCGAACGACCCGTCCTTGAACGGCAGGCCGCCGTTGACGTCCGTTTCGACGAGTTCGGCCGACGGCGCGAGTCTGCGCGCCAATTCCAGAGCGATCGGTGACGCATCGATTCCGGCGACCGCCGACGGCCGCAGCGGATCGAGCATTCCGAAGTTCCCGCCGGGCCCGCAACCGATATCGAGCCACGCACATCCCGGGCCGAGTCCATACCGCCGGAGCAGCGAGAGCGCCATCGCGCGCCGGGCGCGATGCCACCAATACGTCTCCTGCCGATCCGCCAGGGCTTGGTACGCTTCAGGCCGCACGAAGAGCTATCGGTCTGCCCGACCCGCGCCGCCGACGTCCTGCGCGATGAAGTAGAGCGGACGGCCGGTCGTCTCGATGTAGATCCGGTGGAGATACTCGCTCATCACGCCCAGCATCAGGCAGACAACGCCGAAGAAGAACGACAGCGTGACCATCAGACCCGTCCATCCCGGGAACGGTCGGGCGAAGAAATAGTCGACGACGAGATAGATCGCGATCGGGATGTTCAGGCAGAAGATCGCCGCACCGAGCAGCGTGATGAACCGCGGCAGCACGCTCGAGAAGCCGATCAGCGTGTCGTACATCGCCTTGATGAGGCGCCCGAAGTTCCAGCCCGAGGTGCCGGCCTCGCGCGCGCGCCGGTCGTAAGGGACGACGTCCTGTTTGAATCCGGTCCACGCCACCAGCGCGAACGTGATGCGGCTGTGTTCGCGGAACGTACGGAAGCAGTCGACCACCAAGCGGTCGATCAGGAAGAACCCGCCGGTCGAGAACTTGGATCCCTTCGGGAACGCCTGCGTGCGCAGCAGCCACGAGAACAGGTCCACCGCCCAAACGCGCGCGCGGTTCTCCGGTCGGGTGTTGCGCCGGCCCCACACGACCTGCGCTCCGGCCCGCCAGCGCTCGACGAACTCGAGGACGGTCTCGGGCGGATCCTGCAGGTCGCACGCGAGCATCACGACCGCGTCGCCGGCGGCGTTGTCGATGCCCGCCGTGCTCGCAGTGTGCTCGCCGAAGTTGCGCGAGAGGCGCAGGCCGCGAAAGCGCGGCGACTCCGCGCAGAACCGTTCGACCATCTCCCACGACCGGTCGGTGCTGCCGTCGTCGACGAAGAGGACGTCGAATTCCACGTCCGCCTGCGAGAACAGGCAGCGGGAGACGTCGGCGCGATACGCCTCGAGCGAGGCTTCCTCGTTGTAGACCGGCGTGACGATCGTCACGCGCGGCGGAACGCCCGAAGCGCTTGTGTCCATATTCTCCATCTCGGTCGTGCGGACCGACGGAATTTCGTTCAAACCGCCGCCCGCGCGCCCCTGCCCCGATGCGCGGGATTCGCCGGAGCGGCGGGCGAACGCAACCGCGTCACGGTTGCATCGTCGCTTGGGAGGATTGTTTGCGGAAGATCGGATTGATCGGGTTCGGATATTGGGGGACGAACCTCTTCCGCAATCTCGCGGCGAGCCCCGACTTCGCTCTGGCGGCCGTCGCGGACCCGAGCGAGGCGCGGCGCGCGGCGCTGAGCAAGATGCGCGGCTCGTTCCGGATCGACGCGTCGGCTGCCGACCTCATCAAAGACGAAGACATCGACGCGGTCGTGATCGCGACGCCCGTGGGCACGCACTACGAGCTCGCCCGGCAGGCGATCCTCGCCGGGAAGCATGTCCTCACGGAGAAGCCGATGTGCGCGACGGTCGCGCAGGGCGAAGAGCTGGTGGCGCTGGCCGCGCAGCATGGCGTGGTCCTCATGGTCGACCACACGTTCCTCTTCACCGGCGCCGTCCAGCGAATCGCCGAGATCGTGCGCGGCGGCGAACTCGGCCGGGTCTGCTACTACGACTCGATGCGGGTCAATCTCGGGCTCTTCCAGCCCGACGTCAACGTGCTGTGGGATCTGGCTCCGCACGATCTCTCGATCCTCGACCACCTCGTGGACGAAGCGCCGACCCATATCGAGGCGAGCGGATATTGCCACGTCAACCAACACCTGCCGGATATCGCCTACCTCACACTGCACTACGCCTCGCCGATCGTCGCACACCTCAATTTGAGCTGGATGTCGCCGGTCAAGGTCCGGCGCGTGGCGATCGGCGGCACGGATAAGATGATCGTGTGGGACGACCTGAACCGCGAAGAGACGGTCAAGGTCTACAACTCCGGCATCCAGGTCCAAGCGGAGGAACAGCGCGACACGATCATGCCCTCGTATCGCATCGGCGACATCCATTCGCCCCGCCTGGCGAACGTGGAAGCGCTGAGCTCCGTCGTCCGGCATTTCGCCGAAGTCATCGATGGAAAGACCGAGAGCATCATGGGCGGCGATCGCGGCCTTCGCGTCGTGCGCATCCTCGAGGCCGGTCAAAAGGCGCTCGACCGTTCGCTCGAACGTAATCGCGAATTGCGGCAGAGCGCGACGAACGGAGAAATGGTCCCGATCAATGGACTTAAACGACTCTAACGTCCTCGTCACCGGCGGCGCCGGATTCATCGGAAGCCACCTGACCGACGCCTTGCTGGCGCGCGGCTGCAGCGTGACCGTGCTCGACGACCTGTCGTCGGGCGATCGCGCGAACCTGGAGCAGGCCGAGCGAAGCGGACGCCTGCGCTTCGTCGAAGGCTCGGTGCTCGACGAATCGGCTCTGGCCGACGCGATGCGCGGGAACGCGACCGTCTTCCATCTGGCCGTCCGGTGCGTGCGCAAATCGATCGGAGAACCCCTCGACAATCACGAGGTCAACGCGACCGGCACCATCCGCACGCTCGAAGCCGCGCGCCGCGCGCGCGTGCGGCGGTTCGCGTACTGCTCGTCCTCCGAGGTCTACGGGAACTGCGGCGGCGACCGCCTCGACGAGACGACGACGCAGTGCGATCCGGTGACCGTCTACGGCGCCGCCAAACTGGCCGGCGAGTACTACGCCAAGGCCTACCATCAGACGTACGGCATGGAAACGGTCGTCGTGCGCCCGTTCAACGCCTACGGCCCGCGCGAGCACGACCGGGGCGATCTCGCCGAGGTCATCCCGCGTTTCGTCATCCGCGCTTTGAACGGACTTCCTCCCGTCGTCTTCGGCGACGGCAGCAACGGCCGCGACTTCACGTACGTCACCGAGATCGCGGCCGGTCTGGTGCTGGCGGCGCAATGCGACGCGCTGGTCGGCGGCATCGCGAACCTCGCCTACGGCCGCATGATCACCATCTCCGAGGTGGCCGCCGCCGTCCTGCGTGCCTGCGACCGGACGGATCTCGCGCCGCACTACGACGCGCCCCGGCCCGGCGACGTGATCGCCCTCCAGGCCGATACGACGCGCGCCGAAGCGCTGTTCGGTTTCCGCGCGACCATCGAGTTCGAACGCGGGCTGCGGGAGTACGTCCGCTGGTTCCGCGATCGCTATCCCGATCCGTCGTCGCTGCTCGAGGACCGCCTGCAGAACTGGGAACTCCCCGCGTCCTAGGAGGACATCGTGCCCATCGCTCCCACCGTCAAGCTTGGTCGCGACGTCGCGATCTTCCACGAGAACCTGGTCAATCTCTACGGCTGCACCATCGGCGACGAATCGCGCATCGGGACGTTCGTCGAGATCCAGCGCGGCGCGGTCGTCGGCCGACGCTGCAAGATCTCCTCGCACACGTTCATCTGCGAAGGGGTCGAGATCGAGGACGAGGTGTTCGTCGGTCACGGCGTGATGTTCACCAACGACCGCTATCCGCTCGCGACCACCGAGTCCGGCGAACTGCAGAGCGACGCCGACTGGGAACTGCTGCGGACGCGGGTCGGGCGGCGCGCCTCGATCGGCAGCAACGCGACCATCCTTCCCGACCTGACGATCGGCGAAGGCGCGCTGGTCGGCGCGGGCGCCGTCGTCACCCGCGACGTCCCGCCGTTCGCCATCGTGGCCGGGTCGCCGGCGCGGGTCGTCGGCGATACGCGAGAGACGCGGCGCTAGAGCGCCGACCGCAACGACGCGGCCACGCGCTCGGCTTGCGCGTCGGTGAGTTCCGGGAAGATCGGCAGCGAGAGTTCCTTGTCCGCCAGGCGCTCCGCGTGCGGGAAGGCACCGCGCTCGTAGCCGAGCATCGTGTAGCCCGGCTGCAGATGGCACGGGATCGGATAGTGGACGTTGGTATCGATGCCGTCGCCCTTCATACGCGCCACCACGGCGTCGCGGTCGTCGACCATCACCGGATAGATGTGATAGGCTGACGCCGTGCCGGACAGCACCTGCGGACGTTCGACGTCGGAGAGCAGCGCGTCGTAGCCGGCGGCGACCCGCTGACGGGCGGCCGTCCAGGCGGCGAGATGTTTCAGCTTCACGCCGAGGACCGCGCCCTGGATGCCCTCGAGCCGGTAGTTGTATCCGACCGCGTCGTGCACGTACTTCTTCTCGCTGCCGTGGTTGCGCAGCAGGCGCATCCGGCGGGCGAGCGTCGCATCGCGCAGCACGATGCCGCCGCCCTCGCCGGCGGCGCCGAGGTTCTTGCCCGGATAGAAGCTGAAGGTCGCGACGTTCCGCGAGCCGACCGGCGCGCCGCCGTAGGTCGCGCCGTGCGCTTGCGAGGCGTCCTCGAGGACCGGGATCCCGTGCCGCTCGGCGATCGCTTCGATGGCCGCCAGATCGCACGGATGTCCGAAGAGATGGACCGGGATGATCGCCTTCGTGCGCGGCGTGATCGCGGCGGCGACCGCCTCGGGATCGATCGCGTACGTCGGCGGAGCCACGTCGACCAGGACCGGTCGCGCCCCCGTCATCAGGATCGCGGCGACGGTCGCGATGAACGTGTTGGTCTGGGTGATCACCTCGTCGCCCGGACCGATGCCCATCGCGGCCAGCGCCAGGTGCAGCGCGGCCGTGCCGTTGTTGACGGCGACGCAGTGCTCGGTGCCGCAGAACGCGGCGAAATCGGCTTCGAACCGTTCGACGGCCGGCCCGAGCACGTACGCGCTCGTCTCGAAGACCTCGTCGATGGCGGCTCGCAGGTCGTCTTTGATGGACGCGTACTGCGCGTGCAGGTCGAGGTACGGTACGCGGGGCGGGGCCTGGTTCGTCATGTCGCCGGACTTCTGCGGGACGGTTCGGCGCCCTTGTCGGCAAAGGTCTGAATCTCACCGGCCGCCGAAGGCGGGAGGCATGGATACGCAGACGACGTCCGAGGCCATCGCATTCAGCCGCCCGTACATGGGAGACGCCGAGGCGCAGGCCGCGTTCGACGCCGTGCAGAGCGGCTGGATCGTCGGCGGTCCGCGCCTGGCGGAGTTCGAGCGGCGCTTCGCCGCCCTGTGCGGCGCCCAGCATGCGGTCGGCGTCTCGAACTGGACGACGGGCGCGTTCCTGGCGCTGCACGCGTGGGGGATCGGGCCCGGCGACGAGGTGATCGTCCCGTCGCTCACCTTCATCGCGACCGTCAACGTGATCCGGCACGCCGGAGCGACGCCGGTCTTCGCGGACGTCGACGAGCTCACGTTCAACATCGATCCGGCCGACGCGGCTCGCAAGGTGACCGCGCGCACCAAGGCGATCATGCCGGTCGACCAGATCGGGCTGCCCTGCGACATCGATGCGGTCGCCGCGATCGCGAGCGGGCACGGACTGCGCCTGCTCGACGACGCGGCCTGCGCGTTCCGCAGCTTCAACCGGGGACGTCCGGTCGGCTCGCTCGCCGAGGTCACCGTCTTCAGCCTGCACGCGCGCAAGGTGGTGACGACGGCCGAAGGCGGCGTGATCGTGACCGACGACGGCGACCTGGCGGCCCGGCTGCGGATGCTGCGCCATCAAGGCATGTCCGCGTCGGACTTCGCCCGCCACGGCGCGCGCCCGACCGAGTTCGAGACCTATCCGGAGATCGGCTACAACCATCGCATCACCGACATCCAAGCCGGCGTCGGACTGGCGCAGCTCGACCGCCTTGAGGAGATGCTGCGACTGCGGCGCGACGCGGCCCAGCGCTATACGACCGGGCTGGCCGACCATCCGTTCTTGCGCGCGCCGTTCGTCCCGGCCGGCCTCGAACACAACTGGCAGAGCTACCAGATCTCGCTCGCGCCGGACGCGCCGCTCTCCCGCAACGCCGTGATGGACCGCCTCTACGACGCCGGGGTCCCGACGCGGCGCGGCGTGATGGCCAGCCATCGCGAGCCTCCCTATGCCGGCATCGGTGCGGTGCTGCCGGTCACCGAACTGGTGGCCGACGCGACCCTGCAGCTGCCGATGCACCCCGGTCTGTCCGCGCACCAGGCCGACCGCGTGCTGGAGGAGCTGTGGCGCCTCGTCTGAGCGGACTGCGGCTCCCGCACTTCATCATCGCGGGTGCGCCGCGTTCGGCCACGACCTGGCTCTACCAGTTGGCCGACCGTCATCCCGAGATCGCGATGGCCAGGCCGCTGACGCCCGAACCGAAATTCTTCTTGATCGACGAACTCTACGAACGCGGCCTGGAGTACTACGCGTCGACCTGGTTCGATCCGCTCCCGGCCGGCCTGTGCTACGGCGAGAAGACGACCAACTACCTGGAGAGCCCGGTCGCGTGCGAGCGTATCGCGCGCGACCTGCCGGACGTGCGTCTGATCTTCCTGCTGCGCGACCCGGTCGAACGCGCCCACTCCAACTACCTGTGGTCGGCGCGCAACGGCTTGGAGACGGAATCCTTCGCGCGCGCGCTCGAACTCGAGCAGCAGCGCGAACGCGACCTCGCGCCCGAACGCCGTTATTCCCGGCCGCACGCGTACTTCTCGCGCGGGCTCTACGCGCAGATGCTGGCGCCGTGGCTGGAGCGATTCCCCCGCGACCGCGTGCTGGTCTTGCGCTCCGAGGACATCGCGGACGCTCCCGCCGGGGTCGCGGCCTCGCTGTTCGCCTTTCTCGGCGTCGCCTCGCGGGCGGATCTGGTCGACGGGCTCGGGCCGGTCAACGCCGCACACCCCGAGGGTTCGCCGGCGATCGAGCCGTCCGTCCGCGAGGCGCTGCGCGAACGCTACCGCCAGCCGAACCTCGACCTCGAGCGATTGCTCGGCTAGGAGCCCGCCCGGAAGGCCGCGTTGATCTCGCGCATGGTCGCGGTCGTCTTCTTCGCGGCCGCGACGTGGTCGAGCAGCTCGATCAACAGCGTGCGCGTGCCCCGGCCTTCGCAACGCGCCGCCAGCAGCCGTTCCGGATCGTGATAGAACGGCCGGGTCGCGTCGTACCCGGGCACGTCCTGCGCGTTGATGTAGACCAGGTTGGGATGGAAGTCGACGACCTTGAGCCCGGGCGCGTCGAGATGCAGGTTGGTCGCGTCGTAGCCCGTCGTCTGCGAGACCATGTCGAAGTAGTCCGCGTAGTACGTCGGGATCTCGACGATCCGATGTTGTTTCCAGAACGGCCGCAAGCCCGGGACCAGCTCGAGCCGGATGGTGGCGTCGTATTCGAGGCCGAGACGCGCGTAGACCGGCAGCATGGTCGAATCGAAGAACAGGCTGTGCGAGCGCGCGCCGATCGCCTCGGGCGCGAACGCCAGCGACGTCTCGAGCACGTGGGCGAGGACCTCGTCGTCCGACCGCGTCGCGGCGCCGGGCAGCGAGCGATACGTGTCGCCGTTGCGGCGGAAGTTCGGATGCAGGCCGCGCTCGTGCGCGCCGACGTCCACGCCGGCGTGCGTGACGAAGAAGGTGCCGACGATGCCGCGCTCGTCGAGGAGCGAACGCACGTCGTCGATGACCGCCTGGCTCGCCCATTCCACGTCGAAGGTGAACGCGAAGGCGTCCGGGTCGATCACTTGGACTTCGCACCGACCCGTTTGAACACGGCCATTCCTAGGCGCGGGATCACCACGGGATGCGAGAGATCGTATCCGTCCTTCTTCATGCGAGCGAGCAGGATCTGATCGACGCGGTGCGCTTCGGCCGCGCCGAGGAAGTAGCCCGGCGTGCCGATGTAGATGCGACTGCCGTCGGCCGCCTTGCCGACGCTCATGATGGCGTAGCCGGCGCGGTCGATATCGAGCGGGAAGAATTGGATGATCCGGTCGTGATACAGCACGCTCATCCCGCCCTCCGGCATCGTCACCACCGCGTTCACCGGGACGGCGCGTGAAAGATCTCCGTAGGCTCGAGCGAGCATCGCGCCCTCGGGGCCGTAGTACTCCTCGCTTTCGTTGACGAACTTCACGAAGAAGCTGTTCCGGAGATTCGCGGGCGTTACGCTCGCCTGCGCCATCGTGCTGGTGTCCAGACTGCCGAGCGCGAGCGCCAGAGCGAACGCCGCCCCGTAGAAGACCGGCACGAGCCCCTTACGCGCGGTGGCCATGCGATATGCCGAGGCGAATCCGGCGAGGGCCGCCCACACCAGCGCGGGCAGGTAGAGATCGTGGTAGTGCGAGTAGAACCCGACCTTCTCCACGCCGCCGAGCGTGCCGACCACGTTGGGCAGCATGATGACGAACGCGATCAGGGCGGCGCGCCACTCGAAGAGGGCCACGACCAACAGGCCCGCGTTCACCAAGGCGAAGAGTCCGAGGCCTTGCATGAAGTGCGGCGACTGGAAATTCGCGATCAACCCGGCGAAGTTCTTCGGGAAATACCCCGAGTACTCGGGGTTCACGAGCACGAATTTCAACACGACGACGCCGTACGCGAACGACGCCGCGCCCAACGCGAGTTTGAACGTTCGATCGCGATCCGTCCGCCAGTAGAGGAGCGGATAGAGCACCAGGAAGATGCCCGCCATGATCGCGGCGCGCTCGCTTATCGACGCGCAGATCGCGGCCGTGACGATGAGCGCCGCGCGACCGCCGTTCCTCGATGCCAGGAGCATGAGGACGAAGCCCGACAGGACGAATATCCGCTCAGGGTAGAATTGCCAATCGAGTCCCGTCGACCAGGCCGGGTGGAAGATGATGTAGATGCAGAAGAGCGCGGCCGCCACGACTGGGATCCCGCGATCGCGAAGGGCGAAATATGCGAGCAGGACCAGCCCCGTGAAACTAAGGACGTAGAGCGTCAGCAGGACCGCATTTGCCGGGAATACCTTCGCGAAGACGGCGATCGGGTACAGGATGTAGTTCGCGTGTAGCCCGAAATAGTTGACCTCTTCGGGGCCCTTCGGCACCAGCGGATCGTCGGCGACCTGCTGGGCCGTCATGTTGTTGATCTGCTGGGCCAAGAAATCGGTGACCGCCGCCGAGATATTGGTGGCCGGAACGCCACGGGCGGCGATATTGTCGGTGATCTGGAAGTACATCGCCGAATCCCCGTGCTGTTGATCCAAGCGTATCAGCTTGAGGCCGATCAACATTCCCGAGACGAAGAGGAACAGCGCAATCGGGACAAGGTATCGTCGTTTCATTACCGAGCGGAGAAGATCCATCCCGAGCGCCTGCCGCCCCAGCAGGGTCGCCTGGTCGCCGGCCGACGCAGTATCGTTCACGGGCGCGCTCCTGTCGCAGCGTCGGTCACGAGTTCGAAGAGTTCCCTGCGGCGGTCGTCCCGCCGATCCAGATCAGCTTCCCGACGACGATGTTGCCGGGTAGCTTGTGGCCTTTGAACGTCGTCACCTCGACGATCTTGTATGGTTGCGGGGCGGCGTACGCGTCGCCGTTCACGGCCCGCACGGTCAGTTCCGATCCCCAGCCGTGCGAGGGCACCCGGTCGACCAGCGTCTGCGTCTGGCCGGGGGGAAGCGTGTTCCGCACAGACGTCGGCGGGCCGTTCCGCGCATCGCCCGAGGCTGCATCCAACTGCAACAGCAGGCCGCCGGTTTGCGGAACCGTAAGGGTGACCGTATTGGTCAGCGTGGTCGACGCGACGTAGATCCCTCCCGCCGGGGGGCTGCTCACGATCTCGGGGTCGCCGGCGACCTCGATCAGTTCGAGCGTGTAACTATTGGCCCGCGGCGTGGTGAACGGCACGAAAGTCTTGCCGTCGCCGGACTTGACCACGTGGTAGGCCAGCGCCGTCGAGCCCTGCGAATCGGTCCCGATGCGGGTCCAACCCGAGGATAGGACGCAGCCGAAGCCCGACGAGCCGAACGCCACCAGCACATCGCCGGGCTTCGGATCGCGAGACAGCGCGACGGTCAGATCGTTCGGCCTCGCGACGCCGCGATCTCCCGAGGCATGAGCGAATTGCACGACCGTGGCCGGCGAGCTGGGCTTCGGATAGACGCGCGACATGACTGGCGCCGCCGTTTCCCTCGCCGCCTGCGGCCCGTGCGCCGCCGGCCGCGAAGGGGAGCGCCCTTGCGTGAAGATGTGGTACGTCCACACGCCGACGACGATGACCGCGACGACGAGGAGCCAATTGGAATTGCGATACCAAGGGGTCCGTGGGCCACGCCGACCCGTCTCGGAACTCTCCGTGCGCATATGTGCCACCGCTCTCCCGTCCTAACTTCGTCCGCCCTGCGAGGCGAAGAGCCGCTCCGGCGTCGTCACTGCGCTTTTATCGCGTCGGAGGCGGCTCCCTTCCCCAACGGGCCGGGAACAGCGACGCCGTTCGTCGTAGCCACAGACCGATGGCCGCGGAATCGAGCACCACCTATTGCGTAATACCGTCGTTTCGGGCCGCCGCGACGATCGTCGAGGTCGTGGCCGACGCCCTGCGCTACGTCGACGTCGTCGTCGTGGTCGACGACGGATGCCCGGAACGGTCCGGCGCAGTAGCGCGCGCGGCGTATGATTCGAACGCGGCCGTCGTCGTCATCGATCGCGAACACAACGGCGGCGTCGGCGCCGCCATGAAGACCGGCATCGCCTATGCGCTCGACGCCGGCGCCGACCTCATCGTCAAGATCGATGCGGACGGCCAGATGGACGCGTCGTTCATCCCGCTCATGGCGGCCCTTTTCGAGGACGATCCGGCGCTCGTCGCGGTGAAAGGGAATCGCTTCTTCCAGGCGCAGGTCCTCGAAGCGATGCCGAAGGCGCGGCTGTTCGGGAACGCCGTGCTCTCGCTCATGGCAAAGTTCGCCTCGGGATATTGGAACACGATCGACCCGACGAACGGGTTCGTCGCCTTCCGAGCACCGCTTCTGGCGCTCCTGCCCTGGCGCGATTTCGCCGATTCGTATTTCTTCGAGATGTCCGTCCTCTGCGAGCTCGGGTTGCGAAGGCTACCCCTCGTGGAGCTGGAGATGCCGACGATCTACACGGCCGCTCCCAGCTCGTTGTCGATCGGCCGCGTCATCCTCGACTTCCCGCCGAAGCTCTTCAAACTCACCTTGCGGCGACTGCTCCTGCAGTACTTCGTCTTCGACGTCAATATCGGCTCGCTCTACGCAGTGGTGGGATCGCTCCTGCTGCTCTTCAGCGTCGTCTTCGGCGGCTATGAGTGGATCGAGAGCTACGTGACCAACGTCGGGCGCGCCACCGGAACCGTGATGCTCGTCGTGCTCACCTTCCTGATGGGCTTCCAATTGCTCCTTAACGCCCTCATGTGCGACATGCAGTTCTCGCGCGGAACGCGACACGAACTGCTGGTGAACGTCCGCGCCAAGCACCGCGCGCCATGAGCTTTCTCGCCGAGAAGCTCGCCAAGACCCGCGTCGCGGATATCATCTTCTCCCAGTTCGAGGCGATCGTCTACTGGATCGTCGGAGGCCTGCCGGGCGTCCCGGGATTCGCGATCCGTTCGCTCGCGTACAAGCTGCTGTTCCGAAGGCTGGGCGGGTTCGCGTGGGTCCAGCACGGCGTGACGCTCGTGCACTCCGACAAGCTCTCCGTCGGCAGGCATTTCGGCTGCAACACGGGCAGCTACATCAACGCCGTCGGCGGTGTGACCATGGGCGACTACGTGCTGATCGGATCGAACGTCACCATCTCGTCGGGGAGGCATCCCATCGACGGCGCGACGCCTCCGGTCTTCGCGCGCCCCGTCGAGCCGCTGCCGATCGTGATCGAGGACGACGTCTGGATCGCGGCGGGTGCGGTCGTCCTTCCCGGGGTCACGCTTCGCAAGGGGACGGTGGTCGGCGCTAACGCCGTCGTCGCGGACGACACCGAGCCGTACGGCGTTTATGTCGGCGCTCCGGCGCGCCGTATCCGCTCGCGCGATACCTGATCAGGCGGAGCTCCGGCGCCGCTTCAGCCGGGTGGTCTGCAGGGACGCCGTCGGGAAATTGATCCGAACGGGCACCATATACGGTTGGAGCACCGCGGCGCAATGCCGCTTTATGAGGATGCGCAAGGCGTTGGAGTCGTGCTCGCCGGCAGGCGTCACGTCGGCGCAGACGATGCTGCCCGTGAGGATATTGCGCTCGCCGTAGACGGCGACGTCCGCGACCTCGGGTAGTTCGAGGATGACCGTCTCGACTTCCGCCGGGTAGACCTTTTGGCCGCCGACATTGATGAGATCAGAATCGCGGCCGAGGATCCGCAGGTATTCGCCATCCTGCTCGACGCGATCCCCGGTGATGAAGTAGCCGTCGCTCGTAAAGGGGCTCGGGGCGTTGAGGTAGCCGAGCATCGCGGACTGCGCCTTCACCTGCAGTATCCCGTCGACTACTCGCAGGTCGTACCCCTCGCCTCCGAGCTTGACCCAGAGCGACTCCGCCGATCTCGACTTCGCGCGCATGACGCCCAGTTCGATCATCCCGTACGTCTGTCGGAATTCGACGGCCGGCAAAGCGTCGCGGATGCGCGCCAGGGTCGAAGCTGGCATGGGCTCCGCGCCGTAGGTGATCAGCTTGAGGCTCGACACGTCGTGCCGGTCGAGAGCGCCGCTCACCAAGACCATGTTCAAGAACGTCGGCGTCGTCGGCAAAAGCTCGATGCGGAAACGCTCGACGAGGGCCAGGATATCGTCGGGCTTTCGGCTCTCGGGCAGAACGGTGAGGCGGCCGTTGGCCAGGCAGCCGAAGAGCGTGTTCAATCCGCCCCAATGGTCGAAGAGCAAGAAGTTCAGCGTTACCATTCCGGCACGCGGCGTCCGGAATTTCTCGAGGAGGCGCTCGAAGTCGTGGACGACCGCTTTCGGCTTTCCGGACGAGCCCGACGTGAACAGCACGAGGCCGCAGGTCCCGCGCTCGACGAGCACGTCGTACAGCGCGTTGCCGGGCGGGCCGAAACGCTCCTCGACGGACGTCTCGGCGCCGCGCGCGTCGACGACGAAACGCGGACCGACCGCCTCGAACTCCTCGCCGAGCGTCGCGAACGTCGCGTCCGTCAGCGGGATCACGATTGTCTTGAGCGCGACGAGCGCCAGCAACGTCGCTATGGCGTCGAACGAGAAATCGCCGAGCAGCGCGACCGGATCACCCTGAGCGATGCCGCGTTCCTTCGCCCACTCGATCCGCTCTTCCACCGACCTCGCGAGCCCTTCGAAGCTCAGGGCGTCCTCGCGCCAAGCGAGCGCCAACGCGTCGCCGCGCCGTCGAAACGCCTCGAGCATCTCCTCGATCGCCGGCGTCACGTGGCCTCCGGCATCTTCACGATGGCGGTCGCCCACGAGAGTCCCACTCCGAAGCCGCAGAGCACGCCCCTTCCCGCCGGCCGCAGCCGGCCTCCGTCGATCGCGTCGCGCAGGGCGATGGGAACGGACGCTGAGACGAGGTTCCCGATATTCTCCAGATCGACCAACACGCGTTCGAACGGTATGCCCATGCCGCGGGCGATCCCTTGGAGCGCGACGAGACTCGCCTGGTGGAAGACAAAGCACTCCACGTCGTCCTTCGTCATGCCGTTGCGCGCGAGCGTCCCGGCCACGGCTTTCGGGATGACCGAGTTGAAGAACGAGAGCACGCCCAAGCCGTCCATCTCGATGTGTTCGGCCGTGCGGACGTTGCCGCTCCGATCGGTCGTCTGCACGCACGTCTGCTGGGTGCGTGGCGCGCGCGCCCCACCGGCCCGGACGATGAAACGGTCGAACTTCGAGCCCGAGGTCCCGAACTCGACGTCGACGATCTCGATGCCGCGGCCGGTCCCGACGATGGTCGCCGCCGCGCCGTCGCCGAAGAGGGCTCGACTCGATCGGTCGCCGGCATGGATCAGGCGCGAATAGGTATCCGCGGTCACGATCAAGACGCGCGTCGCTGTGCGACTCAGCACCAAACTGCGCGCGATGCCGAGCGCGTAGACGAACCCCGAACACGCGAGCGTGATGTCGAATGCCATCACCGCGTTCGAGAGCCCGAGCATGCCGTGCAGGACCGTTGAATTCGGCGGGATCGGATAATCCGGCGTCTCGGTGCAGAAGATCAGGGCGTCGATACGCTCGCGATCCAGCTTCCCTTCGGCCTCGAGCGCCAGACAGGCTTGATACCCGAGGTCCAAGGCGGTCTCGCCGCTTTCGGCGATGCGGCGCTCGCGCACGCCCGTCCGTTCGACCAGGCGGCCCATGTCCCACGAGGGGTTCTCCGCTTCGAGGTCCGCGTTGGTCACGACGCGGGCGGGCAAGGCGGACGCGATGGCTTCGATGGTGACGTACATCAGGCGCCTTCTTCCACGCGCAGGCGGATCTCGCCCATGCTCAGGCTCTTGCCGTGGCCGGGATAGACGGTCAGATCGGCCGGCAGGCGCCGCAGCAACTCTTGGCTTGCCTCCATCTCCTCGCGCGAACCTCCCGGAAGGTCGGTCCGGCCGGCACCCTTGCCGAAGAGCGTATCGCCCGTGAAGAGCGCGTCGCCGAGCCGAAGGCAGACGCCGCCCTTGGTGTGGCCGGGCGTCTCGATGACCTCGATATCGAACGGCCCGACGCGCAGCGCGCCCCCCGCCATGTCCGTGAACGACGCCGGAACGCGTAGCGGCTCGGACTCGCCGAACAGCGCGCGATAGAGATTCGCCTGGCGCAAAAGCGCGGCGTCGCCTCGGTGCAGATAGAACGGGATGCCATAGGCCTCCACGAGCGGCGCCACCGACCCGATGTGATCGAAGTGCGCGTGCGTGTTGACGATCGCGAGGATGCGCGAAGCGGACCGGTCGATCAGCTCGGTGAACGCATGAAGGTCGAGACCGGGATCGATGGCTATCAGGCTCCCGCCCTCCTCGACGACATAGCCGTTCTGCCGCCACGTCCCGCTCACGATCCGATGGATCGTACGTTCAGACATAATCGTGCTCCATCCACGTGACGAACCAATCTTCCAGGCGCGAGGATGCGAGCCCGAGCGAAGGATCGCGCGGAAGGACGACGAGACGGAAGCTCTCGGGTGCGCGCATGAAGTAGTTCTCGCGCAAGCGGCGGCCGAGCGCCGCACTGTTCGTCAGCATCGCGACCAGCTCGGCATCCGCTTCCAGCGCCATCGCCGTGACGGCGCTCAGAACGCCGCGCGCGATCCGCCGATCGTCGAAGTCGAACGAGGCATCCACGATGGCGAGGGTGCGGAAGCCCTTCATCTCCATCGAACGCAAGACGACGAAACCCGCGAGGCCCGCACCCGCCGTCAGCGCATAGCACGCATACTCTCGCGTCTCGTTGCCGAAGAACCGCTCGTTGAGGATCCCCGCGCTGTCGCGACGGGCGTGGTAACGGTGGCGTCGAGCGATATGTACCGCCGTCGCGGCCATTGCGTCGTCGAAGCGCTCGACGCGATCCAAACGAACGCCGTGCGAACCGGCCGCTCCGAGCATCGCGCGCCACGCGACGTCCGCGGCGCGCAGGAGCGGGGAAACCGCCCGCAACGCACCGGACGAGAGCGCGGCTCGCGCGGCGGATCGCAGGCTGATCGGCTTGGCGAAGACCGGGACCTCGCCGATGTCGCGAAACCCGAACGCCTTGTGGAATTCGAGAAGGCCCGCGCGATTGGCGAGGCCGGTCACGAAGGCGATGCCGTTCGTCCGCGCGGCCGCATAGAGGCGCGAACTCAGATCCAAGGCGAGCGGCGTCTTGCGATACGACGGCGCGACGGCGAGTTGGCTGGCCACCGCGGCGACGACCTCGCGATCGCCGGCCCGGTACGGCAATCGGAAGAGCCCGTAATGCGCGATCGCAGCCCCGGTCGCGTCGCGCGCGACCAGGGCACCGGTGCCGTCACCCGTCGCGAAGAGCCATCGCCAATTCCGCCCGCCCGGCGTGGGATGGAGCGTTTCGGAGAATTCGGGTATCCCGGCAAGGAACGCCTCCGCGTTTTCGGCGTCGGTGAGGGCGGCCTCGCTGATCGCCCACGTGCTCGTCACCATCTGCAGACGATCACACGCCGCCAAGGTAGAGCACTTGCCCCGTCACGGCGGAACTCTCCGCGCGCAGCAGCCAATCCACGACGTTGGAGACGTCCTCCATCGAGCCCGGCTCCGGGATGGCGTTGCGGCGCAGCACGTCGCGCAACGCCGCCGGGTCGATCGCGCGCGAGAGATCGGTCGGTACGGCCGAAGGCGCGACGGCGTTGACGGTGATGCCGAAGGCGTTGACCTCTTTGGCGAAGACGCGGGTGAACGCTTCGACCGCCGCCTTCGAGGCCGTATACGACGACTCGCCCGCGACGTGGTGGCGAGCCGCCATCGAACTCATGTTGACGATGCGCCCGAACCGGGCGGGCGCCATCAGCTTGGCGGCTTCCCGCGAGAGGAGCATCGTCGCGAACACGTTCGTCTCGAACGTCGCGCGCACCGAGGCGAGCGACGTGAGCATCGCGGGTGCGATCGCGGGATTGACCGCGGCGTTGTTGACGAGCGCGCCCAATCCGCCCGAACGCTTGCGTATCGCCGCGAGCATCGCCCGGACCGCGCCTTCGTCGCAGATGTCGACGGAGAAGTGAACGTAACGCTCGTGCTCCCACGTCGCGGATCCGCGGCTGCATCCGAAGACGGCGTGGCCCTGCGAGGCGAAATGCTCGGCGAGATAGCGACCGATGCCCCGGCTCGAGCCCGATATGAGGATGTTCATGGGAGCGGCGGCGGGGTCCTCAGGCCAGCATCTTGTCGAGGTGCTGCGCCAGGCTTCCCAACGTCCGGAAGGGGCTGTCGGGAGACGAATAGATGCTCTCGTCGGCGATGGTGATCGACTTTTCCGTCTCGTCGTAGACCGCCTGTTCGAGGGCGACGACGAGATTCACCAGCGCGAGAGAATCGATGCCGCCTTCGCTGTCGAGTAACGGCGTGCTCGGATCCTTCACGATCTTCGCGTCCGGCATTTGCGCGTTGACGTGGTCGACGGCCTGATAGACGAGCGCAAGGGAGTTGGACATTGGATTCCTCTCGGACGGCGACGTTGGGTAGCACGGGGTTTCTTTGGGCGGGGTCACCTTCCCGCCGCTAGGGCTCGAGCTGCGTTGCGGGCGACGCGGCGGCCGTTGGCCATGATGGTGAACGTCGGACCCTTCGCGGGCAGGTATCGCCACGAGGATGAGTCGGCCACGTAGACGTCCGGCGACCCGATCAGCCGCCCGTCGGGCTCGCACGCGAGAGGTGCGTCGGCGGCGGCCGTCGCGAACGGTATCGTGCCGGCATAGTGGATGCTCGAGCCCGGCGGAGTCTGGAGCACCGAGAACGGGATGCAGCCCAACTCGCGCAGGCAGCGCAGCATCCCGCGCATGTCCTCGCGTACGTCCGATCGCTCCGCATCGGAGAGTTCGTATCCCGCCTCGAGCACGGGTGCGCCGCCGCCCTCGGCGAGGCTGACCCACTTGCGCTCGGACCGGTGCTCCGGATGATGGATTCCGACGACCGTCAGGCTGTTCTGCAGCACGCGCGAGACCAGCAGTCCGAGCGAGACCGGGAGCGGCATCTCGCGCACGAGACGGAAATGCAAGAGCGAGCGATAGGAACAGAACGCGCCCAGGACGCTCTCGCCGCCGCGATGCCTCGGCTTGTAGAGCGCGACGATCTGCCCCATGCTGTGGCGACGGTCGGCTGCTTCGCGACCCAGCATTCGGAGATTGATCGCCGGCACGTAATGGTACGGATTGCACAGGAGCGGCTGCTTCGCGCCGAAGATGCCTCTCGATCGAAGCGCGATGCGCGCCGTATTGAGGGGGTTGGCGGCCAGCAGGAGCTTGCGAGCGACGATCGTCGCGCACGTCCCGTCCGCGACGTTCCGGTACTTCACGACGACGCCGTCGGGCGTCTGCTCGAACGTCTCGGCGAGGGCGTTCCGGACGTACGTGAAATTCGGACGCGAGGCGAGTTCCTCGATGGTGAACTTGGGACGATAGATGGACCGGTCGAAGTTCGTGTAGAAATCCATGTCGAAATACGGATTCGGCCCGCGACCGAGCGCGCGCAGACGCTCGCGCTCTTCCGTGATCATCGCCATGCTGACGCGTCCGGCCAGGAAGCCGCGCGCGTTGAGCGACGCGCGGCGGCGGGCGTAGGCGCGGAAGATCGAATCGCAATTCGTGTCGAGTTCGGCGGCGCGCTGCACGTGCGCCGAGGGAAGCGTCAAGGCCGCCGTATCGTCCTCGATCGCGCCGCTGATACCGACGTCTTCCGCGACCGCGTCGTAGAACGATCCCATCGCGTCGGCAGGGAGCCCCGCGCGCCGCAATTCGAACGGCTCGAAGATGGCGGTCCCCGAACCCCAGCCGGCTCCAAGCCCTCCGAGCGCGAGGCTCAACTCCGGAAAGAACGTGTCGGAACGGACGGGTATCCAACGTTCGACCTCGCGCTTGATGTACGAGCGCGGCGGCGTGAAATGCGCGCCGATCCGATCGTTGACCGTTCGCTCGGTGTCGCCCTCGGAGCCGAGGAAGTACCGGCGCTGCCCGGCGTCCGTCCGGCGCAGGTCCGAGAACGGCGCGTACGGGACCGACGCCTCCAGCCGCTCGTCGTCGAATCCGACGTCGAGGACGACGACGCCCAGCCCGGCCTCGACGGCTTCCTTCGCCGCCTGCGCCCCGCACGGACCCGAACCGATCACGAGAAGATCGCACGCCACCGTCAGCCCCTCCGGATCGCCCGGCGGAGCAGGACGAACGGGAACGCCACGGTAGCCGCGATCCCGGCGAATGCGAGGAGCGATACCGCGACGAGCGGTCCCTTCGCGATCGGCCGGAATCGCTCGTATTGGAGGGGATCGGTCTCGCGCGCCGCGAGATCCCGGACCTCGCCCGCCGTGGGAAGGAGGAAGCGCATCACCCCTCGTTACCGCCGCGGAGCCCGATCGCCTCGGCGATGGACGCGGTCGCGGCGCGAAATCGTTCGTACGTCCAGCCAAACCGTATCTCGTAGAGCAGCGTACCGGCGTGCGGCCGGTCCGCCAGGCGAGGCAACGAAAAACGCACCACTTTCTCCCGCGCGAGCACCACGCGCTCGACGAACGCACCGGGGAACAGCCCGACGAACGACGTGAACTGCGAGGGATAGTATCGCCAGCATGCGAGTGCGAGCGAAAAGCGGTCGCCTAACGAGCGGGCGATGCGCCGCGACGCATCCGAACTCGGCAGCTGCCTGAGCGTGTTGAAGAACGGTTTGGGGCACCTGAACGCGTTATACAGCGAGAAATGCCAGCTCTCCTCGACCGTCCCGGTACCGACGGCGAGCGCAGCGGCGAGCAGGTGGGCCGTGTCGTGATCGGGATGACCGCCTTCGTACGAGGGCGCATAGATGCGCACCGGCCGATAGGCGGCCGCGTCGGCGAGGATCGCGGCGAGCGCGTCGCGGGAGTAATCCGCCAGACGGCCTCCCGGGATGCGCGTGCCGCCCGTTCGGGCGAACGCGACGTCAGCTTGCGGTACCCCTAGCGAGGCGAGGAACCGACGGCTCTCGGCGTCGCGGACATCGGCGTCGCCGCCGTCCGTGAGGTAGAAGCAACGGAGGCGGTTTCCGCCGCGCAACTCGTCCGCCATCCAGGGCGAAGCGAAATACTCGTCGTCCTGATGCGCGAAGAAGAAGAAGACGCGTTCGCCACCCACGCTCACGACGTTCCCACCGCGTCGATCGCTGCGGCGGCGTCCGAGAAGACGAACTCCGTTCCCTCGTAGGACGGGACCCGTACCGGCGCGAGATTCGCGATCCCTCGCAGACTTTCCGACGATACCGGAAGGCGGATTCCGAGACGTTCCAGACAGGCAACCGCTGCCAGTGCGACGCCGTACGGCACCGGGACGAGACGCAATTGCACGCCCGCGCGCGCCGCAATCAAACGATAGAGATCCGCCAGCGCGATCGGTTCCGGCGAAGCCAGGACGTAGAGCCCCGCCTTGCCGCGGGTCGCGAGTGCGGCGACGGCGACGGCGAGTTGGCCGACGCCGATCACGTAGACGGGCTGACGGCCGCCATCGAACACGGGCGCGAGCCCCCACCGGCGGATCGTGCTCGCAAGATTCTCGAAAAGGCCTCCATCGCCGACGACGAGCCCCGGTCTGACCACGAGGTCGCGCGCGAGGTCGAGGCGGGATTCGGCGCGATGCTTCGCAAGCCCATACGTGGAGTGCGCCGATCCCGACGACGCCAGCGACGAGACGAAGACGAACCGCGCGCCCGCTGCCCGCGCGAGCTCGAGCAGCGCATCGAGAGCCTCGACGTCGTCCAGCGGGGCGGTCTCGTCGTAAGCGCAGTGAACGACGGCATCGACGCCGGCAAGCAGGCCGGAGTCCGGCGCCTCCCGCAGGTCGTACCGCCGCCATTCCATCGCCGGGCCGGGCGGCTCTCGGCGCGTCAGCGCGACGACGCGATTGCCGCGCCTCGTCAGCTCGCGCGCGATCGCCGAGCCGACGAAGCCCGTCGCACCGCTCACCGCGACGCGCACGCGGCCTGTCTCACGTAAAGGAGCATGACGCTCTGCGGCACCGGGACGAGGCAGTATCCGGCGTCGCCCAGCTGATGCCCGATCGGGACGGCCAGGCCGCCGATCACGAGCCGCGGATCGACGAGAACCGCGTCGACGCCCAGCGATGTGAGGAATTGCGCTCCGAGGCCCGCATCGACGGCGCGGTAGAAACGGAAGAATCCGGCCGGCCCGATCCAATCGCCGATGCTCTCGATGCCGTCCCTCCGATAATAGTAGTTCAACGGAGGTGCGAGTTGGTAGAGCCGTCCCCGGATGCCCAGGTCGTGTAGTTTGGCCGAGACGAACTCTTCTTCGGTATAACCCGCGACGTCGAGACGGAGGAACGTCTCGTCGTCCCGGTAGTAGGCCGGAGGGTTGAGGACGCCGTTCGCCAGGTAGTCGCTCATGTATTTCGCGTCTAGAGCGCTCGGGGTATAGGCCACGCACAGCACGGCACCCGCAGCGACGATCCATCCGCGCCGCGACCCGCGCGGCCATATGGCACCCACGATCAGACCGCAGCACAGAGCCAGAAGCGGATAGAAGATCAGCGCGTACCGCATGAACGTCGACGTGGCGAGCCAGTAGGCGATCAGCACCGTCAGAAACGCGACGGGGATCACGACTCCCGGCGAGAGCCGTTTTCGGAACACGACGATGAAAAGGAAGACGGCGATCGTCGGCGCGTAGAGCAGCAGCATCAGCGCGGACGAGCCGTAGTCCACGAAATATTTGGAGTCGGTGTGGAAGTACGCCATGAACGGCACGAGCGGCCACTGCGCCGGGACCAGCCCGCGGCTGAGGTCCTTCGCGACGTAGCCGGCTTCCGCGCTCGTCACCAGCCCGTCGTGTCCGTGCAGCACGAGGTTTAGGACGGGCGGTATGATGTCGCCGGAAAGCGCGAGGTTCCGGACGTACCACGGCGCCGCGAGCACCACGAGGATCGCGAGTACCGTCCCGGTCTGTCGGCCCGTGCAGCGGAGCCGCCGGCACGCGATCGCCAGCAGCACGGCATAGACCGCGACGAGCGGCAGCAGCGAGTTCTTGGAGCCGATCAAGAAGGCGCCGAGGGCGGCGCTGGCCGCGAGCCAACGCCAATCGCCGTCGCGATCGTCGAAGGCGCGGACCACGGCGAGCATCGACGCCAGCGCGAAGAAGCCCAAGACGACGTCTAGATAGCCGGAATCGGTCCAGCGGAGGTACGCCGGCGAGAAGACGACGGAGAACGCCAAGGCACATCCGGTCACCACCGAGGCCGTCGCCCGAGGAAGCGCGAGCCGGACTCCGGAGGCGATCCCGAGCGCGCTGAGCAACGCGAACGTCCACGGCACGAACTCGAGGAACGCCCGCGCTCCGGTCATCATGACCATCGCCACGAGCATCAGGTCGTTGTGCGTGTAGAACGCCTGACGCAAGAAAGGATCGACGACGAAGCGGCCGGCACGGAGAAAGTCCTCGGCGTAGGCCCAGTGATACGAGAGCGCGTCGGTCCCGGAGTTGGCGACGTTGATGGCGGGAAAGGCCGCGGCCAGCATGGCCAGATAGACCACCACGTTTCCGCCGTCGAAAGCTTCCGATACCGCCCGGCCGCGTTCGCGCCAGTACGCCGCTCCGAACGGGTTCCGACGCCGCGCCGCGCAGCCGACGCCGAACAGCACGATCGCCGCGATCGTCGCACCGGGAAGATCGAACGCGCCCACGCTGCCGAGGACAAAGGCGCCCGTTCCGAGCGCCGCGAACCCCAATGCGCACGCGCAGACGATCCGCGCCATAGCCAAAGGCGCCGACACCTCGTCGCCGCCGTGCGCTTTCGTCCACGTAACATTCGAACCGATAAGGTAGGCTACCGCCAGAAACGCATGGCTGACCGACAGGCCTTCGACAAGACGCACATAGGCGAACATTTCCGCCCACCTGTTCACCGCGGAGCCCCGATGTCTTTTCGCATAGCGTGCGTCGGGCTGCTTCTCGTCGCGACGGCGTGCGGGCCGCGCGACGACCGCTACGATCCGTCGCATTTCTCCGTTTCGGGACCCGTGGTGCCGGCCGAGATTGCCGTCCCGCGCGGAACGCACATCGGATCGTTCTACGGCGGCCTGGTGCCCGCCACGACGGCCGACGCCATCTGCTGTTCTGCCGGGCCGCACGTCGACGTCCCGGTCCGCAAGCGAGGGGGCGAGACGAAGCTGGTCGTGGGATCCGGCGGAGCCGTGCCGTCCGATCTGATCGCGACGTTCCCGGACGGGCACCGTGCGAGGATGGAGGCGACCACAGGCGGTCGGACCTTGTGGGCTCCGCTTCCGCCCGCCTTGCGCGCGCAGCGCGGCGTTATGCGGATACGGCTCGATACGAAGCACGCACCGTACGCGCTGGTGAGCATCTACTTTGATTAGGCCGTCGCAGCCTTCCATCGCTAGCGGCCTGGGCATCGCATTCGCGATCGCGCTTGCGGCCGCCGGCGTGCAGAGCCTCGGCCTTCCGCCGATTCTGGGCGGCCCGCATCTGGAAGGTATGCTGGCCGGTACCGCACCGCTGGCGCATTGCGGCACGTCGGCCCAGTGCGTTCACCTCTACAATGCCCTGTTCTCGTTCGTCGCGATCTTCGCGTTCGCCGCGCTGGTCTGGCGGGCGCCTCTGTTGCAAGCGGGCGTCGCGCTGGTCGCGATCTCGCCGCTCTGGACCGCCGCTATCGTCGACCCCTACGGCCTGGTCGCGATCGTCGCCGTCGCATTGATCGCGCTGGCCGCCATCGAGACGGTCGCTTCCATTCCCGTTGCGCCCGCGCTCCAGGCGACGCTCGCGGCGGCGCTCGCGGCGACGGACGCGTCGGCGATGCCAGCGGCACTCGCGTACGGCGCCCTGCGCGGAAGGCTCCCGTTCCTCGCGGCGGTCTGCGTCTGCGCTATCAGGATATGGATCGCACATCCGAGCGTCGACGCCCTCGCCGCTCCCGCAACGATCGTGATCCTCGGCGCGGCGTTCTTCGTCGGCGGCCCGATCGCGCTGGCGACGCGGCGGATACTGCGGAACGCTCCCGCGGCCGGCGGCCGGCTCGCCGCGTGCTGCCTGCTGGCGTTCGCCGCGGTGGGCGGCGGGATCTTCGCGTCCTCGGGGGACCCTGGAGCCAGCTGGCTGGCAGCCGAGATCGCGCTTCTCGTCGGCGTCTTCGATGCGCTGCGGTCGCTGCGTCCCGAGCGCTCGTACTGGATAGTGGCAGCGCTTCTCGTCGTGCAATTCGGCCTGTTCATCCAGACCCATCGAGGATCTGCGGCGGCGGCGATGGCGCTCCGCGGCGACGACTTGCGCGGGATGCTCGCGCACGCACCCGCCGGCACGTGCATCTCGGCAAACGACATCGCCAAGCACTACATCCTGGTCGACGGCGCGTTCCTGCGCGCGTATCCGAATAAGACCGCGCCGGCCATCTTCTCGTCGGCGACAGCCTGCGAGCATGCCGCGAACGGTACGACCGTCGTGACGATGCGCGATCTCGACGTCCACGACTGGGGGATAGCGGTTCCGCTCCTGCAGGCGTTCGCCGACACGCGCGATCCGGCCGGCGTTCTGCAGATCGACGGCACGGACATACGGCCCGGCACGGCAGCGGACACGCCGACCGGGAAGGGCGCCTTCGGGAACCTGTTCGACACGCCGCTCGGACCGGTCGGCGATTTCACCGTGCTTTCCGGCTATTCGTATGCGCCGCCGTGCATCGCGGTACGCCGGGGCCAGCGGCTCGTCTTCGCCGCAGCGACGATCCCGGGATCCCCTGCCCTCGCGTTCCGCGTCGCCTCGTCCGCGCCCGACGGCGTCGCAGCCGACTTCTCCGGATCGTTGCCGCCATCGGGCGTGCAGGACCCCTACGTATGGAAGCGTTTCGAATCGCTACCGCTCCCGGCATCGGCTTGCCGGAGGTTCACCTTCGACGTTCCGACCGCGGGCGGACCGAAGGGACGCTGGCTGACGATCGCGGGTGCCGCCGTCCGATGAGCGCGACGCTCGGCGAACGTCTGGCCCTGCACGCGCGCGAGCGCGCGGACGCGACCTTCTGCACCTTCCTGGCCAAGGGCGCGACCGAGACGATCTCGTTCGCCCAGCTCTACGATCGCAGCGCCGCCTACGCCGCCGCCTACGCGCGCGAAGGCGTGCGCCCGGGCGACGTGGTCGTGGTGATCCTGCAGCACACGCCGCATCTGTTCTACAGCTTCCTCGGCGCGATCTTGGCGGGCGCGATCCCGACCTTCATGCCGTTCCCGTCGCCAAAGCAGCGCGCGGATCTGTACCTCGAAGACCACCGCGCGCTGTTCGCCCGCATCCGGCCGCGTCTGCTGGTGGCCTACCCGGAGCTTCCGCGCTTCGAGATCCCGACGCTGATCGCGAGCGACGCCATCCTCGCGGCCGGCGAATGCGTCGCGCCGTACGACGCGCGGCCGGAGGACGTCGCCTGCCTGCAGCACAGCTCGGGCACGACCAGTCTGAAGAAGGGTGTGATGCTCGCGCATCGCGAGATCCTCGACGAGGTCGCGGCCTATGCGAAGGCCATCGCGTTCACGGATCGCGACAGCATCGCGTCGTGGCTGCCGCTCTACCACGACATGGGCTTCGTCGCGTGCTTCATGGCCTCGGTCGTCCTCGGCACGCATCTGGTCGCGCTCGATCCGTTCGAGTGGACGATGCGTCCCACCATGCTCTTCGACGCCATCCAGACCTATCGCACCACCTTCACCTGGCTGCCCAACTTCGCGTTCTCGCATCTCGTGAACGGATCGCGCAAAGACGCGGTCTGGGACCTCTCGAGCGTGCGCGCCTTCATCAACTGCTCGGAGCCGTGCAAGGCCGCCACCTTCGCGCGCTTCGCCGAACGCTTCGCGTCGTGCGGCGTGCGGCCGGAGACCCTGCAAGTCTGCTACGCGATGGCCGAGAACGTCTTCGCCGTCACACAGACGCCGCTCGGACGCGCGGTGAACGTGGTCGCGGCGGACGGATTCGCCGATGGCGTGGTCTCGTGCGGCCCTCCGGTCGACGGCGTCGAGCTGGACATCCGCGACGGCGAGATCTGCATCCGCGGGCCGTTCCTGTTCGACGGCTACTATCTGCTGCCCGAGAAGACCGCGCAGAAGCTGCGCGACGGCTGGTACCACAGCGGCGACCTCGGCTTCATCCGGGACGGCGAACTCTACGTCACCGGGCGGGTCGACGACATGCTGATCGTCGGCGGCCGCAACCACTTCGCCCACGAGATCGAGGCCTGCGTCAACGGGATCCCGGGCGTACTGCCGGGGCGCAACGTCGCGATCGGGGTCGAGGACCGCCGGACCGACGCGACCGTGGTGGTGGTCCTGGCCGAGTGCGCCGAGGATGCCGACCATGCCGCCCTGGTCCACGCGGTCCGGGCCGAGGTGGCCGCCAGGATCGGGCTGGCCCTGCATGCAGTAGTCCCTCTGCGGCGGGGGGAAATGGTCAAGACGACCAGCGGGAAGATCAGCCGCGTCAAGAACCGCGAGCTCTATCTCGCCGGGCTTTTGCCGAGCGGAGGAGTGGGACGATGAGCGAAGAGAGCGCGCGTCTAGAACGCGTTGCCAACGTCATGCGCGGCGTGTTCGCGCTCGCGCCGGGTCAGGCCGTGACGCGCGCCACCAATAGCGCCGACGTCGACGGCTGGGACTCGCTCTCGCACTCGCTCTTCATCCTGGGCGTCGAGGACGAGTTCGGCGTCGACCTCCCGCTCGACAAGACGTTCGAACTAAAAGACGTGGGCGAGTTGGTCGATCTGATCGGCGTCGCGGAGCCGCGGCCGTGAGCAAGCCGCTCCGGATCGTCGGCGGCACCCAGGCCGAAGCGGTCGCCAGCGTGGTCGCGCGCATCCCCGCCATCGCGGACCGGTACGACGTGACCCACGAACACGTCGAAGGCGGCGAGACGAACGCGCTGACGGTCGGCGGCAAGACCGTCACCTTCCCGGCCTTGCGCCTCGAACTGCTCTGGCCGATGACCTGCGCCAACGAGAACAACCGTCCCGAGCCGGGCTTCCCGCACGGCCGCTTCCCGTACGGCGATAAGTTCGTCTCGGCGTGCTTGGCGCGCGACGTGCCCCCGCAGCAGATCCTGGACCTCGCGACCAACGGCACCTGGGGGCCGAACTGGCCGAACCTCGACGAGGCCTTCCGCGAAGAGAGCCGGCGCCTGACCACCGGCGACGCGACCTGCGACGTGAAGATCGGCGCGCACGTCCTCAAACGCTTCCGGTCGCAGCGGCTGTTCTGGACGGTCGATCATCCGACCGACGCGCTGCTCTCGGAGGTGACGAAGCGCCTGCTGTCCGCGGCCGGTCTGATCGCCGGCCCACACGTGGTCGACGATGCCTTCAGTCCGTCCGAGACCGAGGGCGTGCTCGGCATCTATGCCGTGCCGATCCACCCGCACGTGGCCTCGCACTTCGCACTGGCCTGGTACCGGCCCGATCAGACCTACCAGGCGTTCGACCGTTCCTACTCGTTCCGCGAATATTTCGAGGCGCTGATCGGTTCCGCGGCCGGCGTGGCCGGATAACCCGGGGTCTATCGGGTATATACAGCGCCTGTGCAGAGCGTCATCATCTACGGCAACTGCCAAGCCGAGGCAATCGTCGCCGTCCTCCAGCGTAATCCGATGCTCTCGCAGCTCTTCCGCTTCGTCTACGTCCGCAGTTTCGTGCACCCGTCCGACGCTCCGGCGGAACTCCCGCCCGAGGACCTGGCGGACTGCGTGCTGGTCGCGGAGCAGCACGACCCGCGCCCCTTTCCGTACCGCGATCGCCTGCCGGCCGGGTGTGCGGCGGTCTCGTTCCCGTCGGTCGACTGCAACCTGCTGTGGCCGTTCAATACGCCCAACATCTACGACGCGCCGGAGCCGCCCGAATTCCCCTTCGGCCGCTTCCCGTACGGCGACCGCATCATCGCGGGCTGCATTCAGAAGGGCATGAGCGCGAGCCAGATCCTCGAGTATTACCTGGACGGCTGGGACGATTACAAGCTTGACATGGCGCGCCTGCGCCAGCTCGAGTTGGCCCGCATGCAGGCGCGCGACGCGCACTGCATGGTGAAGATGTCCGAGTACGTGTTCGACACCATTCCCAAGCGCCGGCTCTACTGGACGTCCAATCATCCGTCGCCGGAGCTGCTGACCGAGCTGACCGTCCGGCTGGTGCGCGCGTGTTTCAACGAGAACGCCGAGATCGAGGCGCAAGCCGATATCGCGGGCACGATCGCGGCGAACTTCGGACCCCGCGGTCCGCTGGGCGTGATCGGCGTCCCGATCCATCCGCGCGTCGCGGAGTTCCTCGAGCTGGAGTGGTACGATCCGAAGGAACGACTGCCGTACTACGGAGACCGGACGATGGCGTACCGCGAGTACTTCCAGAACCTCATCGCGGCGTCGCTGCGCCGCAAGCACGCGCTGGCCACCGCCGCGGCCGCCGTCTAGCGCGCGATCCGGCGCTCGCGCTCCGAGAGATCCTGGAGCATCTCGGTCAGGCGCGGCCCGACGACACCCCGTCCGAACGGCTCGATCGCCGCTGCCGCCTTCGCCTGCATCTCGGCCCAGAGCGCCGGGTCGCCGTACACCCGCAGGATCGCCGCCGCGAACGCGTCCGCGTCGTTGGCGCGCAGGCACGGCCCGTCGCTGCCCAGCTCGAAGCCTTCGGCCGCGACGTCCGTCAGGATCGTCGGCAGGCCGTACGAGAGCGCGTGCCCGACCTTGCCCTTCATGCCGGCGCCGAAGCGGAGCGGCGCGACGAACAGACGGGCGCCGTTGAAGTACGGCTCGACGTCGCGCACGTAGCCCGGCACGCGCACGCGCGGCGACTCGAGGGCCGCGATCTCCGCGGTCGGGTTGCTGCCCAGCAGGGTGAGCGCGATCTCGGGACGCGTCTTCCAGACGCGCGGCATGATCTCGCGGCACAGCCAGAGCGCGGCGTCGACGTTGGGCGTGTGGCTGTATCCGCCGATGAACAGCACGCCGGTCGTGTCGTCGTACGAGCGCGCCGCGGAGTTCGCCGGTTCGTGCAGCGTCGGCACGACGTGGACCGGGTGCACGCCACGCTCTTCGAGCAGGCCCCGCTCCACGTCGGTCACGACGATGGTCGCGTCGGCCTTCTTGGCCGCCGCCAGTTCCGTCTTCTCGAACGCCTTCCACTCGGACTCGTCGCCGCCGTGCAGCTCCCACTCGCGGCGCTTGCGCACGAAGTGCAGGTCGATCGTGTCGTAGAGCACTTTGGTCGCGCCGTTGCGGCGCACCAGCGGCTCGTACTTGTCGAACAGTTCGGGGCGGCAGATCCACGCCAGGTCGAGCATCGGCAGGATCATGTCGAGCGCGGCGTGCATGCCCAGGCCGCCGTCGGCGTGGTGCAGCACCCCGACGCCCATGTCTTGCAGTTCGGCCGTGTAGGGCTGATGCGCGGCGTAGTTGTCGCCCAGGAAGAACACCTGGAAGTCGGCCTCGCGCAGGATCCGGATGACCTCCATCAGGCGTGCCGAACCGGCGTCGCGATCGTACATGGGCACGTACGAATCCACGATCAAGATGGTCGGACCGTGCCGGATCCGGTTGGCGGCGCGCCCGACCATCTTGGCGTCGTTCTCCATGTGGCCTTCGAGCGCGTGCGACCACCGGTCGCGGAACTTCGGACGGTTGACTTCTTGGAACCGCTTCGTCCCCGACGATAGATCCGTCCCGGACGTCACGCCCTCGTAGTGCACCACCTCGGAGCGAGGCTGATAGACCACCCGGTAGCCGCGGTCGCGCACCGCGAAGCACAGGTCCGCGTCCTCGTAGTATGCGGGCACGAACTCCTCGGAGAAGCCCCCGATCTCTTCGAACAGCGCGCGCCGGACCAGCAAGGCCGCGCCCGAGCAGTAGTCGACCTCGCGCTGATAGTTGAAGCGCGCGTCGGACGGATTGCCGTTGCGTCCGTAGTTCCATCCGGTCGCGTCGCGCCAGATGATGTTGCCGGCCTCCTGGAGCTTGCCGTTCGGATAGATCAGCTTCGCGCCGACCGCCCCGACCGACTCGTCGGCTTCGGCGGTCGTCACCAGATAGTCCAGCCACGCGGGCCGGACGGTCGTGTCGTTGTTGAGGAAGCAGACGTACTTGCCGCGCGCGATCGCCGCGCCGCGGTTGCAGGCGCGCACGAAGCCCAGGTTGGTGCCGTTGCGGATGTAGTCGATCCCCTCGAGACGCGGGATGACCTCGGGAGTGCGGTCGGTCGACCCGTCGTCGACCACGACGATCTGCACCCGCAGGCTTTCGAACCAGGTCTCGGCGATCGACTGTAGGCAGCGGACGGTCACGCCGATCTCGTTGTAGACCGGGATCACGACCGTCACCATCGGCTCCTCGTCGCCCGGGACGGCGCGCGACTTCCAGAGCTCCACCAGACGCCGCTCGGGCGGCAGGGCCCGCTCGAAGACCGGCAGCGGCACGGGCTCGAACGAGACGGCCATCCCGGGGCTCCAGGCGGCGTAGTAGTCCGAGGGCCGGGAGAGGCCGAAGATCGCCTTGAGCGAGAGCCAGAACATCCGCAGCGCGTGGAAGCGGCTGCGCACGATCACCGCATAGTCGGCCCGTAGGCCTTCTAGCCTACGACGCTCGTCGGCGAGCCGTTTGAGCGACGCGTCGACCGAATCCTGATCCAAATCCCCGTCCCGTTAAAATAGCGTTCGCTTGTAGGGCACGCCCCTCGATGTTTTGAATCAGACAGCGAGCCAAACCTTTCGTTTCCACCGTGGGGGAAGCCCGCATTGCAGCTCGGACGGATCGAACCCGACCCGAATAAGCAGGTCCAGCCGGTCGAGTTCCGCCCCATCGATACGCTGTCGGACGTTCGTGCGATGGTGCTTGCGCTCGTGGGCGAGCGCCGCAGCGTGCTGGACGTCGGATGCGGATCGGGCGGTCTCGCGCGCGAGTTGGCGAACCTCGAATGCGACATCGTCGGGATCGACCGCGACCCGATCGCCATCGAAGAAGCCCGCCGCTTCTGCACCCACGCGTTCGTCGCGGATATCGACGCGATGCCGCTCGGCGAGGTCGTCGGCGCGCGCACCTTCGACACGATCGTCCTGGCCGACGTGCTCGGCTACCTGCGCGAACCGACCCGCGTGCTCGACGATTGCCGGGCGCTGCTGGGCGAAGGCGGCGCCGTCGTCGCGGCGATCGCCAACGGCGCGCACGGCTCGATCCGGCTGGCGCTCTACGCCGGCGCGTTCACGGATCCGTTCGACCAATCGCGGATGCGCTTCTACACGATCAAGACGCTCGAGGAACTGTTCGTGCAGGCCGGCTTCCGTATCGAACGTATCGAGCGCGCGACGGGGCCGATCGACCGCTCGAACGCGCCCGCCGGCGCGCTCGCCGAGATCGAGGCGGATCCCGAATGCGAGACGGTCTCGTTCGTGGTACGTGCGACGCCGCTCTCGAACGAAGCCAAGTACCGCTCCATCTCCAAGCGCTTCTTGCAGGTCAGCAGCGAACTGGCCGCCGCCCACCAGGCGATCGCGCAGCGCGACCGCGAGATCGAACGCATCCGCAGCGAGCGGGCCGCCGGCGGCGACGACCGGCAACGGCAGCTGATCGACGGACTGCGGCGCGCTCTCGACGAGGCGATCGTCCAGCACGATGCCGTCGCCGCGAGCGCGGCCAAGCTCCAGACCAAGCTCGACGCGATGACCGAGAATCGCGACGAGCATCTGCGGATGGGCCAGCACGCGGTCGAGCAATACCGCACCACCCGCGACGCGCTCGCGGCCGCCACGAAAGAGCGCGACGAGATCGCCGCCCGCGGCGGCGTGATCGCGCGCGAACTCGAAGGTGCGCGCGCGGACCTCGCGCGCGCGCAAGCCGAGGTCGAACGCGCCCGCGCCGAGATCGAGAGCGCGCGGAGCGAGCGCGACCTCGCGCTGGCCGATCGCAGCGCGGTCGATGCCGCCGAGGCCCGGCTCGCGACCGCTATGGCGCGGATCGAGGAGCTGCAGGCAGGCGAGGCGGAACGAGCGATCGAGCGCGACGCGCTCGCGGCGCAGGTCGAAGGCTACGCGTCCCGCATCGCCGACCTCCAGGAGCGCGACGTCGCCCAATTCGACCGGGTCGCCGAACTCGAAGCCGAACTCGCCGTCGACCGCGAGACCATCGAGGCGCTCGACGGCCGCATCGCCGCTTTCGTCACCCGGCAGAACGCCGACGCGCAGCGCGAGCATTCGCTGCGCACCGCGGTCGCCAACCTCGAGATGCAGGTCGCGGGATACTCCAAGCACGTCGTCGAGCTGATCGACGCGCACGAAGCCGAGGCCGACGAACTGCGCCGTATCGGCAAGGGCCTCGAGGACGAGGTCTTCGAGGCGTGGCGCGAGATCGAGCGGCTCGAGTCGGCGCACGAAGAGCTGCTTCGCGCGCTTGCGGAGATGGGCGAACGGTACGAAGACGAACTCGAGCGCAACGGTCGCCTGGGCGACGAGGTCGCCCGGCTCGCGACGGCGGCGGCCGAGGCGGCCAGGGAACGCGAGGCGGACGAGCGGCTGGAGCGCGAGCGGACGGGGCACCTGGAGCGCGCGCTGCGGGAGCACGTGGCCCGGGCGGACATCCGCGAAGCCGAGCTGTGCGAGGACGTCGAAGCGCTGCGCCGGCAGGTCGCCGAGCGCGCCCAAGAGATCGCGCGGCTGGGCACGGCCCTCGCCGAACGGTCCGACGCGCTCAAAGCGCGTTCGCGAGAAGCCGCCAGGATGCGCGAGGAGCTGGAGCTGACGGAGAGCCGCCTGATCCTGCAGGCCGAGGCGCTCTCCGAGGCGACCGAAGCCGAGAGCCAGCGCCTGGCCACCCTGATCGATGCCGTCCAGGGCGGCCCCTACTGGTCGCTCAAGCGCGCCTCAGACCGCTTCTGGGGGTTCTTCTTCCGCAGATAGCGCCTGGTAGGCGGCGACCACCGACCGCGGGTCGCCGTAGCCGGCCACGTCGCCGCGATCGAGCCACAGCGCGGTATCGCACCAGGCCTCGATCTTGGAGGCATCGTGGGTCACCAACACGATGGTCTTGCCGCGATGCCGGAAATCCTCGATCGCTGTCAGGCACTTGCGCGCGAACGACTCGTCGCCGACCGCCAGCACTTCGTCGAGCAGCAATACGTCGGGGTCGACGCACATCGCGACCGAGAACGCCAGCCGCATGGTCATGCCGGCCGAGTACGCCCGGATCGGCGCGTCGGCGAACTCGCCGATCTCGGAGAACGCCAGGATGCGCGGCATAAGCTCCGTCACGCCCTCGCGGCTGACGCCGAGCGCGAGCAGTTCGATCCGGGCGCTCTCGCGGCCGGTCAGGTCCGGGTGGAAGCCGGTGCCCAGCGCGAACAGCGGCGCGACCGTCCCGTCGACCACGATCTTGCCTTCGTCCGGCTGCAGGATGCCCGCGATGATGCGCATCAGCGTCGTCTTGCCCGAGCCGTTGCGGCCGATCACGCCGAGCATCGCTCCGCGTTCGACGCTGAAGCTCACGCTCTTGAGCGCGTCCACCACCGGGCCGCCCGGCGCGCGCCGGATCGTGCGGATCACGAAATCCTTGACGGTCGCGTTCTTGGGGATGTTCGGCAGCTTGAAACGTTTGGTCACGCCGCTGACGCGGATCGCATCGCTCATAGGAACTCGCTGAAAGATTCGCGGTAGCGCTCGAACACCCACTGACCGACGGCCAGCAACACGAACCCGACGACCGCGGAGTATCCGAGCGACTTGAGGTCCGGCATCGTGCCGCCGTAGAGGATCGCTTGGAAGCCGGAGATGATGCCGGCCAGCGGATTGAGCGCGAGGATGGAGGCGATCTGGGGCACGTGGATCGCCACCAGCGACTGCGTGTAGAAGATCGGCGTCAGGAACATCAGCGCCGTGATCGCGTACGACAGCAGTTCGTTGACGTCGCGATAGAACACGTTGATGGTGGCGAACAGCGTCGCGAGCCCCTGCAGCAGGATCAGCTCGATCAGCGCGACCACCGGCAGCATCAGCAGGGACCAGCCGATATGCACGTGCAGCGCGACTGCGACCAGCGCGATGAAGGGCAGCGAGAGCGCGAAGTTCACCCCGTTGGTCAGCACCGGCACGACGACCAGCACTTCGGACGGGAACAGCGTCTTGCCGACGTAGAGACGGCCGTCCAGGATGGAGGTCGCTCCTTGTGCCAGGCCGCTGGCGAACCACGTCCACGGCACGATGCCGGCCAGCAGGTAGAGCGGGAAGTGTTCCATGCCGTTCTTCAAGATGACCGAGAAGACGAGCGTATACACGCCCATGAACAGCAGCGGATTGGCGAGGGTCCAGGTGAAGCCGAGGATCGAGCCGCGGTACCGGAGCCTGAGGTTGCGCAGGACCAGTTCGTAGATCAGCCAGCGGTAGCGGTAGATCGTCGCGAAGTACTGATTCACGCGGAAATGGGGCCCTTCATCAGCGGCTTGGGGTTCAGCGTACGCCGTTGCTAAGCCTCTGCAAGGCCGAGGCGACGTGACCGCGAAATCCGAGCCCCATGCCACGCGATGCCGACTTGGACGAGCTCGAAGCTCGTTCGATCTATATCCTGCGCGAAGCGCGACGCTGCGTCGCGCCGCTCGCCATGCTCTGGTCGATCGGGAAGGACAGCACGGCGCTGCTGTGGCTCGCCCGCAAGGCCTTCTTCGGGGCCGTCCCGTTCCCGGTGGTCCAGCTCGATACCGAGATGGAGCTGCCCGAGGTCTACCAGTTCCGCGACGACATCGCGAAGGCGTGGGACCTGGATCTGCGCGTCGAGATGTGTCCGCCCGAAGCCAGCGTCGACCAGACGCTTCCGCCCGCCTCGCGCGCGGCCGCCCGCAAGACCGAGGGGCTCAAGAATCTGATCGGCCACGCCGGCTACAAGGGCGTGCTGGTCGGCATCCGGCGCGACGAGCAGGCCACCCGCGCCAAGGAGCGGGTCTTCAGTCCGCGGTCGTTCGGCAGCGATTGGGACGTGCGCAACCAGCCGTCCGAGTTCTGGAACCACTACACCACCGACGTCCCCGAAGGGACGCACCTGCGCATCCATCCGCTGCTGCATTGGACCGAGGTCGACATCTGGCGCTACCACGAGCGCGAGGGCATCCCGTTCTGCGATCTCTACTTCTCCCGCGACGGCAAACGCTACCGCTCGCTCGGTGAGAAGAACATCACCGTCCCGATCGACAGCGACGCGTCCACCATCGCCGAGATCATCGCCGAACTCGAGACGACGCGCGAACCGGAGCGCGCCGGCCGCGTGATGGATCACGACTCCGAGGATTCGTTCGAACGCCTGCGCACCGCGGGGTACATGTAGTGGATCGTTCCCTTCGCGTCGCGGTCCTCGGCCACGTCGACCACGGCAAGTCGACCACCATCGGCCGCCTGCTCCACGACACCGACAGCCTGCCCGTCGGCAAGCTCGAAGAACTCGAGGCCGTCAGCAAGCGCCGCGGCGTGCCGCTGGAATGGTCGTTCGTGCTCGACGCCTTGCAGGCCGAGCGCGATCAGGCCGTCACCATCGACACCACCCGCGTGTGGTTCACCTGGAAGGACCGGCGCTACGCCATCATCGACGCGCCCGGCCATCGCGAGTTCATCCGCAACATGCTCAGCGGCGCCTCCGAGGCGGACGCGGCCGTGCTGGTGGTCGACGCGATCGAAGGCATCGGCGAGCAGACGCGCCGGCACGCGCACCTCGCGCGGCTGCTCGGGCTGCGCCAACTGGCGGTCGCGATCAACAAGCTCGACGCGATCGGGTTCGACCGCGCCGGCTTCGACCGCCTGGCCGCCGACGCGCGCGCGCTGCTCTCGGGCCTCGGCCTCGAAGCCCGCGCGATGATCCCGGTCTCGGCACGCGACGGCGACAATCTGGTGAACCGTTCGGCGCGCACGCCGTGGTACGACGGGCCGACCCTCATCGAGGCGCTCGACTCGTTCGAGAACCTCGACATGCCGGCGGAGAGCCCGCTGCGCCTGCGCGTCCAAGACGTCTACCGCATCGACGATCGCCGGATCGCGGTCGGCCGCATCGAGAGCGGCCGCGTCGCGGTCGGCGATACGGTCGTGCTGCTGCCGTCCGGCGCGAATGCGACCGTCCGCAGCATCGATCGCTGGAACGCCCCCGCCGTCGACGTGGCGGTCGCCGGCGAGTCGATCGGCCTCTCGTTCCACGAGCCGGTCTTCGTCGACCGCGGCGACACCATCGCGCACCTGGACGGCGCGCCGCCGCTCGACTACGCGTTCCGGGCGGTCGCGTTCTGGCTCTCGGAGAGCCCGCCGGTCGTCGGCGAGTATCTGGTCGCGCAGTTCGGTCCGACCAGCGCGCGCGTGCGCGTCGCCGGGATCGGACGCGCGCTCGACACGTCGTCGCTGGCGGACGTCGCGACCGGCGCGGTGCCGCAGTACGCTATGCTCGAACTCGACCTGCGCGGACGCGTCCTACTGCCGCTCGACACCCAGGCCTCGCTGCCCGCGACCTCGCGGTTGGTGCTGATGCGCGAGACCGACGTGGTCGGCGGCGGCTTCGTGGAGAGCGTCGCGTCGCGGGCCACCAACCTGCACCCGAGCGGCCATCTGGTCACGCGGGCCGAGCGCGAGGCGGTGCACGGGCACCGGGCGGCGGTGCTGTGGATGACCGGGCTCTCCGGCGCCGGCAAGTCGACCATCGCGATGGCCCTCGAACGGCGCTTGTTCGGCAGCGGCTACAACGCGTTCGTGCTGGACGGCGACAACATCCGCGCCGGGCTCAACCGGGATCTGGGCTTCGCGCCCGCCGACCGGTCCGAGAACCTGCGCCGGGTCGCCGAGGTCGCCGCGCTGCTGGCCGAGGCCGGGACGATCGCGATCGTCGCGTTCATCTCGCCGATGGAATCGGATCGCGAGCTGGCGCGGCTGGCGTGCGGAGCCGACTTCAAGGAGATCTATATCTCGACCGACGTCGCGACCTGCGAGGCGCGCGACACCAAAGGGCTCTACGCGCGGGCGCGCGCCGGCGAGATCTCCGACTTCACCGGCGTCTCGGCGCCGTACGAAGCGCCCGACTCGCCGGACATCGCGATCCAGACGCGCGGGCGCAGCGTCGACGAGTGCGTCGACGAGTTGCTGGCGTTCGTGAAGCGGACGGTCGCGCCGCACTAGCGGCGCGCGCGGACCTCGTCGAAGAGCCGGGAGGGCGGACAGACCGCCACGTCGGCTCCGTAGGTCGCGCGCAGGATGCGATTGCCGTCGCCGAAGCGCGCGTAGAGCCGGGCCAGATCGTCGACGCCGAGCGGCTCGAACTTCCCGCTCCAATAGCGCCCGTGCGGCCGCAGCAGCGCCTCGGTCGGCTCGCGTTTCTCGCGCATCATCTCGTCGAGCACGTCTTCGAAGGCGGGATCGCCGGCGGCGCTCCGATTGGCGTACAGGTCGGATGCGACCGTGCGGAAACCGACCGAGAGGTTGCGCCGTTCCCAGGCGCCCAGTTCCGTCAGGTCGAGATCGTCCGCTCCCGGCAGCACCAGCTCGAGGAATTGCGCGATGAAATCCTCGGCTCGTGGCGCGTTGACGTAGGCGCGAACCGTCAGCGCGTCCCGTCCGAAGATCCCCGCGAAGACCGCCGCCACGCGATCGTACTCGATGTCGTAGACGGCCTCGTTGTAGGCCACCGCTCCGCGCTCGATCGCCTCGTCGAGAAACGCGTCGAACGGCTCCGTCAACCCGTGCTTGACGAACTCGACGTAGAGCGCTTCGAGCAGCATCGCCTGCGGACGGAAGTACAGGATCGGGCGGATCTCCGCGTCGAGCCGCTCGGCGCGCTCGCGCAGCGCGCGCAGCGCGTCCGGCTTGTTCGAGAGCGGGTAGAAGTTCTCCGACGAGAGGATGGCGCGCGCCGGCGCGCGCTCTTCGAGTTCCGCGACCAGCGCATCGAGCCCGCCCGCGTCGGGATCCATCACCAGGCCGCCCAGCTCGAAAGCCAGGTTGTGATGCGCCATCTCCGGCGGCGTGCCGGTCAATCCGGCCAGCGGGACGTACAGGCCGCGTTCCTCGAGCAGCTCGCGATGGTCGTAGAGGAACGACTGGATCGCCGTCGTGCCGGTCTTGTGCGTGCCGGCGTGCAGGTAGAGGATCATCCCGATCGCGGCTCCTCGCGCTCCGCCAGCGCCAGCGCTTCGCGCGCCCAATCCGCGTCGACGAAACGCAGGCGTTCGCGCATGTCGCGGCGTTCGTCCTCGCCGACCGGCTGATCGTCGCCGGTCACCAGGCGCGTCCAGGTGATCGCGCGCGGTTCGGTCGAGCGCACCAGCGCCGAACCGACGCCGAAGAACGCCGCGCCTACGACCAACGCGACGACGAAGACGAGCGGCCAGCTACTCGACAGCAAGGTGTGCGGCGGCGCGCAGCGCATCGAGCGCGGCTGCGAGCGCGTCGTCGAGCGTGCGGTTCACGCTCGAGGTCAAGACGCGATGGAACTCCGGCATCGGCAGTTCGGCCAACACGCCGAGGACGTTGCGCAGCTCTTCGCGATAGCGTCCGAGCAGGTCCGACTGCGAACCGGTGCGGACGATGGTCGTGCCCATCATCTCCGCGCCGATCAGCCAGGGCGTCACCGAGCCGAGGGCGGCGGTATCGAGCCTCGCCTGCAGGGCGCGCAAGGCGGCGATGTCGAGCGGTCCCTGCAGGCGCACGACGTCGCCCGCCGGCGCGTCGTGCGCGACCGGGGGATCGTCGATGGCGGCGGCGACCGCGTCGTGGAGCGCTTCGCGGCTCTCGCGGTCCTCGAGGTCCTTGGCCGTGACCGTCAGCCGCGGCATGCGCAGGCGGACGAAGAACTTGTCGAGCGGACCTTTGAGCGCGTCGCCCGCGAGCGTCAGCGCGCGGATCGCGAACAGGTGGCGGATCAACCCGCCGGCATCGGCCCGGTCGAGCATGCCCAGACGCTGGGTGAGCGCTTCGTGCCCCAGATCCAGATAGGCGACCGGTCCGGCGGAGGCATCCTCGGAGACGGGCGCTTCCGCCGCCGCCACTTCGAGCGAGGCCTGCGCGCGCGCGATCACGTCGGCCAGGGCGTTGGGCGTGGTGGTCCGCAGCGGCGGCAGTTCGGTCTTGATCTCCTCGACCGGCGCGGCCGCGTCGTAGACCGGCATGGAACTCGGGAAGGTGCGCGCGATCGAGATCGGCGTACCGGCCGAGGTCTCGCCGAGCGACGGCTGAGCCAGCACCTTGAGCGTCGGCGCGGCGATCGCGAGCGACTTGCCGTCGTCCCACTCCAGGACGGCGCGCGCGTCGATCGGCGTGCCGGCCGCCAGCGGCGACATCACGATCATCTCCCAGCGGACGCGCAGGTCGACGCCCGGCGTGACGTCGGAGAGCGCCAGGCCGCGCTGCGACCAGAGCTGCGACGCGCCCGCGTCGTCGGCGACCGGCATGCCGTTGAGGGTGGTGCTGCCGGGGACGTAGACGGCCAGATTGGTCGGCACGACGCGGACCATCAGGCGATCGGCCGGGCCGTCGCCGTCGTTGCGCAGCGACATCTCGTAGAGCACGCGATCGCCGGCGTTGACCGACTCGGTCGGCGCGACGTGGATGGCGGCCGCGTCGAACGTGGATTCGGCGTAGGTCGGCACGTCGAGCGGCGTCATCTGCACCGGGCTGATGCCCTTGCCGTGCAGCCAGCCTTCGAGCGTCAGGCGCGCGACCGGCTTGACCGGATGCAGCAGGCGCAGGGTGATGCGGGCTTCGTGGGTGGCGTGCGCCGGCACGTCGCCGAACGCCAGGCCGTCGCGCTCGCGCCGGGCCTCGACCGCGCGTTCGATCGCGAGGTCGGGCGGCAGCTGGAGCGCCAGGCGCGCGTCGCGCAGCACGTCGGATCCGTCGTTGACGAAGCGGACGATCAGGTCGACCGACTTCTGCGGGCGCAGCGCCTCGCCGCTGGCCAGTTCCCACGCGACGCTCTCGCGCGCGATCTGGGGACGCGAGCGCACGATCACGTTGGCGGTGCCGACGTCGATCGAGCCGCCCTCGTGTTCCAGGACGGCGCCGAGCGCGAGCTGCGAGCGATCGGGGACCGGCGACGCGATCTGCGCGAGCGCCGTGAAGGTGCGTTCGGCGTGCGGCTGCACGATGCCGAGGTCGAGCGGACCGGCGTAGCTCATCGGCTCGTCGGGCGATTCCGAGATGCGCACGTTCTCGAGATACGCGCCCGGGATGACGCGCAGGCGGACGTTGCGTTCGGGCGCGGTGCCGTCGTTGTAGACGTGGATGGTGAAGCGCACGTCTTCGCGGGCGTGGGCGATGCCGCGGTCGGCCTCGATGTAGTTGCGCGCGCGGTTGAAGCGCGGCGAGACGCGGACCTGGAGGGTGCGCGCGAACGCGCGCGAGCCGCCCTTCCAACGCAGCGTCGCGCTGACGGGCAGCGCGTCGTCGTCGCCTTCGGGCACGGCGGCGGTGGCGGCGAAGCCGACCTCGACCGTGCGGCCCGCCGCCAGCGTGCCGACGCTGAAGGTGGTCGCGGCGACCGCGTCGTCGCCGACCGGCTGACCGTCGACGTGCGCCGAGCCGGGCGCGTACACCAGCCCGTGCGGGAGATCGAACGCGATCGCGACGTGGTCGGCGTCGCCCGTGCCGGCGTTGGTCGCGCGCATCGCGATCGGGATGCGCATGCCCGGGGTGACGACGTCGTCGCAGAACAGCCGCAGCACGGTCTCGTCGTTGTCGAAGTCGACCGGCGACTGCACGACGATCTCCGCGCTGGCCAGGTCGAACTCGGCGCACTCGCGCGATCCGATCGTGCCGATCGCGCGGATGCGCGTGCCGTCCGGCAGGGGCGCCTCGATGACGACCTGATATTCGACCACGACCGACTGGCCGGGCGCCAGCCGCTCGGCCACGATCGTGCCGGCATCGTAGTCGAAGGCTTCGCCCTCGATCCCGGCCAGCAGCCGGCCGCCGACGCGCGCGCTGCGCGGGACGTAGCGGGTGTGCTCCGGGACGGGCAACATGGCGACCACGTCGCGCGCCGACGACGAACCGGAGTTGGCGATGGTCGCGCGCACGGTCGCGACGTTCTCGGGCTTGGGCGCATCGGGCGCGGTCAGCGTGAGCAGCGTCTGGGTGTTCTGCAGCACCGGACGGCTACGCACGACCAGACGCTCGATGTTGGAGGCGACCAGCGGCGTCTCGGCGGTCACCAGCGCGGCCTGGAAGACCAGCTCGGTGCCGTCTTCGATGGTGTCGTGGACGCGTACGCTGCACGCGACCTTGCGTTGCGCGCCCGGTTCGAGCACGCCGACGTCGGCACCGCCCGCATCGACGAAGGTCTCGCCGTCGGCCAGCGGCCGGTCGTCGACCTGATCCGCCCCGGTCACGTGGGTCACGCCCTGCGGCAGGGCAAAGCGCACCCGCACGCCGGTCGCCGCCGCGCCGCCGAGATTGGAGAAGGCGAATTCGGTCCGAATCACCTCGCCCGGCGCGACCGCGCGCTGGGGATTGAGCGTCAGCGTCCGGAGCGACTCGGCCAATGCCGGAGCGCCCGGCGCGAAAATACCGGTTAACGAGGTGCCAGCCATGCCCGTACCGTTCTTGAGAATTGGGTGCTTGTCATTCGTGCATCCATCCAATTGTATCGACCAAATGCTGCGAACGCGCACCCGGGTTGGCCCGGGCGTAGGCGGCCAGGATCGCCCCGCGACCGCTGCCGGCCAGCGCGTGGGCGGCCGCCAGGGCGACCGTCTCGGAGGGATCGTCCAGCGCGGCGGTCAGACGACGGGTCGATTCGTCGCCGTCCAGCGCTCCCAGCGCGAAGACATCATCGACCCGTTCGGCCTCGGTCTGGGACGCTGCCGGCGGCCCGTCCGGCGCCCCTTTCGCGGCCTCGACCGCGACCGGGCGGCGGGGGGCGACCATCGCGTAGATCCCGATCGCGATGCCGACCGCGAGCAGGCCCACCAGGACCGCTACGAGCACGCGCGCCGCAGGGAGAGCAGGGCGGAGTCGAGCGCCGGATCGGCCGGCCGCCCGAGCGCTTCGAGGAACTCGTGCGGTTCGGCGTCGCGCAGGCCGTCGAGCGCGTGGAGCAGCGCGTCGCGATAGGCGGCCGCCTCGGGCGTCGAGTTAGGCAGCAGCAGCGCGAGCGCGCGCCACGGCGCGGCCGCGGCCAGCGGCGCGTCGCCGACCGCGTCGGCCAGATCGGCGACCGCATCCGCATCGATGTCGCCGCGCAGCACCAGGGTCGCGCCGCTCGGCTCGGCCGGCGTGCCGCGCGCCAGCGCGCTCTCGTGCAGAAAGCGTTCGAGGGTGGCGCGCGAGGACGGGGTCTCGAGATCCCGCTCGGCGATCGCATAGTTGGGCAGTCGCAGTTTGATGAAGAGCCGGTCGAGCGTCTCGCGCAGCGCGTCGCGCTCGGCGCCGATCGTGCCGCCGCGTGCGTCGCCGACCGCGTCCGGGAAAAACGCGCGGATCGCGAACAGATGCGCGACCAGCCCGCCGATGTGGGCTTCGTCGAGCACGCGGAGCGCGCGCGTCAGCCGGTCGGGCGTGAGCGCCAGCAGCGCGCCGATGCGCGGGCCCGGGTCGAGCGCGATGGCGGCCGGGAGATCGTCGGCGAACGCGCTCTGCACGACCGGACGGGCGTCGCCGACCGGCGTGGCGGTCGGGAGCTCGACGTAGCGCTCGCCGGTGATCGCGCGCGTGCCGCCGCCGAACGACGGGCCGAGCATGCCGTCGACGCCGAACGGCAGGCCCGGGATGGTGTTCGCGAACGACGGGACCGCGCGCACGTGCAGGTCGTTCGCGACGATCTCGTCGACGCGATCGCCGTCGTACGAGATGCGCGCGATCCGCACGATCGCCTCGCCGGCCGGCAGGCCGTTGTGCACGACGTCGCGCCAGCAGATGGTCGCTTCGATGCCGGGATCGACCTCGTTGAGCACGATGCCGCGCTCGCTCGCCAACGGCGAGAGCGCCCCGATGTCGCGCACCGGCACGTCGTTGACCGTGCACGAGTTCGGCACGTAGATCAGCGAGGCCGGCTGCTCGACGCAGACCTGGACGCGCCGCGCGGGACCGTCGCCGCCGTTGCGCACGTGCAGCGTCCACTCGATCGCCTCGCCGACGTCGACGCTCTCCGCCGGTTCGCTGCGCAGGCCGCCGACCGAGAAGTCCGGCTCGGCGGTGGTCGCGATCGTCAGTCGTTCGAGGGGGACCGGCAGCATCGCATCGGCCGTCAGCACCGCGTCGACGGTGACCGGATAGGTCTTGGCGAGGCCGCGCAGCAGGCGCAGGCCCAGACGCGCTTCGGCCCGTCCGCCCGGCGGGATCTCGCCGAACGCGATGCTCGAGCGTTCGCGCGTCGCGCCGTCGACGCTCTCCAGGCGCGCCTCGGGCGAGATGTAGAGCCGCACGCGCACCGCGTGGGCGGTGTCGCTGCCGTCGTTGCGCACGCGCACGAACGCATCGGCCAGCTGGTTGGGGCGCAGCACCGCGTCGCTGGCGAGTTCGAGCGCCGAGGTCGTGGTCGAGAAGACCGGATGCGAATCGACGCGCCAGGCGGCTTCGCCGAGCGAGGTCTCGCCCAGCTCGCGCCCGTGCAGCGCCGCGCCCAGACGCAGTTCGCTGCGGTCGGCTTGGGGCGAACGCACGCGCGCGCGCACCGTCAGCTTGCGCGATGCGTAGGCGTCGAGCGTGCCGAGCGCGACCGCGTCATCCTCGATCTGCAGGCGCGCGTTCTTCTCGTAGACGCGCACTTCGTCGAGGCCCGCGTCGGCGCGCAGACGGACCCGCGCGTCGGCCAGGGCCGCGCTGCCGTCGTTCGCGACGGCGATGGTCGCCTCGACCTCTTCGCCCGGATGCACGATCTCCGCGCCCGCGCGCACCACCTGATTGCGCCGCTTCGGCACGTACGGTTCGGACCGCACCACGATGCTGCGTTCGAACCGGCGCGTTCCCTCGCCGCGCTTGGGTTCCCAGGCGAGCACCAGCGCCAGCGGCAGCGTCTCGCCGTGCGGCAGCGGCGAGGCGATGATCGCCTCGCACTGCAGTTCGACCGATTCGTGCTTGTCGATCCGCCCCAGGTCGAACGCGAGCGCCTCTTTCTTGCGCTCGCGTACCGGGCGGCCGTCGACGCGCGAGGCGCCGCGCACCGGGATCACGCCGTCGGGCAATTCCAGCGTCGCGGTCGCGCTCTCGGCGGCGGCCGTGCCGACGTTGGTGGCGATCAGCCGCAGCGTCACGCGCGTGCCCGGCGCGACGTCGTGCGACGGCTCGACCGTCCAAACGGTGCGATCGTCCGAGAAGTCGGGTTGCGAGACGACCGTCAGGCGGACCGGCTCGAGCGCGAACGAGGCCGTCTCCTGAGAGGCGACCTGCGCGGTCGCGACGATGGCGGTGCCGTCGGGCAGCGGGTCGAGCACCCGCGCGCGATAGAGCAGGGTCGCGGTCGCGCTGGCCGCCAGGTTCGCGACGATGACCGGCGCGTGCGTGCGGTCGAAGCTGGTCCCGAGTTCCCGCTCGACCTCGCGGCCGTTCACGCGGACCGAGTTGGGCACGTAGGCGGTGTGCGGCGGGATCGGGGCGACCACGACCACGTCGTGGGCCGACGATTCGCCGGCGTTGTGGATCCGCACCAGCACCTGGATCTCGCTACCCGGGGTGGCGTCGTGGCGCGCTTCGAGGTGGACGTTGGTGAGCGCGTTGTCGAGTTGCGGGCGGCTGCGCGCGATCAGGCGGACGACGTTGGAACCGACCGGCGGGACTTCGAAGGAGGCGACCGCCGCCTGCAGTTCGACCGTCGATCCGTTCTCGATCGCGCCGGCCGCGCTGTAGGCGATGTCGATCCGGCGCTCCTCGCCCGGGCCGACGTCGCCGATATGCGCGCCGGCCCGCGCCAGCAGCGGGGAGTTGCCGGAGTCGTCGTCGAGGCCGGCGCCGTCGAGTTCGCCCGAACCGACCAGGTAGACCAGGCCGTCGGGGATGTTGAAGCGCACGCGGACGCCGGTGGCGGTCGCGCCGCCTTGGTTCCGGAACGTGAAGTGGGCGCGCACCGTCATCCCAGGTTCCAACTCGCGGTCGGGCGAAACCGCGAGGGTTCGGAGTCCCTCCGGCAGCGTCGGCGTACCCGGCGCGAACACT
>Ga0207667_10000159_pt1 | contig 101202 bp, 107 predicted proteins | sample KBSCornC52_FD_184301 | JGI IMG/M metagenome (GOLD analysis project Ga0207667, IMG submission 184301) | Corn rhizosphere microbial communities from Kellogg Biological Station, Michigan, USA - KBS Corn C5-2 (SPAdes) (version 2) | ecosystem: Host-associated > Plants > Roots > Rhizosphere > Soil ... | reverse complement strand
TCCTTTTAAGTCAGATTGTGGCAAGTGTCGGTTGGGATGGTAGTACATTCCAGCCGATGCGTTTATAGTGAAACATTTTTCAAAAAAAAGCAAGTAATTGCGATCGTTTCTAACATGTATGACTCATGCACCACATAAACACTACAACAATTGCTCAAGATGAGTATTTAACTACATGCTTTTTAACTTCTTCTTCATTAACAGAACTTTTTTGCTTTTGAAAATCTTTTACAAGCTGTAACATTTCTAAAGCAGCTTTTCCCGTAATACCCTCTTTGTAAGAATCACGAGTCAAAATACTCATCGCAGAATTATTGTTAAGATTTTGTAAATGTATATTTCCGTTATTTTGCAATAATATTTTCAAAATATGCACATGATTGCTCATACATAATTGAGCATTTTGTATAGCATAAGATGGTTTTGACTTGAGCATATCCTGCACTAAATTTTCTCCCATCACTACAAAGTGTAATGCACTTCTATTATATAAATCAGTTGCATTGACATTCACATTTTCTTCAAGTACCAATTTTTTGACTGTTTCAATATCACCCAAAGCACAAGCCATACGCAATTGTGCTTCTTTCATTTTTTGATCAATTAAAACACGGCTTGTCAATTGGTTTTCCATGCTTTTTTCCGTGATCGTGGGAATAGGCAAGAGTTCACCTGAAACTAATGGAGCCATAATCTTAAAAATTTTCTCAGATGCAATAGGATTATTATAATGTGTCACATACGGCGCCAATTTTTCTGAACCATCTGTTCGCGCATCTAAAAATTTTGCAATTTCCTTAATAAAAAACTTAAAATTAAAAGGAGATTTAGGATTATCACTACGATTTTTACAAATATATTGGCATGCTTGACGTAATCTTGTGTAATAGGGTTCTTTGGGTGATAAAATAACGTCATATTCATTATTTTGTTGATCAATTAATATGAAAGGTGACTTTTCGGAATCATTTGAAGGCAAATAACTGGTATGGAGCCCAACTGCGCGATCAGGATTCACAGAAAGAAACTCTAAAATTTTTCTCACTTCTGATTCTGGTGCGTTCCTATACCAATTAATATCACGGCCTTCTTTGTCTTTTGCATCAAGATTGCAGCCTGCTAAAATGAGTTTTTCCAATGTTTCTTTATGCCCGAGTGCCGCTGCAATCATGGCAGGAGTGCGGCCAAAGCTATCTTTGATATCTAACCCGATATCTAACAGAGGTTTTTCTTTTTTTAACAAGAAGAGTTTATCTATGATTTTTGTGGAACCTAAACCACAAGCCAAAAATAATACCGTTTTTCCAAATTGATCCTGTAATGTGTAATCGATTTTAGAATTATTTTTTGTTTGCTTTGAAAGACCGCTTAACTTTTCACTGATTTCAATCAGTTCTACAGCCTGGTTGTTGCCGAACTCCAAAGCAGTCAAATAATGTAACAGTGTATTATCATAAGAATCCATTCTCTCATTAATGTCAGCACCAACGCTTAGTATGCTCTTCGTATCTTCTTTTTGTGCTGCTATTTTATCGCTTGATTTAGGATATCCTGAATAATTTTTACCCGTCCAACACCATGAAAGAAAAGTCTTTTTTCCATATGGATACGTGATTGCTTTTAATCCAAATAGATTCACTATGGGTTTTATAAGAACTGAACTCATTTCAATTTCAACACAATTCTGAAGAGTGTCGCCTGGAGCCATCATACCGCCCAAAAAAATATGTTGGTATTCAGCACCCTGAGCTGCAAGGTCTTGAAAGAGTTGTTTATTTTTAAGTAATTTATTACTTTTATCAATAGAAATTGAAATTTTAGAAAAGTGAGGATATTGAGATACGCAATAAGGATATACGAGCAACCCTGGAATTAATTGTATTTTGACGAATTCACTTTCGAGGTATTCTCTATATTTATCGGGATATTTTGAATAATTATCAATATTTTCAATACACCATTGGAGCTTTTTCATGTCTTCTTCAGTAGGGGAAATAGGTTTCCAGAAAGCCATGGGCCCCAATATTTTATCTTCATAAAACTCAAATTTTTTATCTCCCATATCTTCTTGTATTTTTGAAGTGATATGTGTAAACCGTGGTACGATACGTATTTCTTGTTGCATAATTTATCTCTCTTTTCAATACTTTCATAAGTAGAAACTGTAGTGATTGCTGCTAATTAACTCATGTTACGCAGAGAGTGCACAAGAGGACAAAGGAATCATCGTTCAGACGAACCCATATCCCCATGATCGTAAAATATATCCCTATATTTTACGGTCTTCACGATGGATTCCTTTGTCCTCTTTAACTTTTTCTCTCCAAAAAGGAAAACAAAACTTTCCTGATACTATTTTGAGTTGTTAATTTCCCTGCAAAACGTCTCGCGAATAAACAATGTTGCAACTAATGCAATCAACATGGTGACAGGCATCACCAACATAGCATGATGATAGGTCTGCTCACTGTAAACATGTATTTGATTAATCATTTTAAACTCGCCGAAATGATCCATCAAAAAACCAAAAAATGGTTGGAATATCGCCCCACCTGTTAATGCAGAAAATGAAACCACACTTACACAGGTTGCAGTTAAAATTTTAGGATTACTCTCAGAAACCGTTGGATAACTGATAATTTGTGTGCTGCTGACAAGCCCTAAGAGAAAAAATAATACGGAGTACATCGGCAATGTTTCTTGACCATAAATAATGGCAAAAATTATTCCAATAGATATTACTGCACCCAATTGCATGGGTAGTTTCCTTCGCCCCATTGCATCTGAAACCCAGCCTGCAAGCGGTGACCCAACTACCGTTCCAAAAAATATCATCATGGGAGGATAAGAAGCTTGAAGTGTAGACAAATGTTTTGCTTGTTCTAAATAAAGCGCACCAAAGCCGCCACCGCCAATTAAAAATATGGGTAAATTCATAAAACTCGTATAACAACCGCACAACCAATTTCCTAATTTTAAATAGGATTTTTTCATGGCTTGCCAGTATCCAAGCTGGGACAATTCCTGCTGGTGTTTTTGTGCGAGGTGTTGCGATTCAGAAGGGTAATTTTTAACAACGAGATATATAATTATCCAAAACAATAACCCTAGTCCAGCATCTACTAAAATTGCATGACGCCAACTATTTAAATAATTAATCAATAAGGTGAACGGAGTTTGCGCAACCGTCCCGCCCAACATTGCCATAGTGACAACAAACCCGGATACCAACGCCATTTTATCACTGCTAAACCAACGCGATGCTAATCTTATACAACTGAGAAAACAAAATGCGCTGCCGATTCCAGTTAAAAACCGGCTAATTTGTGCATAAACATAATTTGGTGCAAATGCAAATAATGCTGTTCCAATGACGCACGTCATCAATGCCGTGAGAATTACTTTACGTGTAGATATGCGATCTAAAATTTGCCCTGCTGGAAGTAAAAAAATAATCGCGGAATAAAAATAAGTGGCGGATAAGTTTCCTAATTGCTCTGCATCTAAATTAAATGTTTGCAGCAAATAAGGAGCAAGAGAACTTATCATGTTCATTTGGATAAATTCGTAAAAAAAGAACAAAGCAGCTGAAAATACAACTAACCATGGCATAAAGCCTGTCTTTCTTGGCATAATTTACATTTCCTAAAAAATTGAAATTTATCGATTCAATAAAGAAGAGTGAAGAAGTATTTTTTAAGGCAAACAAAGCGCAGTCCGCGGGAGGCGGGCGAGCCATTGCGGGAAAAATACTTCTTCACTCTTCAATCATTGAAAATGTTTTTAATCAAACTTATGTTTGGCATAAGTTTCTTTAACAAACAATGAAGCCAACAACCCTAATGCCAATATCGCTACCAACATTATCATGGGATAATAAAATGCATTGATGTTATACACGTGGATACCGTTTTCAATTTTCCCATCCCAATTTTTATCCATTAAGTAACCGAAAATGGGTTCAAAAATCATGGGTGAACCCATAATTAATACAGAGGCCAAACCCATTGCAGTACCTGTAATCATTTTTGGATTGCTTTCTGTTAATGCTGGATATCCAATAATTTGTGATGATGTAAAAAATCCTAATAAGAAAAATAAAATCAACAAACTTGTCAAAGATAAATGGGGAATTAATACAATAGCCATCATGATAGGCAAACAAATCACCGCAAATACAATCATGGGCATTTTACGTTGCGCAATATAATCTGAAAATCCTCCAAGAACAGGACATCCAATCATGGATCCAAAAAAGATCATGCTGGACACATATGATGCTTGAAGCGTTGTTAATCCATCTGCCACGGTAAGATACATTCCACCCCATAATCCTCCTAAAAGCATCAGAGGTACATTAATAAAACTTGTATACAATCCACACCACCAGTTTTGCATATTGGAAAGTGCCATTTTAATACTGCGTTTAACACCTAAGCTTTCAAGCTGGATTTTTTGAGCTTCAAAGAATTTTGTTTGATTTGGCGGATAATCTTGTACACACATCCATACAATAAAAATGATTACTACACCCAAACCTGACACTATCATGACAGCTTCTCGCCAAGGAAGTATTGTGGTTAACCACGCAAGTGGTGTTTGTGCAACCATGCCGCCAAAAAAAGCGACTGTAACAATCAATCCAACAACTAACGCCATAAGCCGAGGAGGAAACCAACGCGATGCAAGGCGCATACAACAAATAAAACAAAAAGCATTTCCAATACCGGCCGCAAAATGACAAACTGCCGCTATTACAATGTTATGAGATTGAGCAAAAATCGCGGTGCTTATAACAGAAATCCACATTGCAGCCAAAATGACTTTTCGAGAAGAATATCTGTCAATTAACATACCGGCGGGAAATAGAAAAATAATATCTGCAAGAAAATACCCTGAAGATATATACCCCAATGTTGTAGCTGTGATTTTAAAATCACCTAAAATAAATCGGCTGATTGTATTAAACATCTGCATTTGGATAAATTCGTAGAAGAAAAAAAGCGATGCGGAAAATACTACTAACCAAGGAAGATAACGAGGAAGAGAATTTTCACTGGATAAATCAGATGGATTCACAAAACCTCTTTCTAATTCACTTGGTTCGTTCATGGAAAATCACCTCTTCATCACTAAATCACTCAATTACACATTAATCATGTGCGTCATAAAAAGTGGATAGAATATTTTTCGGCTATGGCTCGAAAGGCTCTGTCTTTCTGCGCTTTAGTTGCCTCAAAAATATTCTATCCACTTTTCAAATCATGAATCATTACGAGCCATGAATACACATACAAATTTTTGGTCAGCCCAAAATCGACGTCATTCTACCTTTTTTGAAGTGCTTTCGGCAAACAGCAACGTATTTGCCATTGCCGCCGATTTCGATTTGATTTCCGATTGTCACTACATTGCCTTTTTCATCCAATCTGATGTTCATGGTCGCTTTCCTTCCGCAATGGCAAATAGTTTTAATTTCAGCCACGTCTTCGGCAAGGGTCAATAGATAAAGGCTTCCTTCAAAAGGTTCTCCTCGAAAATCACTTCTTAAACCATAAGCTAAAACAGGAATATTAAATTCGTCGACGATATCAGTAAGCTGCCAGACTTGATCTTTTTTTAAGAATTGCGCCTCATCGATTAATACACAATTTAACTTGTGACCATTATCAAAATAGGACTTTATCAAGATGTACAAATTTTCTTCTGGCGAAAAATTTATTGCGTTGGCCTGAAGGCCAATTCTTGATGCAATTTTCGCTGTACCGTAACGGTCATCAACGATAGGAGCGAGCAGAAGAGTTTCCATTCCTCTTTCATGATAATTGTAACTGGATTGTAATAATATCGTACTTTTCCCTGCATTCATGGCAGAATAATAAAAGTGCAGTTTGGCCACGGTGTTACTCCATTAAAAATTAGACAACCTCCCATTATTCATCAAGGGGGCCGACGATGGAAAATGTCGTGGGGAATTCTACCACTTTATTTTTTACGGAAACATACCATTATGCCAATCTATTCATTAATTGTTGCCATGACAAAAGAAAGAGTCATTGGAAAAAATAATCAACTACCCTGGCGGATGCCGGCTGACTTGGCATACTTTAGAAAAACAACGCTAAACTCAACGATAATCATGGGCAGAAAAACGTATGAATCTATCGGAAAGGCATTGCCCAAACGTAGAAATATTGTTATCACACGAAACCAAAACTATTCTTTACCAGATGCCGAAGTTTTTCACTCACTTGACGATGTCATCACAAATTTATCCACATTATCAACTTCCACCGAAGTTTTTGTCATTGGCGGCGCAGAGATTTTTAAAGAGTTTTTATCAATAGCGAATAAACTATATATTACCTTTATCGATGCAAATATTGATGGGGATACGTTTTTTCCCAGCTGGGATAATGACGCGTGGAAAGTAATTTCTGAAGAAACGCACCAAAAAGACAGCGAAAATCCTTATGATTACCGATTCACCATAATGGAAAAACTATTTAAGTTACCTCAATGAAATGCCCTTCCACATATTCATGCAAAATACCAGCAATAAATGTTTGATAGGGCAACCCTTTATATGCGGCCTTTTGTTTTAATTTACTTAAGTCATGAGTGGATAACCGCAATGTTACCCGCGCATCTTTTTTCAAATATTGATCAGCCGATTTACGTGCTTGAACTAATTTTTCTTCGAGATTTCTAACGCTTTTTAATTGACCCTTTTCTATTTCTTTATCAATAGCATCACTTAATTCTTTTTCTTCTTTGTCCAATTTAACATCATAAATTTTTTGTATGCGTTTTTTCGTCATAAAGACCTCTTTAAATATTTTCTAGTTAATTTGCGATGAGGAAATATTGTTATTAAAAAAATAATGTCATCACTTTTTATATAAGGCACCAAATAAACATAATTATCAATTTCAATAACGTAAATTTCCTGATTAGGATATTTTTTAAAATTTGGATGAGGCAAAATATCAAGCACCGCGCCGCGTTGGATTGCCTGAATTATTTCTTTAAAACCAATCCCTCGTTCCTCAACGAGTTTTCTGTTTTTCTCATCTGAAAATTCATAATTAATATTATTCATTTGACAAAAATATAACATTGTATGACTTTTGTCAAAAACTTAGCCTTAAAAAATTTAATATACCCTTAAGAAAACCCATCTATAATTAGGATTAAGCTATTTTAAATAATGGGGCAAATTCAATGGGCATAAAAATCACTCAAGACGGGCAAGACGCACTAAAAAGATGCGCAGACAAGCTGAGCGCCTTGAGCAAAAAAAAGCCAATCAACGTAAATACGTTAGAACAAATCACAGCGGCACAGGGATTAATTACGAGTATTTACAATGCAGCCACCGCAGCCTGGTTTAGCTTTGACCTCGCTATAGCCCCAGATTTTTTGTCAAACCAAAAATATTTCAGCAATTTAACCAGAAATGGCAGCTCATGGGCCATACCCATAAGAGATGAAATTGGACTCGAACTGTCTAAAATTTTATTCGATCTTTCCAATGATTTTTATACTCACTGGAACGATTGGGTAAAAGACGCTCCTAAAGAGGGTGAACCTTACAAGATAGTCGGAAAAGAGATCGGCACATCGGATCCAAAAAATATTATTAAGAGCGCCATGCAGCAAATCAAAGGGAATATGGATTTGTACATAAACTTAAATTCAAATCATGAACATAAAACAAGCGCTAATGCCCTATATAAAGAATTAAAAACAAATTCATCCATGGCGAACACCAACCAAGAAAGAGAAAAATTAATTACTCAATTAAAAGAAGCCATAAAAATACCTACAAATACTTTAACTGCTGATCAAAATAAAGATGAGTTTGGTTATTTTAGTTTATCCACCACCGAAGACTCCACAAAACTTGGTCATAAAGTTGTTCAAAATGTCTTTGATAAAATCAAACAATTTAACCAAAATATAAGCCGAGATAATTTATCTGTTGAGCCAATAATTATTTCAGATCACATACAAATCAACGCTCAACATATTTCTTCTTCAAGCTCCAGGAGCAATGAGGATGACGTCGAAAATTTTCAAAATAATATTGATGCTTTTGTTGCAAATGCACAGAAATATATCACCGTCCCTTTATCAGGAAAAAAATTACCGCCTCCTTATAAAATCGCAATCATACAAGAACTGATTGATTTAATTAACAACTCAAAAGAAATAGCACTTTCAAAAGAAAATTTTAATAAATATTTTGGAAAATCCTATCAAGAGTTATTTAAAAAATATAATCAACTAAAATTATTAAAAAAAAATAAAGCCGCCCCCGAAGAAATAAAAATCGCTGCAAAAAATTTTACTACTGAATTAAAACACTATCTTCAAGAAACTGGATTGGAAAAAATGCTTATTAAAGCATCTCAAAGAGAATCCGGCTTTAATATAAATTTAATGGAATTAGACGAAGATTTTTCGACAATCGAAAAGGGCGGCGGTACAAAACATAAATACTTTAAAAATATAATATTTAATCAAAAACTACCACTCCTCATCAAACTCAAAGATGCATTTGCTGTTCTGAAACAGGATTCAAATGGGAAAAAAAATATACTGGAAAAACTATATGATAGAAGCAAAAAAACTACGGATAAAAATTTATCAGCCTTAGAAGCCATGGATTTTAGCCATGAAAAGAAATGGGTATCTCCACACACAAACGCCGATATTTACAATGTTTTAAAATCGCACGACTGTAAGCCGCTTAATATTGATCAAACAAAAATAAACAGAAGTGTAGAAATATTAAATCAATTAAATTCTGGAGATATTGATAATCCTGACGCAGAGACATTGCTACAAAATTTCAATTTTGTTTTCTTTCAAACATTAAAAAGCGCTGTCTTTTTACCTCCTGCCGTTTTAGCGCATAATACAATGAAGCAAGTTAAACTTTTGTCTGACTTACATTCAGAAGAAGTCGCTGATCACGGCCACACACCCAGCAGAAGCGGTGCTTTAATTGATGATTTGTTTTACAACTTATTAGGTAAATTTTCAACAGCCACGTCGGAAACAGACTACCTCACGATGGTACTTGCACAAGAAATAGATAATGAGTATTTGTTTGAACGTGATCTAAACAATCATTCTTTGGATGTATTATCCTCATCAAGTTCAGCCGCTGCTACTTCTACAACAACGACTCATACCCAAACCAATGTTCCAACGTCCACATCTACATCTGATTCTACATATACAGCGCCTACAACAAACACTACCACCCAAACCCTTGTTTCAACACCTACTACAGAAATTCTTACTGATGAGAAAAAAGAAAAACTCATAACACAAAATGGTGACGAAAAACAAAACAACGAAGGAAAATTTTTTGGTGGAGCAAGTTTTCAGCCAGATAACGCTTCCGAAGAGTCAGATGACTATTATGATGATGTTCCAGATGCGGGTGATTATCCAGGTGATCTCGATTATGAACGTCCTTCTCGAACTTCACCTACGACAACACAGACAAATAATACAGGCAATACAAACAAAAGAGCTACCGTTGTATTAGATGACCTATACGGCTTAATTTACAATCAAGATCTAGCAGAACACTCAGAGGATGATGCTCAAAACAATAATTCTTCTCAGTCTCCAAGTTTAAAAAAATTTTCTGATATCGAACAACCTCCATTAAATCCTAAAGCCTTATCAGATTCTAACGAAAACCCAACACCAACACCTGAAAATAAGGATAAAGACCAAAAACCTACATCCGAAAATTCGACTGTTCTAAATAATTCAGGTGACAATAATACTCCACCCGTTAATCCAAATGCGCACGACAACGACGAACAAGATGAAGCAGAACATGAAGATGAAGAACAACAAGATGAAGAGCAAAATAAAGAGCATAATAAAGATGAAGATAAAAAAGATAAATCGACAATACATCCCATCATTGCAATTCTAAAAAAACCAATTACTGCCAACTATACGCCAAACAATATGTCCAATAACTTAAGCGAATTGTGCACAAAAGAATACCAAGGTGATATCGACCTGTTTCTGACAGAATTAAAAATAACTGTTTCAAATCCTGAAAATATAGATGTTACTACTTTAATCCAGCCATTCAGAGAAGCATATAAAAAATCGGTGCCGTTATCCATCAAAAATAAAAATTTTGATGTTATTTTCAATACCGTATATGAGTCATTACTAGTCAACGAAAGATTAGCCCAACCTGATTACCAGCTACTTATCAAGTTTGTAAAAAACAAGGAAGACAAAGAATCTCTTATTACAATATTAAGACGATTAATTACAAATCCCAGCCAAACCAACATTATAAAAAACCTTTTTTTCATTAGATTTGTTGCGCTTTACGGCAAACATAGCAGATCTGTGAATGGATTATCTGCGCTTCATGAACTTGAAAAAATGACAAGGCCTGATTTCACCCTTCCTGAATTACTAACAAATGATAATTTTGATAAAATTATTAACCACATTCATTATAGAAGAGTATCTGGAAATCCTGCAAAAGGCCGGAATATTGAAGCCTATACAACAAAACCATCGGCTCAAGCGGAGATTGATAATTTATATTACACGGACGCATCTACAAAAACATTTGATGCAATTAATTCTGATAAAATAAATGATGATTATTTTGTTTATCGCAAAAATTATCAGGTAAAAGCTCACCCTATCATCAAAATTTTAAATAAAGAAAACACGGCAACATATACCATTAATAATCAAATTATTGAAATAGTAAATCTTGTAAAAAATCATCAGCGATATTTAACCTTCTTAAAATATGATATTAATGCTGTTGAGACAATTAAACTAAAGGAAAAAATGACAAGCTTTGCTAAGAAAGCAACGTTATTACCCCATCACAGATCAAGCTTAACACCTCAATTTATTGAAACTTTAAACAAGATTAACGCTTGTTCAACTTATTTTCTTAATCAAAACCATAAAATACCCGATGTTCTGAATAATATGAATTTAACTCTATCTCCTAACGATAGTCTTTTCAATCAAAAAACCATATTTTTATTATCAGCAAAGTCACTTATTGCAACAAGAAAAATAAATAATCCAGAAGCAAAACAAATACTAGGCATTTTAGAGCTTTTGCTCGTCAATTATGTCAGCGCTAATGAGCAATTAATGCCAGGAGTTGTAAGCCTTATTGCTGAATATCTCAAAATTGATGAAAAAAATGAAGAACTTATTTCACTCTCTTTTGTCAATGAATTAGTTTATCAATATCAACATCAATATAAAGCTCGAAATCCTGCATCAGATAATCCAGCTTTACTTTCTTCTTCAAACGACGATGAAAGAACAATCAAACATAAGAAAACTCAAGAAAAAACAGTGGCGCCACGTGCAAATGAAAGACAAAGAGATAATAAGATACCTTGTCAATCTGAATTAAACCCAATTTTTGCCGATAAAATTAAAAACATTCTTATTAAACCGCTGAGTGCAACTCATACACCAATTAATAAGTATCAACAAATTCATGAATTGGTTAAAGATCTTTCGAAAGCTGAATTAAATCAAATACTACCCATCGTAATAAGCAATGTAAATTACACAGATGTTGTAGAATTCCATCATCAAATAATCAGGAACGATGACACTATAATCTCTCAATTTAAGAATAAAAATTTATCTTCTAAAAAAAATAAAACTAATACTGGCAACGACGATACTTTAACACTCGATGATGATGACAATGATCAACCTCAAGAAGAAAGCAATATTCACTTTATTCATAATTACCTCAAAAATAGCTTATTATCGACAAATGTAGAGAAAAGAAGGCATCAACAGCTTCTAGTAAAATATGAAAATAGCCCGTTGATCCTAAAAGAAAAAATAAAATTAATTTTACAAGAATCAAACTATTCATTGGATATAAGAACTAGCGTCATCAGTATTCTCGCAAAAAAAGACAGTGGATCTGAGTATAACTTTACCCAAATGCTTGAAAGCGCGATAAAAGAATTACCCAAAAATATTCAGCTTCAATTACAACAATCCATAAAAAAAGAAAGCGATATTGCTCCTAAATATAATATTGACAAAACCACTTCCCAAAAAGGTGTGCGTGAGTCGGGTGAAAAAAACCTTGTTCGCCCCCAAAAAAATGCGAGCATGATTTTTAATACCCTACGCTTTTTATTATCTGAATTAAATCCACCATCATTATTAGGTAGTATTCAACAAGTCTTTTTAAATTTTGAGAACCCGTTAGATATTACATTAGAAATTTTAGCTATATGCGAATCACTTGAGGCCACGCCTGAAAGTTCTTTAACAACCATTAAAGAAGCATTATCCACATTAGAAAGTTCAAAAGCTGAAAAATTATTAAAAAGTTTTAGTGATTTTAAAAATTTTAACCAGAAAATCAATAATATACTAATAAAAAAGTACGGCCTATATATCGATGCCGAAAGAAGCACTCATGCAACTGTAAACCTTATGGCCTTTAACGTTATTAAAGATACTCTCACTCAAATGAATCAACCAAAACATCATACATCAACGGTTATGGAACAAGATGAAGATCAAGATAGCCGTGATGAGAAAAAAAATACCAATGATGATGATCTAGATTTTGATAATGTAGATGGTAATGATTTAACCGAAGATTTGGATTATGAAAATGATGATAATAAAAACGAGCAACAAAGCGATATTCAAATACTATCAAACACTGATGATATTTATGATAATGTTGAAAGTGCATCCATAAATACAGAAAACGACAGGCCCACACTTCATCTTTTATCTACCTCTACTATTACACCAGATGCATCCGATGAAAATTTTGGTATTCAAAAAAAATTCCCCGCTACGGCTGTTCGATTTACAGATTTTAACGATTATCATGTAGAAACCTTAAGTCAAGAAAAGCCTTTTCATGAAAATGATAATCGTCAAAAATTAGAAAACAATGATAGCGATAATGTCATATATAAATTAAACGATGATCATTTATTAGATGACTCTGATGAAACCAACACACCTAATGATTTCAACGACTTGGGTAACAAGCCGCCTATCACCAAGAGCACTTCTGATAACGCGCCTGCAAAAAATAAGCAAAATATTATTATTTTACCTTTCAATATCTCTCATGCAGTTGTACATTTAAACACTAATTACGGCATTGAACGACCCTCAGTTGCAATATATTCTCAATCTGACCAAGCATATGATATTTTATCTGGCTCTAATGCTATGCTTGCTGCTCCAAATACAGATACTAATAATTTTATTCCAGCCCTTGGCGGCGTATTTGCCGTTTCAAATGCTGTTATTCCTATAAGAAAAACAGATTTACGAGACAAATACATCAAAGCTGATTTCGTTTTTACTCCGATTCCAGTTTATCCTCAACTAGGCGTACCAATGCCTGCATCAGATTATAATTATTTTCCCACAACAGAAGCTCGTTTAAGGCACCTTACCTATCTTGTATTAATGCAATTCAATGCCGCTAAACTTTCTGGCAATGTATTAGTGATGGGCCGCATTAGTGACGGGCTATTAAACCCATCAGATGCTGAGCTTTCAGCAGTTATACACGTTGTAAGAAACTTGACGGAATTTAGTGACGTTACCGTTGTATGCGCACTAGGTACGGAAGATAAATCATGCCATGATGCATTTGAACACCCTGATAATAAAACAACACAACTTGTGCAAACCGAAATTGACAATATGAAACAAAAAGATCAATTTGTAACAAGTGATATCGAAAAAATATCAAATGAGTTAAAAGATCACTATAATCGTTGTAAAGCAAACTATGCATCAATTAAAAATACATTTGAAAAGCCTATTTCTAAAAATTATTCACTCATTAACATGCTCACTCAGCTTACGTCGCTTACGAACAATATTAAGGGATATTACTCACCCGCACTGAAGTTTTTTATTGATTCTTTACCTTTACAAGAAGCTTGGGATTTACGATTTAAATTAAAAGCACTTCAAAAAGTGTCGCTAAATCAGAACGGTTTGCGGTATAGCACTATTTTAATTGCAGACTTGATATCAACGTTAGAAGCCAGCCCAAAAATGATAGAACCGCTTACGGAAGAAGCCATCTATAAAAATGTTTTACAGCATCTTCAAACACATATTTTAGACAATGCAAAAAATAAAGGTTGGGGAGTGAGCAGTACATTTTTCAAAGTCGCGAGTAAAAAGCTATCTAAGATCAGAGAAGGAATCATCCCGCCACTTGAAGTAATGCCAAATGATCCGCAATATAAAATGTTAACCGTTAAAGATTTTCCTACACACATTAATCAGATGATGAATGCAATGACGGATGTTGCACAATTTAATACATCTGCACGAAGCGCTTATTTGGATATTATAAAAACGTGCATCAAAGCAAATCTCGTTATACTACCAGGCGGAAGAAGCCCTAAAACATCTACTTTTTATAACAATGATCTATTATTTAATTACTTGGCTATTGATCCCGACAACGCTATCGAAAAAATTAAAGAATATATTTTAGACAATCTGGATAACTTCGATGCAAAATTTGTTGAGGATAGGCTTCCTGATGGAATTAGAAAAATTCTTGATATCGCAGGCGATGATAGTGGAAAGTACTCTTCAGCTAACGAGAAATTAATGGAAATGCTCAAACAAGCTATGGAATCTGCGTCATCTCATAACACTTTGCGAAGTGATTTTACACAAAATTTCTATGAACATGGGATCTTTCAATTATTAAAAATTGATTCGGTGAAATATGCCATTTCACAGAAAAATATCACTCTAAAAACACCAGCCGCCCAACAAACTTTATCACAAAATAATAATAACAATGCTCTGGGCGACGATTCAGACGACGACTCACGCCTTTTAAATAACAATTTACCAAAAAAAAGGAATTAAATAAAAAACTTTAAGATTAAGCCCTTCATTGCGTTGATTTTAATCAACCTGCTTAAATGACTTCCATCTTAGAATAAAAAAGGAGGAGATCTATGCAGTACAACAGCGAAAAAACAAGCAAAATACAAATAAAAAATTGGATTAGAAATTTTGTTATGATTGCAAGATCTCCTTTTTTGTTATTTATTATCACCTTTACTCTGAGTGAAATAATTAAATACAGTGTTAATTATTTCTTTCCTGGATTTTTTTTGGAACTTAGCGCCATATCTTCCACTATTATTCACATTGTATTTATATTAAGTATTTATTGGCTATTTTTACGCGCATTAACTTTTTCTAGAATTCAAATACAAAATTATCTAAAAGCAACCGAAGGAAAAACATCTTTTTTACTATTGGATTTTTTAATCAACGCAATTAATATAGTTATATTATTAAGTTTAATTTCATTTATTATTGACCTTCTTCCCCTTCCTCAACAATACAACTACTTTACAGAAAAACTCATTGGAATATTAATCATTATAGCAATTTCAAGTATCTTAATAAAAATTGTCAAAGTGTCAGAAACCATTGTTTTATCAAAATATAAAATTGACTTAAGCGATGAACTATTGGCGCACAAAGCACGCACGCAAATAATTGTGTTGGGTCGAATTGCGATAACTATGATTATTATCATTTCCTTGGGTAGTATGTTATTACTATTTGAGACTGTCAAAAATTTTGGCGCGAGTATTCTTACTTCCGCTGGAATCATAAGCCTTATATCTGCACTGGCAATACAACGCCCATTACGAAACCTTGCAGACAGTTTACAAATTATCTTTAATCGGCTCATTAAAATTAATGATACAGTTCTAATTGAAAACGAATTTGGCACAATTGAAGAAATTAATTTGTATTATGTTGTCATTAGAATTTGGGATCTCAGATCTTTAATTGTACCCATCAATTATTTTGTCGACAAACCTTTTATTAATCTCAGCAGAACATCTAAAGAAATATTATGCACGGTAAAACTTTATGTAGATTATACATTACCTTTAATCGAAATAAGGAAAGAGCTAGACAATATTGTAAAAAATTCACCTTATTGGAATCAAAAGTTAACCAAACTGGAAGTAACTGACGCTAAAGAATTCACCATGGAATTAAGAATACTCATGAGCGCAAAAACTTCACCAGATGCTTGGAATTTACAATGCGAAGTAAGAGAAAAGCTCATTGAATATATTAGCCATCATTATTCTTCATATTTACCAAAATTAAGAACAACTACCATATAAACTAGTGAGAATAATCAAATAAATATATAATAAATAACAATATACTGACTGTTCGTAAATTGACCATATAGGAGATTAAGATGAAAACAGCCTGCGTTGTAACCATGTCTTTATTTTTAATGAGCTGTTCTGTTATACATGGAAAAAGCAGCCCCGATCAATATGTAAACGATACGGGAATTACGACACAAATTAAAACAAAATTAATTGGCAGTGATATTGTTTCTGCACCCACTATACATGTTGAAACACAAAATGGTATTGTACAATTAAGTGGTTTTGTGAGCAATTATGCTCAAGTTAAAGAAGCACAAGACCTTGCACGCTCAGTAGAAGGTGTAAAACGTGTGGTGAGCAATCTTATCATTGCACCTCCTAAAAAACATAGGTATTAAAATTAATGTTGGCAGGATCTTAAAAGATTTCAGGATCCTCATTCTTATTTTCTTTATAACCCAATTATTTAATTAGGCTCATCGGGCTATTAGGAGATCATTTTTAAAATGAGTTCTTCAGAAATTTATCGGCTATTATTAGGACATATATTTAGCTTTAAATTACCTTTACGTTTATTAGCCATTCTGGCCATATTGTTTTTGATGCTTGCGGTTGGTTTGCTTACTTATCGTGGTGGTGTTGAAATATGGGGATTCTTTAACATAGAACACATTGCCTCAACACTCCCAGGAAAATTGATTTCTAAAATGATGGGATGGATGATGGCCGTTTCTACATTTGTGCAAAGCGCACCGATTATTTGGGACAAATTAAGCGCTTGGGGACAACAACTCGATAATATTCTAATGAAATGGGTTTTTTACAAGCTATATTTTTTAGATGAGGTTGAAAATTTGTTAAATGAAACACGAAAATTAATTAATACGATGAATGAACATCTGCTAGAAACCTCAAAAGAAATCACATATGCTAAAAATTTAAACGAAAAACGAAATAAAAAACTTGAGGAATATCTCAAAAAAGCCTATAAAAATTGTGAAAAAGCTGGGGCATTATTGAAACAACGAGAAGCCTATGAAAATTGGACTCGAAAAAGGAAAGCGGATGCAGATAAAGAGTTGAATACTTTTATCATTCAACTTACCGAAATTTTCCAGAAAAATCATGAGATTTCAAATTTTATAAAAAATTAATAAAGATTGAATGCAAGTTGAAGACTGTAAAACTAAGGAGGTGGTGTACATCCTACACAAGCATCAATAAATAATACAACATGTGATAATTGCATACTTCTAGGAGGAATAATGGTAGTTGCAGGAAGAGTTTCGCTTGGCACCAAAGTACCGTAAAAAGTAATCGTATTTAAATCTTTATATTGTGGAGCTTGCAATGTAAAAACATATTTCACTGATTTATGTTTATTTTTGTTATCGAGGCTAACTATTGCTACATTTAATCCTTTAGGCTCAAATTTATCACTTTGTTTTTTCATAATCGATAAAAAATCCTCAGTCGACATAAAACCCATATTTCTATGCGGTCTTTCAGAAAAATAAATAACCCATGGATCAGAACGATTTAAAATAATTTTATAGTGATTATCCATTTCAGAACCTTCTTTATTAATTTGTGCTTTTTTCGCTGATTGAATAAATAGATAGCTAGGATGTTCTTTCGCGTCATCAAATTGATCTGCAAAAATTAAAGTGGTGGCAGAAAAAAAATATATAAAATTGCAAAAAATAAACAGAAACTTAATCGCTTTCATCGTTTCATCTCCGATCAAAAAACACACTAATATTATAGTGAAAATAAAATTTTTATACCTGATCGAGATCAATAATAAATAAATTCGATTCATTTACAATGGGATATTAATTAATATAAGTGGAGATATTGATATGGCAACTGAAACTCAATCTTTAATACCAAGCTCATCCATTACTAGACCAAAAAACTTACTTAATACAGTGAATGAATATATACTTGATACAACAAACGTATTTGGAACTGTAACAAGCATAACTTATATTTATGGTGCGGTGATTACATGCACAAATGTTGATGATAATAGATGTCAAAATATAATAAATAAAATATCTCTTTATACAGGTTTAGGAATCACAAGTGTGACAGTTTTGCTTAAGGTTTTAGCAGAACTATTAAAAGATGTTTCTGCGCGAAATATTCTAAGTAATATAAATTTCTTCATAAGCCAAGCAATGAAAATACTTAACATGAATATGTATTATTTGCTTTGGGGAAACATGTTCGCAAAAGAAATTTCAAATTCTAATAATATTCCAGATGCTATTTTTTGGGCTGCAATATTTCTCCCTGTTCTACTTCTCACAGCTTCTACAAATACAGCTTTTATAAGATATAAGTTGCGTGAAATTTTTTTTAAACATGCGGTCAATGAAGAAAGAGGTGATGTGCTTACACTATTAGATATGATGGTTGACGCTATTGAAGGCACAGCAACCATGACCACAACAATATCAGGAGTTTCCCAGCTTCATGATACCTTCAATGGATTAAACCAGCACTCTCCAAATTCCTGGGTGTACTCCAGAAGCAGCAAGATTACAAGGTGGGTTATAGGGGGGATATGGGGTTCTATTATGTCTGGTATAAGCTATTTTTATCCTTCTACTACTGATATTGAAGTTATAACACGGTCATGTATTCCAATGTTATTACAAAATTTATTAAACACTGTCACACTTTCACTATTGTCTGGATTTGCAATTTCAACATTAGACCCTTCTGATCGAAATTATGTGATTAGCGGCATTACAGCGTTAAGTTTAGCGGTATTATCAAGGATAGTTATTGAATGCAGTCGAACAAGCCAAAAAAACATTAATTCTATTCAGGTTATGACAGACAATATTCCTGATACAACAGAAACAAATATATTATCAACCGATAACCAAAGTTGCGATATAGAAACAAGAGAGCCTGAAATAGTTGATGCTTTACCAGAAAAATTAACCGGCTCGATTAACATAGAAACGCAAAAAATAACGAAGATAGATCAACTCACTTCTACACAAAACACGTTTAATCGCGGAAAAAATTATATAACGAAATTGTCCTCTCATATCGGTAATTCATTATATGGTGATTTTTGGTTTAAAAAAAATCCACATGATTTCAAAAATCCAGATACTAAATTTGAAAAACTAGAAAATACTGATAGGGAGGAACCAAGGATAAAAAAAACATTTTCTATAAAGAACTAACGTTTTGTTTAATTTTGATACGCAAGATAAATTATCTAATTATTCTTAACAGATGTTAGGGAAAGATTTGAAAACCCCCTTTTTGTATTATTAACGTGCGCCAACGTAATCAAATACACAATAATCAACATTAAGAAATTAAACACAGTAACTATGATTAACGCCAAGTTTAAATTGTGCAAGTAACTGAGTAGAAAAAGCACACTCATTATTATTAGTAACCACCAAAAGCTTAATAGCAGCATAAACAACACTATGCTATAAAACACTACTTTTGCAGCATTCCTTTTGGTGGCTTCTAATTCAATTAAAAATATATGATAGAACTGTCTTAGCAATAATCCAACACCGATGAGCCGAATTAAATGCATATTGATAAATTGATCAAACTTTTTTGCGCTCATGCTATCAACTTATTTTTTAATCATGAGCCCAAAAACTAATCCCGTTATGCTTGCAATTATAATTGATTTGTAAGGACACTCTCTAATATATTCAGTAATACTATCGCCCACTTCCTCCATCTTCTCTTTTGCTTCTTGTGATTTTTGATCGATTTTTCCTGATATATTTGAAAGCACCTCTTTAGCACCTTCTGCTGTTTGCTTAGCAGTATTTTCAACATCATTTGATTTGCCAGGTATATGACTCATAAAAATCTCCTCATAATAAAAAATACTTAAAATCTAATCACTCTTTATGATGAGCAAAGAAATTTTCAACCTCTTCTTCAGCTTGTTTTTTTTGATACCCATATCTTTCTTGTAACTTTCCTACTAGCTCAATTCTTTTACCGTTTATTTTTGTTAAGTCATCATCTGTCAGCTTTCCCCAGTTTTGTTTTATTTTTCCTTTAACTTGATTCCATTTACCTTCGAGTATATCTTTCATAAAAACCTCCAATCAAAAACATTTAACAAAAATTTAAAACATGGAGAGATTGTAAACGATGTGGTTTAAATTGTTTTTGATTACGATCATTAACTCACTCATCTTACGCAGGAAATGTAAATACGAGATCAGTCGAAGTATCAAAAACAAACCCACATCCGTGTGATCGTAAAAAACATCCTTGTTTTTTACGGTTGCGGCTTTTTTCGACTGACCTCACTTACTCTATGAAGGAGTGTTGAATGCGCGCATGAAAAGTTGATAAGATTAATTTTTTCGTAAATTGAGGTTTATTGTTGATTATTTGTTAACAATAACATTGGATACAACGCTTTTTACTTCAGGTATCGTGTGCGCAATTTCTACTACGCGGTTTAATTCTTTATTTGTCTCCAAATAACCAGAAAGTATAACATCACCATTTTGAGTTAAGATATTTAATTTACCGCTATCGGCATTTGTTTTTGGTAAAATATTTTCTCTGGCTATAAGCCCTAATAGTTTTGCTGTAATAAAATCATCTCTCAGTGATACTTGACTAACATTATCGTCTTTTTTTACATGTAAATTTTGCGTATCAACATCTCTTACATCAGGAGTTGCTTGTGCAATTTTGACAGCGGTTATTGCTTCTTTTGAGGAGTCTACAACACCCGTTAATTTAACTACCCTATTTACTGTTTCAACATTAATAGAGGATGCTTTTACTTCATCATTTGTCATAAATTGGCTTTTTACTTTTGCTGTTATTACCGAATCATTTACAGTAGATTTTATGGTATTGGTTTTAGTTTCTGAAAATGTTACGAGCGGTATGCCTAATAATAAACCCGTCATTACACATATAATAGAGGTATTAAATCGTTTCATAAAGATCTCCTTTTTACCTTTTAAAAGGCTAAAGATTCTAATAAGCATTTATTGTTTATATATACATTTTTCTGTTTAATTTTAATAATGTTTTTTCGCTGAAATCCTTTAAAAATTCGACTAACTGTTTCATGCGTCATTCCTAACAGATTTCCAATATCAATTTGAGACATAGGCAAATAGATTTGTTCATCTCTATCTGTTTGATTAGTATTTGTTGTTAACCCCATTAAAAATGATGCAATTCTTCGTTTCGCGTTAGTAGAAGTTGTAAGATTTCGCGAATGTGAGGTTCGTTGGCTTAGCAATAATACAAATCGTTTCAATAATTGCGGTGAAGTATTTATTAGATTAAAAAACTCATCACAAGGTATCACGCATAATATGGAATCTTTTATCGCTGAGCATGAATAATTATATTTTTTATTATGTATGGATTCTACTGCAACCAAATCACCTGGATAACAAAATCCGAATACTTTTTCATTTCCATCTCTGTCAACACTGTATTCTTTGCAATAACCGGAATATAACGCAAACATATTTTGCATAGGTTCACTCTCAAAATATAAATGCTCACCTTTTTTTAAAACAACTGTTCGAGAAATCATTGAGTTTAACTTAGTTCTTTCGTTCTCACTGATATCGCTTGATAAACATAAAGTCGAGACAGGGCAAGTAACACAATTGATATTCATACCAATACGATTTTTAAACATTGTATCCTCCATCAAATAAATATTGTTGAATGAGTTAGTATAAATATAAACGGATCAACATAAAGGATCTATACGTATTAATACTTATAAGATTTTGACCAAAGGATTAATTTTACCAACGAGCTGAGACTTAGCGAGACAACTTAATTTCTTCTTCGCTTTTTCAAGGTGTCCTTCAACAGTTCTTTTAGAAAGCGTGAAAATTATGGCAATTTCTTCCGCAGTTTTTCCAAGCACATACCATTTTACACAATCAATTTCGCGTTGAGTTAAGTATAATTCTGTCCTTTCAGAGAGATAATATTTTTTTATGGGGGTTTGCTTTTTGATTTCCTTGTAATATGGATAAGCAACATATTCTTTTTCAATATAATTAATATCAAAGTTTTTATGAACTAAAATAAATTTTTTACTTTCAGCCTTTTTTATTCCTTCAGAATATTTATCTTTGAAATACAAAACAAATCTTTCAAAGAAGTCATTGTTGTTTAAATAAAAATTTAATAATCCAGGATTATCTACGCTTCCCCCAAAATGAAAAAATTCATTACAATTCGTTTTTTTATATACCATGGTATACCCATGGTCGATATTAAATACCTCTCGTGAGGCTTGATATAACTTTTCATATTGATGGCCTCTGCTTATCCATAAGTATCTGCCTTCATCATATAAGTGATATATGTTTTTGAAAGGCCCAATAGAGTAAAACTCATGTTTATAATAATATTCAGACCACTCTGGATGCGTGGTGACTTCTAATTGCGATCCATCAGCGAATCGTTTCACATATAGGAGATAATTAATGCCATATTGCTTTAAAGGTAGACAAAGAGAACCAATCTCTTCTTTTCGAGAAATTGAATTCCAATATTTGGTCAAAACAGACGGGACAATTCCATTTTCAATTCGAATAAATTTATCTGGATTTCCAGTATTACATTTAATCAGCTGTCTATCCATAAATTCATCCTTCTAATATAGATCAACTAAAATATTTACGCTTATACATTGCATTCTAATTTAAATTCATCGCTCATGTCAACCCATAATTGATTATTGTCAATGTTCTAATTATTAAGTTATTTATATGATTGACCATGCTATATTTAATTTGAGGGACTTTTATGAATTATTTACTTAACTCACATGGCACGTTATTAAAACTTCTTCACAATGGAATCTCTCAAATGAATCAATCCTATTCTTGTACAACAAAATTCCAATTGCTTTCGCATTTTAAATTGATGTGGCGAAACAAAAAATTATTCAAGCTTTCAAAATACTCCGATTTTGTCACGTTAATATCAAAAAATATATTGGAAAGTTTAAGCATTGCACCTTACATTGAAAAACGCTCTACAATACTGGATGCGGGAATGAGCATGGGATTACCCGGCATACCGCTTGCCATCACCATGCCGAAAAGTCGATTTATATTATTAGATAATAATGTAAAAAAAATTAAATTTTTACAACAGGCTTGCTATCATTTACATCTTAATAATATTCAAATTGTTCACAAAAATATCGACGATTATAACCCCGATCGCCATCAGACGATTAATGCAGCGATATATCGTCATGATGTTGGTTTTTCTCACTTCTTGAGCAAGGTACAATCTCTATTAACACCGGGAGCCCAAGTGTTAATTTCAAAAAAAGTATTTTCAAAAAATGAAATCGAGAAAATAAAAAAACCATTTCATCTCGTTAATGTGCACACACTCAAAGTGCCCTATATAAATGATGAACGATACTTATTGGATATTAGATACAATCCTATTCCAAAGGTGGCGGCGGGATAACAGGATGATCTTGTGCATATTGAATAACTTGATTGGCGTAATCTAAACCTGTTTGGGGATCACCTGATTTATACATGGACAATGCACACGCCGTTGATCCATTACATTCAGGTGTAAACTTAAATTGATTTAATAATTGTGTTGCCACAATCATATTCTTGCACGGTCTCAATAATTCTTTCATGCTGACAGGTATTGGGCTATTATCTAACAATCTATTAGGGATTTGCATCAGTCCAATTTCAAATGAAGTGCCCTGCGCCTTTAGTTGCTCAACATAATCCAACGCTTTTTTTTCTGAAGAAAACGGCTTACCGGATATCACCAAAGGATTGTTTTTGGAATTTATTTCAGCCATAGCACTTGCAACTGAATTATCAGAAAAAGCGCTGCAGGCTAATACCATTGTCAGTAAATCCATAAATCATCTCTTAATGTACTGTTATGTAATCGGGTGTATAATTATACGCGAATTATGTCGAAAATAGTAAAGGGAACCCTATGACCTCATCACCGCATAAAATGAAAGATGTTTTTATTATTGACGGCAATCGTACGCCATTTTTAAAAGTGCGCGGAAAACCTGGGCCCTTTACGGCCTCTGATCTTGCCGTTTACGCCGGAAGATCATTATTAAGCCGCCAGCCTTTTCAACCCTCAGATTTAGATGAAGTCATCATTGGCTGCGTAATGCCCAATACTGATGAGGTAAATATTGGAAGAGTGATAGGCTTAAGGCTGGGTTGCGGAAAAAAAGTACCCGGGATGACTGTTCAACGTAATTGTGCTTCTGGCCTGCAATCTATTGATACCGCAGCGAATTTGATTCAACTGGGCAAGGCCAATCTTATTTTGGCCGGCGGTACTGATGCGATGAGCCATGCATCGCTATTGTTTAATCATCAAATGGTCAATTGGCTATCTGACCTCAACAGCGCAAAAAATTGGAAACATAAAATAAAAACCATTGCAGCTTTTCGCCCACATTTTTTAAAACCTATCATTTCATTATTACGCGGTTTGACTGACGCGACAATTAATTTAAACATGGGGCAAACAGCTGAAATTCTTGCCGATAAATTTAATATTAGCCGCACTGAAATGGATACGTTTGCATTACAAAGCCACGACAGGCTTGCCAGTGCAGTTGATCAAAAATTCATGAGTGAAATTACGCCGATTTATGATGCTTACGGAAAATATTATGAAGAAGACGATGGATTGCGCCGTGATTCTTCTCTTGAAAAATTAGCAAAATTACAGCCATTTTTTGATAAAAAATTTGGAAAAGTCACTGCTGCAAATAGTTCACAAATTACTGATGGCGCTGCTATGATTCTCCTAGCCAGTCACGATGCCGTAGAAAAATATCAACTTCCCGTATTAGCTAAAATTGTGGATTCACAATGGGCAGGGGTTGATCCTAGGCAAATGGGATTAGGCCCAGTACATGCTATTGCTCCGATACTACAAAGGCAATACTTAAGTTTAGATAAAATAGATTGCATTGAAATTAATGAGGCATTTGCCACACAAGTCTTAGCTTGCATTCGAGCACTCCAAGATGAAAAATATTGCCAAGAAGAACTTGGGCTTGAAAAGGCAGTGGGAGAAATCGATCAAAGTAAATTAAATATAGACGGTGGAGCAATAGCTATTGGACATCCCATAGGTGCGAGCGGTACCCGTGTTTTATTACATACTGCAAAAACGCTCAAACGATTACAAAAAAAATGGGGCATTGCAAGTTTATGCATTGGCGGCGGTCAGGGCGGTGCAATGTTAATTGAAAATGTTGAGGACTAAACTGTGGAAATTGAATTAACTGGAAGTGAATTACAACATTGGAAAACACATATTGATGAAAATCAAATCGCCTGGTGGTATTTCGACAAAGCAGGTTCATCAATAAATACATTCGACAAAACTGTCATGTCAGAATTGGAAAGTTTAATTGATGAGGCGCAAAGCAACAAACTATTAACAGGCGTTATTATTACCTCTAAAAAAACATCTGGATTTATTGCAGGTGCAGATATCCAACAATTTTCAGCAATCCGTTCACACAATGATGCAATAGAAATTACGAAACGAGGACAATTCGTATTAGACAAACTTGCTGCATTAAAAATCCCCACTGTTGCCATAATTAACGGATTTTGCATGGGTGGCGGCACAGAATTATCATTAGCTTGTGATTATCGCATCGCAAAAGATGATGCTAAAACGCGCATTGGATTACCTGAGGTAAAATTAGGCATTCAGCCAGGGTGGGGTGGAACAATCCGACTGCCGCTATTAATCGGCCCCTTGAAAGCGATGAATATGATGCTTACAGGAAATCCTGTCAGTGCAAAAGAAGCTTTACGATTGGGTTTGGTTGATGCAGTAGTACCAGATAGACACCTGGAAACAGCGGGGAAATATTTTGTACTTTCCAAGCCACCCAAACATAAACCTACGTTTATCGAAAGCCTTCCCAACTTAAAACCATTTCGAAGTATTGTTGCAAAAATATTACGTCAAAAAGTGTCTAAGCATGCTAAAAAAGAACACTATCCCGCACCATATACGATTATCGATTGCTGGGAAAAAGACGGATGCACCTCAACGAACGCCATGGAAAATGAAGCAAAATCCATTGCATCATTAATGCTAACAGATACCGCTCAAAATCTAGTACGCGTGTTTTTCCTACAAAATCAATTAAAAAATGTTGGAAAAGATAAAGACCTCCTCATTAAACACGTACATGTTATAGGCGCAGGTGTGATGGGAGGCGACATTGCTGCCTGGTGTGCACTTTCAGGATTCACAGTGACACTACAAGATAAAGAAGCAAAATTTATTGCTCCCGCTATAAAACGAGCTTATGATTTATTTAAAAATAAATTAAAAGAAACAAGAAAAATTCAAGAAACATTTGATAGGCTAATTCCAGATTTACAAGGTTACGGCATATCAAAAGCAGATATAATTATTGAAGCAATCATAGAACAGCCGCAAGCAAAACAGGAATTATTTAAATTCCTGGAAGAAAATGCCAAACCTAATGCCATATTGGCCACCAATACTTCAGGTATTCCGCTTTCACAAATCGCACAGGTGATGAAGGATCCTTCACGAATAGTTGGCATACACTTCTTTAATCCTGTGGCCAAAATGCCCTTAGTTGAAATTGTACATGACGCGCAAACCGCTCAATCAGTTTTATTAAAAGCAGCAAATTTTGCACGTCAAATTGATAAACTGCCTCTTATTGTAAAAAGCGCACCTGGATTTTTAGTCAATAGAGTATTAATGCCTTACATGTTGGAAGCACTAATCATTTTAAATGAAGGCGTATCGCCAGAGGTAATTGATCAAGCGGCAGTATCATTTGGAATGCCAATGGGCCCTATCGAATTATCAGATACCGTTGGGCTCGATGTCTGCTTATCTGTCGCCAACTATTTAATTAATGAAAATGACAAATCCGTGTATGCTACTATGATTGCAGATTTAGAAAAAAGAATCGCACAGCATAAATTAGGCCGCAAAACCGGCGAAGGATTTTATATTTATAAAAACAACAAACCTCAGAAAAAGCCATTAAAAACATCGTCTAAAAATCAACCTAATCCTGATTTAACCGAGATTACAAATAGATTAATTTATCGAATGTTAAATGAATCTATTGCATGCTTACGCGAAGAAATTGTCGAAAACAAAGATTATCTCGACGCAGGCATGATCTTCGGCACAGGATTTGCACCTTTTCTTGGCGGGCCATTGCACTATGCTGAAAAAATTGGTGCCCAACAAATCGTCTCCACACTCAATTATTTATATCAAAAACATGGCAAACGATTTTTACCCGACAAAGCCTGGAGTGAATAATATTCATCGACAACAAGGGATTGATTTTCTAAGAAGCATTTTTGGATGGTTAGTTTTTCATTACATGAGGAACATAGGATGAACAGTATGTTAAAATCATCTTCAAATTTATTAAGGAGCCTTCATGAATAACTCGCAAATCACCGTTGGAAAAGTTGTCCCAGAATTTCAAATACCTGCAACAAGCAATAAAACAATTTCACTCTCTGATTTACTTTCCCAACATAAAAATCTTGTTTTATATTTTTATCCAAAAGACTGCACTTCTGGCTGTACTTTAGAAGGCCGAGCATTTCGAGATAACTATCTTGCTTTTAAAAAATTAAATACTGAAATATGGGGAGTTTCAAGAGATACCATAAAATTACATGAAAAATTTAAATCTGATGAAAACTTCCCTTTTGAATTACTCAGCGACACTGAAGAAAAGTTATGCAATCTATTCAATGTTATAAAAGAAAAAAACATGTATGGTAAAAAAGTGATGGGCATTGAAAGAAGTACTTTTATAATTGATTCCAATGGCATACTACAAAAAGAATGGCGAAATGTTAAAGCTGATGGCCATGCACAAGAAGTGTTGGCAATAGTGAATAATCTGTTCGGGAAATAGCACTGAGATGACAACTTCCAAAAAGGTCGAGCAATAATGTAATTAAATCAGAGCCGCGAGTAAGCAAGCGTTCGCAGACACTGAATAGAAAGTTAAGATAGAATTTAAGATGAGCAAACAAAAGAACCTGGGCCCTATTAGAAATCGCAGAAAAATTAAATCTTTGCGAACGCTCGTTAACACGCGCGGCTCTGATTTTATTTTTTTTATTGAATAAGAAATCTCCAATGTGATGAAATTGGGTTGCTCGTTTCGACGAAGACGTACCCCTATGAGAAGAGAGAGAGGCACACATGACTACAGAAAACATACGTGGAATATCCAACATAGAAACAGTTCAACCATTAAACACTATCGTTCCAAACAATATCCTTGCTGACTTAAAAACAGCAAAAAAAATTCTCGACGATATTAAAGCCAAACACAAAAAAGAGCGTGCCGCAGATGAAGCACAATTTAAACGCAATGGCTCAGTTAATTACATCATTGATGCCGAAATCAATGCGTCAAACAGAATAGAAAAAGAAATTTTAGGGTTATATATACCCATATTTAACTTTTACTTTAGCCCCAAAAATAGCAAAGAATTAATCAATAAAGGTATTCAAATTATCTTTGAGTTTGAGCATCCTTTTTTTATAAATGTACGTGTTTATAATGTTTTCCGAGGTGCCATTGATCTTGCCATTGATTATTGTGATGAAGATAGTGAAGATAAAATTAAACTTGAAAATCTTAAAAATACCGCAAATTATAATTTCGTCACTATTTATGACATAAAGGCCAAATTTGAAAGCCAACAATATCGTTTGACTTATCATAAAACCAACACAAATAGTATACACCTCTCAAAAACGCAGAAAATTCAACTCGAAGACCTTATTGAAATTCATCGAATAAATATTGAAAACTTAAAGAGGGTAATAGATGACTACAAAAATAATCCCAACACCAGAATCTATAATATCCTAACTCGCTTGTTAGCAAACGCATATGAATACCTTGCGGATGACGAATTTTTTTGTTGCGGAGGTTTAGATAAAAAATCGGATAATTATTTTTTAGACAAAATTGATCTATTATTAACATTAAAATATTATTACACAGAATCAAACTTACTTGTGCCCTCAAATTTAATCGTGTTTAGCATTATAAATATGAATGATGAAATTTTAAAACTTTACACAGAATGTGAAGAAGATAAAAAAAATAGCGCGGCTTATCTTACAGAAATTGATACGATACTTGATGAGATAAAAACACTGGAAATTGATTATACAAAATGGTTGAATCCCCGCACGAATGCAAATGAAATTGATTTAGCGATTGAATCAATAGGATATATTTTAGATTTCTATAAAAAAAGATATAACGCAGCACCTGTAGATAATCGTCAAAAATATACAGCCGAAATTTCAACTATTTTAACAACTATCCAAACTGTCATACTAGAAAAACAAAGAAAAGCTAAACAATTCAATATATCCACCTCTCAAAGAGAAAAATTGGTTACACTTTTACAAACATCGAGTGAATTTTTTAATATAGGCGAATTTAACGATGAAAAAAGCAATTTAGACAATTATCAAAAATCAGGGCAAGAGCCAAAAAGAAAGCCAAATAAAACTGCTTATCCAACAAAAAAACAAGATAAATCTGCCACAAATCATCAAGGTACATTTGATAATACGCCCACCATAAACAGTAACAATAATACGCATACTCCACACATGCAGCTAAGAAATCGGAGCCAATAAGCGGTTTAAAATAGTTGGGATAAAGATTTGTAGCCACCTATTCATCCTTTTGGTAAGCTTTGCATTGAAATGATCAGTGAGGAATGACTATGCGTTATCGTCAAAAAATATTTATTTTTGCTCAATTTTTATTGGCATTTTTCATATTTATGTTTATAAATACAGCGAATGCCGATCCCACCAACCGCGTGGCGAGACTCAGCAATATGAGTGGAGCAGTTACGTACTCTCCTGCTGGTGTCGATAAATGGGTTTATGCTGCTTTAAATCACCCCATGATTACGGGCGACAAATTATGGGTCGATAATAACGCACGAGCTGAATTGCAAATGGGTTCTGCTGCTGTTCGGCTGTGGTCTAAAACATATTTATCCCTTTTGAATTTCAATGACAAAACTGCACAGTTCCAACTTAATCAAGGTTCAATCAATCTTAATATTCATAAAATAAAAGAAAAACAAATATATGAAATCGATACACCTTCGCTTGCATTCATGGTAATTGAACCCGGCGTTTATCGTGTGGATGTTGACCCCGATGGAAAAACAACTACTATCAGTATCCAACGTGGTCAAGGAACAGTCTATGACAACAAAAATGCTTCTTACACACTTAAACAAAACAATAGTTATATATTCTCAGGGCAAGATTTAAGCACATACAAAACTTTCCCTCTTGCAAGACAAGATGATTTTGATAAATGGTGTACGACACGCGATGGTCACTTAAAAAAATATCATACATCGAATTCTGCAAAATATGTTTCTTCTGATGTCATTGGTGCAGAAGATCTCGACGACCAAGGCACTTGGCAAAGCAGTCCAACCTATGGCAATGTTTGGATCCCAAATCAAGTCCCCACAGGATGGGCTCCTTACTCCAATGGTTCCTGGGTTTGGGTTGATCAATATGGATGGACGTGGGTCGATAACGCGTCATGGGGATTTGCACCTTATCATTACGGACGATGGGTTTATTTCCGAGATCATTGGGCATGGGTTCCTGGGCCCCCTGATGTAGAACCTGTATACGCTCCAGCGTTGGTAGTATTTTTTGGCGGCAATAATTTTAACGTGACAGTATCATTTGGCCAAACACCTGGAATTGGTTGGTTTCCTTTAGGGCCTGGTGATGTCTATATTCCACCTTATCCTGTATCCAATAATTATTTTAATACAATCAATATTAGCAACACTGTCATCAACAATACCATTATCAATAATTATTATAACAACCCAAATCAAGTCATTGCTTATCGAAATAGAAATATCCCTAATGCAATCACTGTGACACCGGTGAATAGTTTCGTCAATTCGCATCCCATTAAACCCGGATTAGCGATTTTGCCTAAAAACATTTCAACACTTCCCATTTCAAATGTGGCAAAGGTGACGCCAACAATTAGTAGTATTACTGGAGGTGAAAAACCCGCTGAAGTTAAACCTTCGCCGCAAATTTTGAACAGGCCCGTGATTGCAAAAACAACGCCTGCGACTATAGTTCCGTTTGAAATTAAGCAACCCAACCTTGCTCAACATCCTGGAGTTCCTTTAGCACCTCATAGCATCGTGGCACCTAAAATTTCTGGGCTCAGCAATAATAATATTCATGTCATCAATCCACAGAACCCTATTATCACTCCAAGTGAATTACGACCATCAAATGTAATTACTCCGCCTGAACACAATAAGCCACAATCTCCGTTATCTGGTGTTATTACAAAACCTTCTGCTCCTTCCGAAAATAATATACCTCATCCACCTGGAGTCATTATTCCACCAGAGCACAAAGTACAACCTTCCGATATCATTAAAAAACCGGATGTTCAACCCTCTACAATTACACCCCCGCATCCTCCAGGAGTTATCATTCCAAATGAGAATAAAGTAAATCCATCTGATCTTCATACTATAAAACCTAGAGTTCCCGAAGATAATACTCCAACTCCATTGCAACATCCTGTTGATCATGTAAGGCCAAATGCACTTGTTCAGCCTCACCAAGACCAAAATATCCAAGAACAACAACGAGCGCAAGAACAGCAACAGCGCACACAAGAGCTCGCACAACAACGCGATCAAGAACAACAACAGCATGCACAAGAGCTTGCACAACAACGCGCTCAAGAACAGCAACAGCGTGCACAAGAGCTTGCACAACAACGCGCTCAAGAACAGCAGCAGCGTGCACAAGAACTCTCACAACAACGCGCTCAAGAACAGCAACAGCGTGCACAAGAACTCTCACAACAACGCGCTCAAGAACAGCAACAGCGTGCACAAGAGCTTGCACAACAACGCGCTCAAGAACAACAGCAGCGCGCACAAGAGCTCGCACAACAACGCGCTCAAGAACAGCAACAGCGTGCACAAGAGCTTGCACAACAACAAGCAGCACAAGAAGAGCAACAACGTATGCAACAACAACATGCTCTAACACCAGATGTTCGTATGAAAGATCGTGATAAACGTGGGCCCAATGATCTCTCATAACCTTGATAAGAGGACGGTCTCACCCCGGGAAATTTTTCTCTGATGAAATAAAACAGATAATTAAGCATCCAGAAAAATTTATCTGGGACCCAGAAAAACACTTTATAGAACTGGGAGGCAAAATATTCTAACTTGTAATCTGGTTCCTGAATAAATTTTCATACTCGCTTTTATATTTTTTTGATATCAACAGATGAAAATTTTTCAGGATGACAGCCGCACAGGACATCTCAAACACTTGATTTTTATCGCAAATAGATATTTTTGTGCATGCTCATCTTTTTATTTAAATACTGCGAACAAAAATTTTCCGAGGCGAGCAGTGATTGGCTAAGACTCCTCTTGTTGTCTTGGCAATGTTATCCGTGACAAGATTGCCCATGTTTTTTGAGTTTATAATAATTATATATCCATGCAGCAACATAACCCAATCCCCAACTTGGAATCAATGAATACCATGATAAAATTAATCTATTTCCGCCAGCAATAATAATACTTGTAACATTTGCAGCCGCTTCCATCATTAACATACTAATAAAACTCATGCCAAAAGCAACTTTAACGGAAGATTTTAAATCCATGTGTTTTAACATGATAAATGTTTCAAGCGAAATGCTAGTTAAAAGGCCCGCCACCATAGCCAAAACCATAATTAACCACATATTGGCCGATGGGATAAATTTTTGAAAAAATAATATTGTTAAATTATCACCAATTGAGCACCCTAACAAACAAACAGCGGTGTTTTTTGCGCTGATTTTCCACGTTTTTTTACAAAACCAATCTATTGTAGTTGTGTTTGACATCAAAATTTCCTCATAAAAGCAAGAATTATAATTCCTGTAGTTTACTACCATAAAGTGACTTTTCGCGTTTTTCTACTTCGGTTTCTATTAAATAAGCGATAACCTTGCTTCTTTGTCTAGCGGGGATAAGTGCCCTAAATCTGTCTGCGAGTGTATCTGGTATTGAAACAAGAACTTTTTCCATAGCTATTCAACTCTTATATTAATTAGAAATCACACCCCTTACTTTAATAACTAAACGTGTTGTTACCAAACGTTTTAGTTAGAAGTTTTTGGTCCGATGGCGCAATATCAGGTTTATCATGAGTTGTTGCTAGAAAATTACCTATAGAAGCGGGTAAACCAGTATTAGAAGAAATATTTTCAGAAAGATAAGTATTTCTTTTATTTTCTAATGAAATCCGTATTGTAGTGTAATATTCTAACCCCTTTTCAGTAAGCATACTCTTGAAATTTTCATCTTCAAGACACTTAATTATAGCAGGCAGAGAACCTGCGTCCATTGCAGGGAGAAGACCTATATTACGTTGTGCACGCTTATGTAATGCAATTAAATCTCCATTGCTTAACGCATTTTGTAAATAATCCATGATATGCTTTTCAGGATCTTGTCTATATGAATCCATCAACTTAACGATGGGCAAATCATATTCATAACATAGCGCCATATTTCGGTAATCTTCTGCACTGCCACTGCCAGAGTCTACACGGTTCTTAATTTCTATAAATTCTTTAACGGTAAACCCCATATATGGATTACTATCATTTGTTGTCAAACAAGCAGCCAAGACTTTTCCAGACAAATAGCCTTTATCAGCAGACGCTCTAAAGGATTTGAGATATAGTTCACGAATTTTTTTATCATCTTCACCAAGCTTTTCTGTTTCCAAAAGGAAAAGCTCAACTCCCTTATCAAAGTCATTTTTTCCTGAGTCAATTTTTTCATCTGTCATAATATTTCACCTCAAAAAGAGTTTCGCAAGAGTTGTTACCTAAAGCCTGAATCCTACATCAACGAAATCTAGTTTTTTTAACAACGGGTTCTTGAGTTTCTTTTTCCAATGCCTCTACCACTGTTTCATTCTCTAATAACGTTTTTTCATTTGGATCATGCTCACCTATCTTTTCTTTGTTATTATTCGATGGAGTATCCGCTTCAGACACTGAAGGAAATAAAACAGCATTATATTTTCTTTTACGTTTATAAGCTCCAGCTCTCTTACGTTTTGAAGATTTCTCTTGAAATTCTTCTGATAGATCTGCAGAATCCTGTTTTTGCTCTTTTTTTAACGCACTCATAAAAATATCAATGATCTTTTGATTACCTATTTCTTTCGCTTTACTATATGGAGTATGTTTATTTTTATGGTACACTTTAACAAAAATATTTGCCCCATTATCTACCAGCAACTGAACAACTTTTGAGTGTTCCTCTTCTACAGCCGAGAAAAGAGACGTTACACCATACCCATCCCTTTTATCAATATTTTCTGGGCATTTTGTGATTAAATATTCTACAACATGAGAATGTCCATTTTTTGCAGCACAATGTAGAGGAATTTTTCGATTGCCTTTATGAGTCACTGCTACGCCCATTTCTTCAACCAATATCTTCACATCTTCTAACTTTCCATTAGAAGCAGCTAATCCTAATAATTTTTCTTTATGCTTTAAGCTACCATCGAAATGATTTAAACGCCATTGTGCAGGAGCAGATTTCAATAACGACTCTATTTGAGCTTTTGAAGAATCCCGTAAGGCCTTTAATAATTTTTTATTATGTGCGCTCCTAATTTCATCATCATTTAGGTCTTTTGCTCTTACTCCCGTCTGAGAAAATCTACGCTGCTGTTTTTTTTCTTCATATTCTAGATCTGCTAATTCCTCTTCATTGTCTTGAGACTGTGATTTACGAAGCAAAACCAACAATTCTCGCTCTAAAATTTTCTCTTCTGGTGATAAAAGTGAAGGCGATTGCTGTTGGTTAAGCCATACAAAATTATTAGTAGGCTTTGAAGGTGCAGCGATTGTTTTAAAAACCCCACTTAGACCTAGAAAAGGAATTGCAAAGGGTGCTGGAATTGGAATGTAGGGATCCTGTTTTTTATTTTCCTCATCGCAAATCGTCGATAAGCCCTCTGTGGGTTGCGCATTCTGGATAGCAGAGTCACGCCAACTTGTGAGGTGTATATTATGAGTACAATAATAACTATTATTTGCATTATTTTTTTGTTTATTATTCGCTTCTCTCTCAGCCAGTTCAGCAAGTTCAGCCATTCTTTGAGAAACATCAGGATATTCATTTTGCTTTTTCAACTGTAATCCATATTCGTTGATGGACTTTATTGTGTCTTCTGATGCCAGGGTCGATGCTAGAAGAAAAACAGAAGAGTAATTCCTGACGTCTGCAATATCTGCATTCGAAAGGATTTTAGGTGTTACCTGGAAAAATTCCGCTATTGTCATTATATTATCATGAGAGGGAAAAATACTGTCTCCCATCATAAGAACTACCTGTTTATTGCAGATTTTTTCAACTAGATCAGGGCAAATATTGGGATGTGCTATATTGAGGTGGTGAATAAACTCTGCGCATGTCATCTTTGCAGGAAGTACCAGCTTGATATTACTCAAGGCAGCAGGAGTAATCTGTATACAAAGTCTAATCTGAGGTTCATTATTTTCAAACATAATTTTTCTCTCATATAATTAATAATATTAAACTCAAAAAGCTATATTTAGGCAACAAGCTTATTAACAAATTCGCAATGACTATTATACATGAAAACAGATATTTATTGTTTAGTAAATCGTATCAATTAAACATTAAGAAAAGATTAAAATTTTTTAAAAATACGCGGCGCATTGGATAGATTATCAGCAACACTTTCTTTGCTATCAGATTTTTCATTAGGAAAATTTTGGTTATTGTTATTTGACATGTTGTTATTGGATGCTGTTGATCGATTTGCAGAATCGCCATAAGTAGAAAATCGACTCGAACCGACCGAATAACCAGACATAAATTTGCTCTGATGAGAAACATAATTTTGCGTGTAGTTATTTCTTTTGCTAGCAGGGGTTTGTGTATCTACATGCCTAAACGTTTCTGGCGGGAGGAATCGCAGATTATTGTTTTCATCCAAATATTTTATAGGTCTCTTACCTCCCGGAACAAGCCTCTTATTCCCTTCTGGATCGGTGTAAAGTTTAGGGGGTTCAAATTCTAATCTATCATTTTTTTCTTCTTCATCAACCTCATTTGGACTTTCACACTCAGGATCATTAAAAGATTGATTTTTTTCCTCTTCCAATACACCATCCGTGAATTGTTTCTCATTTTCCAATTCATTGCCAGTTATTTGAGTATTAGCAGGGGAATATTTAGGGATTAATATACCGCCTTGAACGATAAAATTTTCCCGAAAATATTTAGCCAATTCAGGATCTTTGCATTTTTCACTTTCAGCAAGCGCAAGAGGGTTTTCATAACTATCTTTTTTATTCTTTAATTTTCCGAGAGGGATATTAGCTCTCATCAGAGACTCTACTAATATTTTAACAATGTTAAGTTTTTTGGGATGCTCGTGTTTACTTATCATTGCCTCGTAAAGCGGGGTTTTCCCATAACATCCTTTAACGTTTACGGTTTGACGTATTACCATTTTCTTTTTTTCGAAATACCCCTCCACCAAATATTTTACCGCTTCTTCATGCCCATTTATAACCAAAATATGCAAGAAACTGTTGGTGTGAGAAGCGCTTTTTGGATTAGGATCCCCCCCATTTTCGATCAACTTCTCTATCACGGTTGGATCACCATGTAGTCCAGAAAGTTCAAAAAGTGAAAAATAGGATACTGTTGACCTCAAACCAGGAACTTTTATACAAGAAGAATTAAGGTTCACTATAGGGCAGTTGCTTTTATCGAGTAATTGCTTAGCATGTTCTTGTTTTTCTTTTTCCTGAAGAGCATTCGAAAGAGCAGCAATGTATTGTTTCTCTGATAATTCAATTTTTAAATCTGATGCATCTTTTTGTTTAAAGTAAGCTACGATTTCTTTTTTGTCTTTATTTTCAGCCATTTTAGCAGCACTTATCCACTCTCCACTTTTTGGTTTTGCGATCCTTGCTGTATTTGCGCCATAATCTTCCGCAAGGATTTTGACAATTTCAATGTTACCTCGATCAATTGCCCAAAAAATTGGCAATTGTTTGTTAGTATCAAGCGCATCAACGTTAGCGCCGCTTTCAAGAAGAAATTTTACAATTTCCAGAGTACCTTCTTTCGTTGCAATATGTAATGGAGTAATACTCTGATGCCTACTTGATGCGCGTGTAGTAAGGTTAACATCTGCCCCAAGTAACTTTAGTTTTTTCACAAGATTTAAAGATGGAATTTTAATCACCATCATCAGGGGAGAAAATTTTTGCTTATCAGAGTAGGGATAAAATGTCTTTAAAAAATCATTCACCCATTGAGGGTTTCCAGCATCTTTAGCTTTTTTGACCATTCCATCTATTTTTTCAATTGACTGATCTTCATTGCTAGAAGCGTCACGCAAAATCTGTAAAAACTCATCGGCATAAGCTTTGAATCCAGTTTCCTCAACAATTTGCTCTTCAGATTTTGAAAGAACTTTTTGCTTCTTTCGTGGAGCAGAGGTTTTTTCTTTTTCAGAAATATCTGCTTTGCGTTTTTTTGAGCTGGTCCTAGGTTTGGACAACTTTTTATTATGTACAACAACATTCTCAAGTTTTTCAAACGCAGTTTTTTTATTCGTAGATGACGTCTTGAGACGTATGGTGAACTTTCCTAAATTGTAAACAAAGGAAAGTGTATCACCCTCTTCATATAAACTCTCTTTTAGAACACGATGCTCTTCAAAGAACTTTTTGAGCCCCTTATCAGTCACGCCTTTTGCTTGTTGATTACGTTTAAAATTTAAACCTTGATAGGGGCTATAATGGAAGTTATCAATTACCCCCCCTAAACCTAAGGGGCCGTGAATAATTTCATTAATTCTCAGTATTTCATCGTTGTATGTTTGTGTATCTTCTTCGGCAGTATTATTCTCTTTTCTGCCAGAGGAAGAAGCATTGTTAGAATAACCTGCGTTGTTATTCTCAAGAGAAGATATATTATCTTGAACAATTTCAGTAGTTGACGTTTTCGATACTTTACGTTTTTTTCGGGGATTTAACACGTTTCTTTCATTACTCATAATTTTTTAACCGTTATTTATAATGGAGAATATTTTTTAAACACAATACGTTACAGTGTATATTATAATACTTGAATTCAGCTTATAATTGCAACAACAAAGTTATCTGCTTGTTTGAAAAACATCTATGTTATTTATTTTATAACAGAACCCAAATGTTTATCTTCATTATTTTCTGTCAATGAGTGTGTTAATTCATCGCATGAAATAATTTTATTATCTCGTATTTCAAAAACAGCAATAACTTTCACTTCAAAGTTTTGGCCATTTTTCTTTTTACCTGACGCGATGTGAATACTGGAAACTTTATTACCATCCCCAAACAGAGAAATAAATTTAATATTGACTGCTAATAGCAAGCTTTTTAAAGATCTCATGTGGCTAACAAAATCCTGATAATTAAAGATTTTTCCATCAACACTCTGCACATAATCTTCAGAAAAATAGGCAGCGTACATATTATCGTCATGCTGAAGATTTTCCATTAAATTTTTAAATGCTTGGCGAATTAGTTCAGTGTTTTCCATTTTCTTTCCTATAAGATAGTTTATAAAAACTCGTTTTTATTTTTCATTCTGGACAAGCCGATTTAAAGCGGTTATTAATAATTGCTGTTCTGTTTTTTTAACAACACCAAAAAATTCCGCATCAATTTTTTCAACAATGGGAATAAGTTTTTTATCAGAAATTGTGGCTAATCTAAAAGATAATTTATCCTGCACTGTTTAATAACCCCGTTTTTCAATAGGCTATAAGTCTAATATAAAAACTTCAAATAGTATCTACATAGTCGCGCAGCCAAGATTAATATGAAGAAACGGAGAAGCTTTTGAGCTATCAGTGACTAAGCTCTTTCCAATACCTATTATGTTCAGTTTCTCTTCAGCCCAAGTAGTACAATTATGTCCGCCTTTGTAGCTATACCAACACCATTGTCCTGCATATTGGAAATTTGCGGGATTAACCCCTTGATTAACATCACTCTGTTCTTGTTTAATATTTTGAATCATTTTCATGACTTCTTGTGGATTAAGCCCTCCGCGACTACGAGCTGGCACACCTGCAAGTTTTTCATCTGAGAGTGAATATTCTTTTGATTCTTTATAGGTAACCAAGTAATTAGATTTTGTATTTCTAAAAACTTGAGGTACCCATGTGTTCCACTGGTCTTCAGCAAGTTGTCCACTGTCCATAATATGGTATTCACCTATAAATTTCTCAGTAGCAAACATATCTGTTTGGCTTGAATTTGAATTTGAAACTCGTATTCTATTAACACCTTCCACGACAATTTTTGCATGCCCTCCTAAAACACCAGAAGGACCACTTTTAGTGTTAATTAAAGATACTACCCATGCATTCTCGTTAAACTCCAATTCACTATTGTATTTGCTATATGGCATATTTTCCTCCTAATGTTGGTTTAAACGTGCTAATACTTGGTTCAAAAGAGACATTACTGATTGATTTACTATTATTTAAAATCTTTCCCACGCTAAATACTCCGACGGTTGCGAATAATACCCCTACGGCTTTATATCTATGCGTGTAAACTTTTTTTCCAATATCTTTAAAAAATACCATTGAATTATTTTGCGAATAATTTTTATTAACCTTATTTTCAAAACTTGAAACAATTAATTCCGAATAAGCTTTTTTACTCACGTTTTGTACATGTTTTGGCGTGGTTGTTGTATCGTAAAAAAATCTAGCGCTAAAAAGAGATCCGAATAATAAATAAACAGGATAACCTATTACGATTGAGCCTTTAATTAAACTTTCCACAAGCGGAAGATCAAGCAGATGTTTAATCACATAATTAGTGTGATAAATATACCCTGAATTTCCAAAAACAAATACAGATTCCATATTTTTAATAATTTCAGATAATTTAGGGAGTCCCATGTAATTGAGTAGATTTAAAGCAAAAAACTTGATAAAAGGAGTCAAGGTTGCTAACAAACCTGCTCGCTTTGCGTTTTGCCAAGCTGCTTTTCTCATTTCATTAGAATGATATTTATTTTTCAGAATAAAATTTGTTATATAATAAGTTAAAATAAAAGCAGCAGGCGCATCAATTAGACCATCAACGAAAAGTACCAACCCTCTAACTGAAGTAGTATATATATTTCTATATTCGATCATCGTTGATAGCGACAAAAAAGAAAATGTCCACAAAAAAACTGAATTTAATATAGCAGGTTTAATAAAAAATGTTGAAATAGCTCCTCCCAAAAATTGCATTTTTGTTTGTTCGTCGGATAGCATGATTAAATGATGATGAGTTTCAGGCGATCTAAGAAATTTTCTTAATTTGAAAAAAAAATAAGCTCCATCTAGCAAGGCCCGAAAAAAACGACTTGTCATATAGCTGACTAGAAAACCAGACATCCAATTAAAAGGGTTATAATTAACTTTTTCAAATAAACCTGCTTCTTTTAATAAATACAACACAACGTCACTGCAATTGTACCGAGTACTCCATGGCTTTACGGAGTCCATCTGTGGATCGTGCAGTAATCCAAATGCCTTATTAAGTTTTTCCACATCCAATCCGAATAAATCAATGGTTGTTACTTCATTCATATCATCTTGATAAAAAGTATGGAAGTGAGCAACTGATTTTATGCATGATGAATGATTGTTCCTTGTATTACAATTTCCCGGATAAAAGCTGACGTATACGCCTTTATCATCTTTACTGCCAGTATAAGTTTTTAAAGCACTGTGTCCTAATTGAAATTGTGAAAGCAAAGCATTCCCTTGCAAATTAATGGCGCTTGTAGAATTTCTGTTTGTTCCCCATGTGTAGATAGTGACACAATTTTTTCTGCGCCTAATTTCATGTCTAAATCTTAAAAACCATGGATTTTTATTAACCAAGGCGCAAGTGATAAGATCATGGATATCAAGGTAAGAAATAATTTTAGTTTCGCATATTTTTTTAAAGTTTTCAGGAGAAATGACTGACTTAAAAAGACCGTCACCACCTTCATTTTTTTCATTTGCCTTACTGAATTTATCGTCCATATTAATATTCCCGATTCGAAATTAAGTTTTATTTTACTATTTGGATCCTGGAATGTCCAAGTTATTCTGTAATTATCGTTCTTGCCTCACGGTCTTTGGTATAAAGATCAAACAGTTAAATATGGCCGCACTTATGTTTACAAAAAATATGTGGACATTTTTGAGAAGAGCATGCAGTGAAATTATTTTATAACCTTTATAAAAATTAGAGAGAAATGCTAGAAAACTGATGAATATCTGTCAGCAGAAATCAAAGAAGATGAGTATTTACGGCAAAAAATTAAAAATGAGTTTTTAGAATGGTGGAAAATCTATGTTTAAAATGAGAAAGTTTTTTCGTTTATTTATGAGGTTATAGAATACGCCATTTTTTGTTTTCCAATGCATTTGATCACGCTTCTTTTTTTAATAACTTATGATTATCATACCCATAAAATATCCCATGGAACATTGTCTGATTTAATGCTCCAAATATGTAACATTAAAACCCAGGTGTAATTAATAACGGCAAAAACCAGCAGCATTAGAACAAAACCTGCAAACCGACGCATAAAAGATGAAGTATGCTGTTTTATAATATTAAAAGCTAAATAGCCACTCCAACATGTAGCCAAAAATAGCAATCCCCCTTTAAAATAATTGATCTGCAAAAAACCAAGGTCTGCATATTTTTGTAACATATTGAGAGTATTGGCGAGTAATCCAATAAAAATACTGCTCGCTAGCAATGGAATTAATGATTGACTCAAATGGTTAAAATGTTTTAGCGTCAATTCGCCACTAACTTTAACAGACACCCCAATTAAAACGGCATTAATAGTACCAAGTAAAAAACCTACGATAAGAATGTAACTTAAAATTTCAACACCATAAATCCAGCTAAATACATCACCGCGTTCAGGATAATGCGTTAATACCCACCAAGGCGCATTCGTATTAAATACCCATTCAATACTATGCGCTAAAAACCAGGACTCTATGACATTACGAAAATGTAAAAACCAAAAGCTATTCGTCCATTGAAAAGCGGCGAGAGCAAGACCTCCTAAACCATAAATAATTAATATACTGTCATAGATATTTCCATTTTTTTCGCCATGTTTAACAATTTCTTCCTGCATGGAACGAGGCGTTAGTTGAATCGCTCCTCTTGCATTGGCACACTTTCCACACATCAGGCAATTAGCACTTCCTGTCATTTTTGGCAAAGGCAATAAAGTAGGACAACGGACAGTGTTTACACGATCATTTTGTTCGGCATACCATTTTTCCTGGTTTGGTTGAAAGCGCAACGGCGCCAATCTTGCCAATAGAGAAAAGACCCCCGTAACAGGACATAAGTATTTACACCAGACACGATTAGATTTACCGTAAAGAAAACCAACGATTATGGCAGCGAGAGTAGAGCCTCCTAAAATGAGTAGGACGGGTTTTGGGTATTGGTAAACGCTAGTCAATTGTCCATAAATAGTTGTCAGTCCAAACGCGACAAATGGCCAACCGCCCCATCGCATCCAACGAGGAATACTTTTTCCTTTGCCATATTGATTGGCGATTTCTGACAAAGAACCTTCCGGACAAAGTACACCACACCACAATCGACCAAATAAGATAATGCTTAACAAGACAAAGGGCCACCATATTCCCCAAAAAATAAAAGCTGCAAATACAGTAACATTATGAAATAAAGTTGCAGAATCGTCCGGCAACGGGAAAAAGATCGGGATTACCATTAAACCTATGTAACATAGAATGATAATCCATTGAACACGACGAATCAGCTGTTGATGTTGACCTAACCAATTACCCAAAGCAGCGATTTTATTTTGCATGTGCTTTATCTTTTTTAGTTTTGAGCAACCAAAAAATGGAGAGCCAATAGAGACTGTATACAAGCACATCTGTTAAAGAAGGTGTAGCTCGATAACCTGTAAAGCTTTCCAATAGAGGCGCAAAAAATCCACCGTTGCCAATAATAAATGAAGTATCCCAGATTTTGGTTAATATCGGCGACAACAAACCAGCGGCAATTAATTGATCTACACCATGCAATAATAATCCACCACCTAGCAATAGCAGCAAAATTTCAGTCATTTTGAAGAAAAATCGCCATGAGAAAATTTTGTTACCAAGTTGTAATAGATAAATTGTCAGTATCGCTAACACAATGCCTAATGCCAAAATACCGATCATGGTGAGCGGTGCTTCATTACTTCGCTCAAATCCCAACGCATAAATAAAAACAGCAGCTTCACTGGCCTCTCTTGCAACGGCGACCGCTACCACAGTTAATATAGAAATATTTTGCCATTTACTGGTGCTGTTTTTTTGCAACGCATTCGACATGCCAGACTTAAGTTTTCGTGCATTATCCCGCATCCACTTCACCATATATACGATCATTATCGCTGCAGTAAAAGTCATGGTTGCCTGGAAATAGCTGGCGGAGTTTGAAGACAAACTTCCACCAACCTTGTCTAAGATAAAACTCAAAAAAATTGCACAAAATAAACCAATTGCCACGCCTAACCATAAAAATACTACACCTGTGCGCTGTACTTTTTTGTTTTGTTTAAGCCATCCATACACTATTCCAACGACTAATAATGCTTCCACACTTTCACGCCATATAATGAATAATATTGCTGAATTTTCAAGATGAGGGGTTGGAAGTGCTGGATGAAATTGTCCAATAACAGGAGTTGTATTTGCTAAATCCGCGGCCGTTTTCACTATTAGCGTTGCAGTTTTTGAATGCGGATTAAAATCATTAAAGAAAACATACGAGCCAGATGTTAAGCCTACCCTAAATGTTTTATCCATACCTGCATATACTTCGACGGAAGTATCAGAATTCTCAAGTTCGACTGGGATACCGGCTTTATTAATGACGTGGATAATAAAAGGCGTATTTTCAGGAATTGTGCTCGGCGAGAGTATGATATCTGTTGCCGTCATAGTGGCGTTTATAATTATGGGATTGCTGTTATTTTCCGCATGTGTAATTCCAGGTAACAATAAAAGCAGAAAAAATAAGAAAGAATGTATTTTACTTAGCATGATTAATCTTCTAATTAGTATCCACCTTTTTTACCTATGCCTGTCCATGTAAAAAGATAGCTTTGTTTAAATTGCCAGTTTACAAATTCAGTTCCTAAAATTTTACTCTCAGTATCAGTGTGCCAGCCAAAACTAGGAACGGTATGGGCATTAAATGTCACGATATAAAAGCCTGGGCCTGCAAGTTTTACATTGTCTCCATAATGCGCGCCATCTGATGCAACCATGGGCATTAAGTTACAACGAGTGTTGTGATCTTTCCCGCATACTAATGGTTGCGAGCTGCCTACTTTTTGAATGGTATAAGTTACTGCAGCATTGGGTAACCAATCTCCAGGCGCAAAACCACGTGATTTAAGGTTTTGTTTAGCATGAATATCTATTTCCAGATGAATATCTGACTGATCTCTAGGGCGCATCATTCCAGCAGGCGCCATAGTAATAGGTTGTAAATAGACAGCGCCGACACTCAGTTGGAGTGGTGTTGTAGTGGTATTGTGAAAGGATATGTTATCTTTTCCGGCCACTTTGAGGGCGGATGCTAACATTTGAGCGCACCCTGGATCGGGGTCGCCTTCAATAGCAGCATTATTGACAGTCGCTTTAGAATCAAGCGATGGTAAAGCACATAAAGGAGTTTCAGCAGCTAAAGCGGGTACTGCAACTGTGGTAGTTATTAAAACAGAAATTAATAGCCTCTTCATCATTAAAATCTCCAAGTGGAAAAAAATGAATAGAATGATAATGGGAATCATTATCATTTGCAAGAAGAATTTAATTCATGAAAGCAATCTGGTTCATGATATGCTTTAATTTTGATAAATGTTTGGCTTATGGTGTAGGGTGCAACTAAATGGAAAACGAAAAATTACGCGAACTTGGCTTAAAGATCACTATACCAAGATTAAAAATCCTAAAAATTTTGGAAGGCGCCAAACGCCATCTTAGCGCAGAAGATGTTCATAAAAAATTAATCCTGACAGGAGAAGATGTAGGTTTAGCAACAGTTTATCGTGTTCTTACTCAGTTTGCAGAAGCTGGTCTGGTGAAACGACAAAATTTTGAAAATGGTTTTGCTGTTTTTGAATTAGATGAAGGCGAGCATCATGATCATCTGGTCTGCGTAAAATGTGGATGTGTAGATGAGTTTGTCGATGAAACTATCGAACAACGTCAAAAGTTGGTTGCTAAAAAAGCGGGTTATCAAATGACATCTCACAATTTAATCATTTATGGGGTTTGTAAAAAGTGTTTAGATTAGCCATTAAGATCAAAAAAATATCTTAAATACAACATGCAACAATTTTTGAAAACATGCGTCAATAGTACTGTTGGAAAAGATCGTTCAGACGAACCCATATCCCTATGATCGTAAAATATTACCCTCTATTTTACGGTCTTCACGATAGATTCCTTTGTCCTCTTTAACTTTTTCTCTCTAAAAAGGAAAACCCATAGATATCAAGAGATTATCATGTATTGTATTCTACTGAAATTGTTGATTTAAATTAAGTTCACGCTTTACCTCATTTTCATATTTTAGTTTAGGCTCAAATTTGAATAACGGATTATTCGGATCAATGTTCGCGGGTGCCGTCATTCCGGCCATCATTGTAGTTGTAGTAGTTGTTGTCACGGTTGTGGTGGTGGTAGTGGTAGTTGTTGTTTTTACTGAATTTAAATTAGCTTGGTTAGTTTTAAATATAGATATCAGTAAATCTAATTTTTTTTGTTGGTATCTATTAAAATTAAGGTCAATCTTAATTAGTTCTTCAAAGAGTACTAAGTCAAACTTTTGACGACGTGAATAGTTGTGCGCGATGGAGTCCATATAACCTATAAAATCATGCTGAGTTTTTTCCAGTGATGTATTTTTTGCACCCGATTTTTTTAGTGCTATACTATCCGTAGAATATTTTGCTACTGCAGCCACAAGCATAGCATTACAATCAGAGTCCAAAGGCGAAGAAGAAGATTCAGCTGTTGAAACAAATTTACTATTCAATTCAAGATTATTGTGCTTCATCGCTTGGATGTAATATTGATTAGATTTACTAATAAGATTAATATTAAGTAATTTTAAGAATTTTTCTATGTCGTTTCCAACCAAATTCAACTTGGAAATAATTTCCAACGTCATATTCATGTTTTTAGTCTCAGCCATATCGTCAGGCAGAGCGATTGATTCAAAATTTTCTTTAAATTCTGCTTTAAATGAATCAAGCCAACTGTGGGGTAGGTTTTCAGCCGAATAATGAGAAATATAAAAATGTACAGCATGAATAATTTCAGAAAAATGTGTAAGTTTTCGCATTTTAATCAATTCTACTTTAAATGCTAATTTTTCTGCTTCAGACAAATTTTCTCTATTTTTATCTAATTCCAAGATAAGGATGCTTAATTTTGTATTAAGCTTTAATCGTTCTATGACACCGTTTTTATCTATATAATAGACAGGACATATAGGATATGTCTTATCTATACAAAAATAATATGATTGCCGTTGAGGATTTTCTGGCAATTTCGATGTAATAATATTAAATTGGCATTCCATCGAATAGCTTTGACTTTCAACTGCATAATTATCCAATGCGCCGCTTATTTTTTTAAAAACTGTTGCAAACTGCTCTTCTGATAACTTATTTGGCTGAATTAATTTAGTTGCAGAAGAAACTCTTTCGGACAACTCAGCAATACTCTGATTTTTTGTGATACAGGCTGACGTTAAGAACGTTTCAAAAAATTGCTTATCCGACCAAAGATCATAGTCAACAAATAATTGATGACATTTTTTTAATTCATCCATATTAAAGATTTTGATCATGTTTTCTTTAGAGTTGGTCGTGTAATATTTTAAAATTTTACTGCGAATTAATTCTTTATCACATTTTAATTTTTCGCACATCGACACACAGAAACCAATGTTTTGGTCATCAGGAAAGCCTAATTCCTCTAAAACTAATTTACAGTGCTCTAAAAATACTTCATTTTGAAACTCAAAATGCAACATTAATTGACACACGAAAGATATTTTCTGTTTTTTTTCGAGGGAATGTTTTAATAATTCAATCGCCTCTGCTAAATCTCTCTGTTTTAACTCATTTAAACCAAACAATTCAATAAAAATTATTCTAATAGATAGAGTTAAAGCCCCACATTCAGATAAAGATTTCATTAAAAATGAGGATTTAATTTTCTCGACAATGGTTTCACAAATATCATCAAAACCTAATTTTTTTGCGATAAAATAATATTTTACTGTTTTTATATTAAATACTTTTTTTAGAGTTTCATACTGAAACCCATTTTTACCATATAACCAACTATCAATTTTCTTATTATCGCTTTTCATTAAAAGTAATTCTCGACTATTATCAATTTTATCAACAAAAGTATCATTAATCGCAAAAGGTTGAACAAGATATTGTTGACATAAAGAACGATATTTTTCTTTTATCTCATGAGACAAAGAAGGATTGCCAGCCAAATATTTAATAGCATCCAGAGATAATAATTCTGCTTCATTTCCCAGTTTATTTGAATATTTTTCAGACTGTTTTAGATTATACTCAGCCACTAATCTATTTTTTTCCGCCTCAATATTTTTATCGATGGTTTTTTGTAATCCTAAAGGATATAGCATATCTGCAGGGAGTGGTTCACCATAAATAGGGTTGTATATATCATAATTTGTGCTGTCTATGTTTCCATAAACAGCTAGTATTTTTATATCTTCAACCGATCTATTTACTATGGTATTTTTATTGGCCAAACTCAACTGGGACTGCATATATTCACTGCATGCGCGAGTCCAGAAAGTGACTATTTCTTCATCCGTATATTTTCTTTCTTCCAATGTTCCATGAAACCTGGAATATTCAAAAATAGGGAGCTGTATTCCCGTCTGTTTTTTATATAACTGTTGTAAGTAAACCGCTTGAAGAATGGGCGCATAAGAATTGATGGGAAGACCTTTATCTTCAGGATTTGTCCTTATGTTAAAGTGGCAAGGATTTTGAGTGAAAGCAAATCCATGATAATCTTCAACATCATATAGAACTTCAGAGTGCGCATCTACATAAACATCTCCATACATCCAGCCACTGCCCCCAAATGCTAAATTTGTTAGCATGTCATCCGTCGAAGTTTCATTTTTAATGATAGAGTTGCTTGGCAATTTTTTCTTTTTACCAAATCCTGTACCTTGATCTGATGATGCGCCAAACTGAATATTTTGAGCATCCTCTACACAAATCAACCCAACCGCCGAAGAAAATACTCCGCCCGCATACCCCAACATGGAACAAGAACGATTTTTATTGCCCTCTTTTTGGCGACTATTGTTATCTTTTCTTCGATGGTTTTTTCTAAAATCTAATTCGGCAGCTGTTTCAATTGTTCCATCTTTTTTAACTTTTTTAATGGTAAAACTCGGCCATGGAATTCCTCTTGCAAGCAGTTGGCCATTCAGCATATAAGAACAAAAATTTTCCGTGGGTGTTTTATTTTCTTTACCTTCCAGTGTTAATAATTTTGGATCAATTAAATCTATTTCTTGGACTGATTTCAAATCACGTAATTGATTATCATAATAAAGCTTGGAAAGTATTTTTTTCTCTTTAATATCTTTTTCGATTAATGTGTACGCTTCTGGGACATTGTATTTTTTCTTAATCTCATAATTATATCTGGCCCAGCCATCACCTTGCTTTTCAATGATTGACGAAATTTCATTTCTAAGATGGCCTATTTCATTTCTAATTTTGATTTTTTTTGATTTATCTTTCTCGGGTAAATAATATTGTTGATATAGATCAAGGTATCTTGCATCGTAAATAGCACGCGCACGAATGATATCGTAGCAATCTGAATCATGAACAACCTTCTCAACAATATTTTTTTCACGTAGATCTTTTATTCCAATCCATTCTGCTTCTCCCGATATAGGATTGATCTGCAATTCATATTTCGCTCCATCTTTATTAATAATGCCCTCTGCATAGATCTTTGCTTCATCATGCGAAAGGCCTAAAGTTAACGTTAAGTAATAATAAAAATTGATGGCGCTATCATCATCCCAGTAATCTTCGCCGTCATCTTCTCGTCCAATATCATGCCAATCAGCCGCTAATTGGATTAATTTAGCTTGACGTTCTGTTATATTGATAGCTTCCTTATCGTTATATCTTCTATACATTTCTAGAATAATTTTGGACAATCCCGCACATCTTGCCATGTCCGGCGTCCCATGTACTTCTCTCGGAAAGCTATCTTTAGATTGATTTGGATAGTGATGGCCTGTAATGTGTGTATGCAACCAAGCGGTGTGCTTACTCATCGAATCATCGAAAACAATGGTTCTGTTATTGATAAATACTAATTTATCTATCCGCATTATTTTAGTCCTCTAAAATTTAATAGAATAAAGTGTAGGACTCTTCCTGAGTATTGAAAAAACTCTTTTTTTAATAAGCCAAAGTACTCGGTGACATATTATGCGCTTTTTCATTTTAATAAAAACCAATTTCTTTCCAAGGAAAAATTAAAGAAACATTGCATTGAGCAGTGTAACAATAAGTTCTAATAGCAAGTTTGAATGGGCTATAAGCAATATTCTGTCAACATATCTTTTAGAATTCCATCCGCCAACGCTTCGCCTGCTTACCGTCGGTAAGACATGAAGTATTTTTTCACTATCCATTGTTATATTTAGATTTCCGATAATTATTATATGACATATTGTAAAAAATTTTAAATCCCGCTTACTTCAAAACGTTTTGCGCAACAAATATTTTTATGTTAGAATTTTTGTAATTCTCCAGGTATGTCAGACAGGGATAGGAGGACAGCCCCGAACCACTTGATGAATGGAGTCAAAAATATTCCAACCTTGCTTGCGTGCAATTTTTTCTAAAGCAATTATTCTATCTGTTAATTTTTGTATCAATAGATCTTTCTCATTCATGCGCTATTGAAACATATTTTTGTTAATTTTCAACTTTTATTTTTGATTTATTTGAAATTTGTTACCATACAATCAGAAGGCAACCCTCCCCTAAAATACCCCCAGTAAGAAATAGAGTTTTTTGTTATCTTAGATGAAACAGGAGACTTTAAATGAAAAAGCAACGTTATAACGAAGCGCAAATATTAAACATACTCAAAGAATAAGTTCTCACGAAAATATATTTGGGAACCAGTATCAACATTGAGAGTATCATTCACCGCAGGTAAATCAAAGTCACTTCCACCGCCCATCTTGTAATACAACAGGTTGTTGTCAGAGCCTGTGGGGATGATATCGAGGGCGAAACTGGAAAAAAAATAGAAAATAGAGAAGACAAATACACCAATTAATCCTATTATCTTATTTTCAAATATCATTTTCAATTTCCTTTTTTATTCTGTTGAAACTAACGATAAATTTACCAATTAATTTTATTTAATTGATAGGCTAATAATGCTATATTTCTATGTAATTTTACGGGAGAGATAACTGAGATGTACTACGGGCTAAAAATATTATTATCTGCCATTATTATTGTGGTTGTGTCAGAAATATCGAAGTTTAATGCTGTAGTAGGTGGTTTAATCAAATCATTACCATTGATTTCTCTACTAGCACTTATCTGGTTATATACCGAAACTCACGATACAAATAAAATTGTAACGCTTTCAATCAGTACGTTTTGGTTTGTGTTACCTACATTACCCATGTTTCTAGTATTGCCTTTTTTACTTCATCGAGGTGTTAATTTTTACTTAAGCCTGATAGCCTCCATAGCAGTGATGCTTATTTGTTATTTAATCACTATGGCATTCCTTAAATGGTTTAATGTTATGCTATAAAAATATATTTCAAGAAAAAATTAATTATAATAGGCAGTAGATCTTGATTTCTTTCTGCAATTTCTCTTGCTCGTTTGATTTTATCTGTATCCTGTTTTGGATTTAGTTTTTTAATAATTCTATCAAAAGCATTAATAATGTCTGATGCAATCATTTGTTTACCGTCAGCGTTATTCATCAAAGATTAAAGCCATCAAATATTCATCAACAAAATGATCTTCATAAGGCCGTTTATAATATTTTTTGAGAATCCCTTCTTGTTGAAAACCAAGTTTTTTATAAAAGCTATGCGCCATAAGATTATCTGTTTCTGTACATAAATCAATCCTCTTAATCCCTTGTACTTTCAAATGGTTAATTAGTTCATTTATAAACCTTGTACCAATACCTTTTCTTTGAAAATGTGGATGGGTAGCAAGGGTTCCAAGTGATACGACATGGTTTGCTCGACGCTTTTGCCTTATTACAATACATGTCGCAACAATTTGATTATTACATTCATATACGTATAGATCACCGCTATTCATTAAATCATCAAATATTTCTTTAAATTCATTTATATCCGTTATTTCAAAATTTAGATAATGATTAACTTTTTCATTCATATATATGACAAACAACTGATCAATATCTTGTGCAGTTCCAAGTCTCAGCTTGAATGATTCATTCATATTTTTCTCGCTTTATATCAACAATATATTTTAGATAGTTCAGCCATAATATTACATAGCATACATAATGTATTATAGCAAAAAATAATCCCTCTCATATACTGAAAAGACTGTTTTATATCCAGGCACAGGCACTTCCAAATTATACATATACCTGTCATGCCGGCAGGGATTGCCGGCACCCAGTTAACATGGATATTGATGTTTGCTTTTCATCCCTGAAGTCTGGGTTCCGCCAATCCCTGGCGGAATGACAGCAAAATTTTATGCAACAAACACAACTACAAAAACCTTGAATTAAAAATATTAGCTCATCCTTTTCATTGGTTAGCACTACAGCAAGAGGTTTTTTTTCTTTAATTTCCCAATGTGCAATATTAAATTCCTCAATCTTTTGTTCAATTTCTAAAATAATTTCTTTAGCTGGAGTGTCTAATACTTTTAAATTCACTGAATAAGTCCTTATATTAAGATTATGAATTGAATTCCGAAATTTCTTTAATATTGTGTTTATAAGCAATATTAACGCCTTCCTGAATACTTGATGTAATTAATTTCTCAAAAAAATCTTTTTGTCCAGTTGGTATAATTGGTTTTAACGTTTCTCTGCGTTTTTCTATGTTATATAGCCGCTCTACAATCCACCCAACTAAATAAACAGCAGAGAGACAGCCGCCTGCTGTAGCGATATTTTCTTTGCAAACCAAAGGCAAATCAACTGTTTCAATACCTAAAGCCTGCAATCTTTCTTTTGCATCGGGATGAGTTGTTGCCAAGCTTCCATTTAATAATCCAAGCTTCGCTAAAATAAGTGCTCCTGAACAAATCGATCCGATTAATTGTCAGTTGTAGCCAATTATTGTAGAAATTTGCCGATATTTGTCCCATGAGTGTCCCATGGATTTTTCGAAAAACTGTAGACATTTGAGACGTAGATGTATACCCTTTTTCAGGGACGACTAACTACTGTTCAAGAATGGACAAACTTTAATACACGCACGGGCGCTCAAAAACTTATTGATCGTCTAATATCAATAAAGATACTGGAAATTAAAGATCAAACAGTCAAATATGGCCGCGCTTATGTTTACAAAAAATATGTGGATATTTTTGAAAAAAGCATGCAATAAATCGCAATGCATGCATTGCATAATTGAATTTTTTGAAAAACGATATTCTTTGTTTGTGTTTTCATAAGATATCACGTGATTTTGTTCTGAGGTTGGCTTTTGGGGGATATGTACAATAATTGATATGCTCACTGCTGATAAAGCGATAGGGAAGGTTCTCATCTCGTCCTTTTGGGATGCCAAGACGTGTAGTTTGAATAATGCGAACAGGGCAAAGGCCTGCATCATCAATACGTAATTTCTCTGGCTCGAAGTTTCTCTGGTCCCATTCGGGGACCTTTAAATGCAAAGATTTACATAATAAAGTTTGGCCTGCGCATAATTTTTCACGCTGACGAGGCGTGCCTTTTTGAGAGGGATTTAAGATTTGCATCAATTCCAACATATTTTTATCGTCGCCATAGGGAAAACCTGATTTGATTAACACAGCATTTCCTTTGCCTCTACAACTTATATTCAGAGAATCTCCGCCGCGTGCGTAGTACATATAAATGGTTCCGGCAGGCATAAATAATGCCTTGCGTTTTTGCGTAAATCCTAATGAGGCATGGCTGGCTTTATCATGAATATAATAGGCTTCTGTTTCAATAATGATTGCGCTAAGCCAGGTTCCTTCATAATAATGGCTTAGTATTTTTCCCAGCAATGCTCTTGCCACGATTTGTGGATCACGATCAAAAAAAACATTTGATAGCATGTTGGCGAAATTTAAAGAGTTTTTTGACATGACTATATTTTATATTAATATTATGATTATGACTGATACGATTAAAGTTGTTTCCTATAACTCCACATGGCCCAAAATGTTTGAAGATGAAGCACGTCTTATCAAGCAAGCATTGGGTTCAAATTGCATTGAAATTTACCATATTGGCTCAACATCTGTGCCCGGCTTAAGTGCAAAACCCATCATTGATATTCTTCCTGTCGTGAATAATATTTTGAAAGTCGATCAGGCATCAAAAGCCATGGAAGAAATTGGTTATGAAGCAAAGGGTGAAAATGGCATTTTGTTCCGACAATTTTTTATAAAAGGCAATGATGTTAAAACGCATCATGTTCATATTTTTGAAAAAAACAGTCCAGAAATTGAAAGACATGTAAAATTTCGTGATTGGATGAGAGCAAATCCAAATGATTGCGATGCATATGCGCAATTAAAAATTCAATTAGCCGATAAATTTTCTAACGATAGAATGTCTTATATTCTGGGTAAAGAAGGTTTTATAAATAATATTTACAAAAAAATAGGATATTCTGGTTTACGTGTTGTGCATGCATTATTGCCTCAAGAATGGGAGGCTGCGCGTCAATTTCGTCAAAAATATTTTTTTGATAAAGTAAAAATATCTGATCCTTACACTTGGACATTTGATCATCCAGATCATATTCATTTTATTTTGTATTCTGGAGTAGAGATGGCGGGCTATGCACATATTCAACTATGGAAAGACAATAGGGCAGCATTGAGAATTATTGTCATTGATGATTCACAGCAGAAAAAAGGCATGGGTGGTCATTTTTTAGAGGTGATGGAAAAATGGCTAACACATAAAGGAATAAGCAAATTACAAGTTCAATCATCCCCTGAAGCTTTTGCTTTTTATATTCGTCATCATTATAGTGAAATGCCGTTTAATGATCCTGATCAACATGAAAGCGATCCTAGAGATATTGAGATAGGTAAAAATTTGCGGTGAATATCTACACAATTAAAGCAACAGTGTTATTGGAAAAATCCTTTTGGGCGTGTCTTTTCGAAAGAAATGACGACAGTGGTTACGCAGTGGCACGCAAAATATTCGGCAATGAACCGACTGATGCCGAGCTGTATGATTTTGTGTTGAAACATTTCGATGATCTCAAATTTACCGAGCCATGTGAATTTAAGCTTGTCATTAAACGTAAAAATCATAAACGCATGCAACGCGAAGTCAAACAGGAAATGAAAAAAATTAAAAATACTTCGCCGAGATCAACACATGCCCAAGAAGTATTGAGAACAGATATCGAAAAAAATAAAAAAGCAAAAAAAATAATATCGAAATTTGAAAAAGAAAAACAACTTGAAAAAAGATTTGAGTTAAAACAAGCCAAGAGAAAACAAAAACACCGCGGACATTAAATCAGCAGACATTTAAAAAATTGACTTAATTACAAGAATTCCAAAAATTAACATAATGATCCCAGACATCCAATTAATTTTTTGCAATGATTTATCAGTAAGTCTGTGGTGTAATACAATAGCAACGCCTCCACTTAATAACAACCACCACAAACTTGAGCCTAAAATAATTCCAAGAACTAATATCGTTGCTTGTGTATAATTTGTTTGTTGTGCGCCCAATCCTAAGCCCGCAAAAACCGCAATAAAAGATAATATTGTCATGGGATTCGTTAAAGTTAGAATAAATGTTGTCAAACAAGCATGACTGATTGATTTTTCTTTTATATAGGTGCTTTCTGATTTTTTAAAAGAAGAAGATAAAAATATTTTTATTCCCAAATAAATTAAAAATAAACCGCCAATCAGTCGAATCCAATATTGAATTGAAATTAAAAGTGATGAAATACTTGTCAAACCAAAAGCTGCAATTAGGCCATACACACCATCCGCAAGTGCTGCACCCATTCCTGTTGATAGACCGATTTTAAACCCATCATGCAAAGATCGCTGAATGCACAAAATTCCAATAGGGCCAACGGGTGCGGCAATCGCAAAACCAATAAGTAATCCTTTTAATAAAAATTCGATTGTAGTAAGCACCGACAAGTTCTCTTTGATAAAATAGTGTTTATTTTACTACAGTGAGTACAAAATGATTGAATCACACTCTGATTTTGAAAAACCGCCCGCTAATCCTTTATCTTTGATGAAACAGTGGATAGATAAAGCAGAAAAAACTAACATCATTGAGCCAAGGTCATTGGTATTGAGTACGATAGAAGCTTCTGGTTTACCTTCAAGTCGAGTGGTATTGATGACATGCTGTAATGATACTGGCGTTATTTTTGGTACAAGCGAACAAAGTAATAAAGGCAAAGCGATTGCAGCTAATCCATGGGTAGCGGGGACGCTTTGGTGGCGAGAAACGCTTCAACAAATTAATTTTCGAGGAAAAACCAGTAAGCTTTCTGATAGAGAATCAAATATTATGTTCCAGGAAAGACCCCGAGCAGGGCAAGTAGTGACAATATTAGCCAATCAAAGCGAACCTTTAATGGATGAAAACAATCTGAGAGAAAAAATAGTTGCGCTGACACAATCAAACGAAAAACTTAACCGTCCAGATAAATGGCATGGTTATCGCATTGCTATCGAAATGATTGAATTTTGGCAGAATGATAATGACAGACTACATAAAAGATTGCGCTATGATCTCATTCAAAATAAATGGCAGTATCAAATATTGCAGCCATGAAAAGTAAAGGAAAATATATGCTCCAATGGTTATACGCTAAATTTTATGACAAATTAATTGAAGAGGCTGAAGAAAAAGGCTTACGTGAATGGCGTAAAAACTTGCTGCAAGATATTTCAGGTGATGTTTTAGAAATTGGAAGTGGTACGGGTGCCAATCTTGAATTTTATTCTGGTAATATCAGTCGCTTGATTTTGAATGAACCTTCGTCTTACATGATTCAAAAACTTAGAGAAAAATTAGCTGCTTTAAATAATAGTCATGCTGAAATTTCCAATGATACTGCAGAAAGTCTTTCACTAAAGAATGAAAGTGTTGATGTGGTTGTATCCACGCTTGTTCTTTGCTCAGTCAATCACTTAGAAAAATCTCTTTCTGAAATTCACCGTGTTTTAAAACCGCAAGGTAAACTCATTTTTATTGAACACGTTTTAGCCTCTAATAACTTTGCAAGACTTAAATGGCAACATCGTTTGGAATTTTTATGGAAACATATTGCTTGTGGATGTCATCTTACTCGAGATACAGAAAATGCTATAAAGAAAGCTGGATTTAATTGAATATGCCAGTATGCGAGGTGTACCGCCTATTATAAGACCAACAATTCGAGGTATAGCAATAAAATATTGAAAGGAAAAAGATGATGCCGGTAGTTGGAAGAATGATAAATGGTGTTTATCAAGCTTTTAATATGTTGACATTGTAATTAAGCCTTGAGAATACAGCACCACTTTTCCCTTGATAAATACACGATCATTTTCATATCGGCAAAATATTTCGCCGCCGCGTAGTGAAAGTTGCAGTGCATGCAAGTCTTTTTTATTAAGTATTTTTGACCAATAGGGCGCCAGTAAACAGTGTGATGCGCCTGTTGCAGGATCTTCTGAAATATTTTTTTTAGGGTAAAAAGTACGTGAAACAAAATCAACATGCTTACCCCTTGCTGTAATTGTAATACCGCGATGTTCTAATTTTTTAAGGATTTCCATGTTGGGAGTGAGATTTTTGATTTCTTCTTCTGAATTGTATACTGCAAGTATGCGATCATTTTTGCATTGATATACTTCTTTAGGCATCAATCCAAACCCTTCTTCCAATATTGCAGCCGACATTGTTTCGATATTTTTGGCAGGAAAATTCATTATAATTACATCGTTTTCACACCTAATGGATAACAATTCATTGCGCGATTGTAAATCCACTTTTTGCAAAGTTGGTTCAAGATAGTTAAAAATAATAAATGCTGCTGCTATGCTGCCATGGCCGCAAAGATCAAGCTCATATTCAGGTGTTATCCATCGAATTTCAAAAACATTTTCACGTCGTAATAAAAATGCTGTAACAGGCAAATTATTTTCTTTTGAAATTGCATAGAGTGAATCATCCCTCAGCCATTTGGGCAAAACACAAACAGCGGCAGGATTTCCGTGAAATATCTTATCTGTAAATGCGTCTACATGATATATAGAAATCTGCATTGTCATGCGCCTCATATTTATAAAAATAACTATCTTATTATACTATAAACAACTTCCTCTAAATGGATAAACCCTTTATTTTTTAAATGAACAGGAGTATCTAAAATAATATTCCGTTCTAATTTTTTGATTTCAAATGATTTTCCGTACAATTGCTTTACATCATTAAAAGAAACTGAAAAAGGCGGGCCGTTTACGAAATCAGATGATTCATAGACAATTAACAGGATTAGACTATAATTTTCCATCAATTGTATTAAATGTACTGCATATTTTTCTCTCATTTCAATGGGGAATGCAATTAATGCTGCTCTGTCATAAACCGCATTGATAGTTGGAAGAATATTTTTAGATAATTCAAAAAAATCGCCGCAATATAATTCAATTTGATGATTATAGAAACAGGTAAAATTTTCTCTTTTTTGAATATCAAAGGGTAAATTATTTTCAACAAAAAAATCTTTGCAGGCTATCTCACTTAATTCAACCCCAATAACACGATGACCACAATTTGAAAGCCATTTTAAATCTAAAGATTTTCCACACAGTGGAACTAAAACATTCGCGTTTTTTTCAATATTGAGTTTCGGCCAATATTTTTCCAACAGTGGATTAACCACATTTAAATGAAATGCGGTATCATTTTTTTCCCACTTAGATGTCCAATATCGTTTATTCATTTAAAGTTCTCTTAAATTTTACAAGCTTTTCTTTTGCTTGCCTTGTTCATCAAAATTATCAGATTGGAGCCAATTTTCAAATCTCTCTTTTAATGCGGGCCATTCTTTATCGAGAATTGAAAACCATGCGGTATCTCGATTATGATTTTTGAAAACATTCGATTGTCTAAAAATCCCTTCAAACGTAAAACCTAATCGCAAAGCAGCATTTCTTGAAGCCTCATTCAACGAATGGCACTTCCATTCATAACGGCGATAACCCCAATCATCAAAAGCTTGTTTCATTAATAAATACATGGCTTCAGTTGCGCTGGGTTTTTTCTTCAAATGAATTGAATAATGCAAATGACCCACTTCAATGATGCCATGCTCAGGATTGATTCTCAAATATCCACCCATCCCAATGGGCTTTAATGTAATTGCATCTATAAATGCATATAAAAGTGTATCTTTTTCTAATAACAAATTTTTCAACCACGATTTAAAGTCAGTATAATGATCAAATGGTCCATAAGGTAAATAAGTCCAAGATTCGCCATTATTATTGAAATTAAGTGAGTCGAATAATTGGCGGCCATGTTTATCCATATTAAGCGGCTCCAAAACAATAAACCGCCCGCTTAAAATATTTTTTACGGGGACAATCGCCCCATGCCAATTCTTAACTTCTTCACCGATAAGTTGGTTAAATTGATTTTGCATTGAGAACCTTGTTATGCCATGTTTAAAAATTTTCAATCACGGCGAATTATATCTTAAAATAGAGTTTTTAGCTGGGTATTTATTATGATTAATGCCATGAATCACAATCGTTATGCTCATGCAAGACAGATGAGGCGTACTAAAAAAGAACTTAGAAAATTAAAAAATTATCTGGGTCGAATCGTTCGGGAAATGATTAGAAAGCTTCCTGATCCAAAGGTTTCATGCGTATAATAGTATCATTATTGTTATCTTACGTTTAAGCGAGAAACCAAACATGGCAAAAATAAATTTTGGATACGAGTCATTATTTGACTACTTAAGGAGAAAAATCTATCCCTTTAATTTTATTTATAATAAATTTTTTGCACAAGAAAACCGCATACTCTCCTTTTTATATTCCGACGAATATTATGTTTTATACAACATGGAGGATCCTTCTCCTGCAAAAAAACGCATAATTGGCCCTTTTCAAGTATTTTTAGATATGGGCAAAGACATTGTAGACACTGTAAAGCTATATAAAGGGCTTTATCAATATATCCGAGATGCTGCACAACCAGCAATTGGCGCTCTTAATATTTTGAAAGGCGCTGCCAGTATTGCATTGTCTCCATTAGTTCTGGTTGGTAATTTTATCCTGGATTCCGTGAAAGCGGTGTACGCATCTGTTGCCACAGATAAGTCTGCTTCTAGCATTAGAAGGAAATTTGCACGTAACAGTATAGTTAATTTAATGAGAACAGCTTCATGGATTGCAGATGGCATTACTAGTGTTATAAGAGGCGCGACACAAGTAATATTTACTCCATTAACATGGTTTGTTAAAATTCCGCTCCGAGGCATTATTACTGCTATTAAAGGTACTCCAAAAATTGAAGAAAACCCAGGTATCCAGAAACTCTTGGATCATAGTCAAAATTCAACAGCTGATCTTATTAATCCTTCAATGGCAGATGCAGATATTGCTAAAGGTAATGTTAATTATCGTTCTGGCGGGCCTGCACTTATTCAAAAAGCATTGCATGCGAAATTTAAATGCAGTTTATCAAAAGGACAAGACACTAATATCGATCCTAATAAGGAAGAAGATATATATAATAATAATGGCTCAAGTAGTATTGCTGTGTATTTCCAATTGTTTTCAAATACAAATAAAAAACCGACGGTTAGCGATAAAGAAGATGCTTCATTACTCACTACATCTAATAACCTTCTGAAACAATAGCGAATAATAATCTTTGATTATAAATTGAAAATATTCGTAATTAATATAAAAGTACTTTCAGGTAACGTGTGCGATTTTTATGTTGATTGAACTAATCGGTTGAATCCAAGAATAATTAACTAATAGTTAGTTTATAATGCTCTTTGGATAATTTCATTGATTTTATTGAGTTTGAAGCCAACATTCATTTGATAATGTTCGCTAGGTGATGGCGTATAAGAATGATAGTTCCCAATCCCTGACCAAATATTTTGCCCTTCAGCAATTCGCTGACTCAATATCCATGTGCCGACAGCAACATTAGCACAAGGATTATATTGGATTGCTTTGGCATTGTATCCATATGGCTCTATTTTTTTAAGCCACACCGAATTAATTTGCATGACGCCATAATCAATAGTACCGTTCTTGTTACGCTTAGCTTGTCCATTTTTACCGTTTTCAGTTTCCAATACAGAGATAATAACTTTGGCGGGGACAAAGTATGTAATCGCTGCATGATTAATACATTCAATAGGAACACCATGTATTTACAGCGCACTGATCATTAAATAAATTCTCCAAGTTAAAAAAAGCAGAATAACAAACACTATACTAGACCCTATACTCAGAGTGTAGTACCAACAAGTTTCGCACTCCAGTCTTTTCGCCCGTTTTCGCCAACTTTCTGCGAAAGATCGTCGCTAACCTAGCACTGACAACATCAGCACTAGGTTAGCGACTTGGCGGTAAACGGGTGAAGTGGAAGTGCATAATGTTTATGGAAATTATAAGTGAAAATTTTATATAGAAAAAATCAAATGAGGTATTCAATTAATTTAATTGATAAGTGCTTATTAGTAATTATGCTGCAAACAAAAAGAGCTTTTTTTATTATCATTGAATTATTCTGATTATGATACATGAAGCTCTTAATGATATTGCTAGCGCTTGTTATTATTATGGTTAGGATAAGGCAGATCGGCTGGATCAGCTTTTCCTAATAAATCGTGGAATCCAACAGGCTAACATTTCTTCAACATCTTCAGCTGTAACAGGTTTAGAAAGAAAATCATCCATACCCGCTTCAATACATTCCCTTCTGATTTTTTCGATATCGGTACTGCAACAAATAATGGGCGTATCTTTTTTAGGAAAAATTGTTCTATAGTATTTTGTAATTTCAATACCATTCATATCAGGCAAATTAAAATCAGTAATAATCAGGTAAAAATTTTCCGAAAATAATTTAAGTGCTTCTGTACCTGTAGAAGCAATAGTAATATCGAAAGGCCCTAATGATTGTAATAAAGATTTAAGTGTTGACGCACAAATTGGGTTATCTTCAATAATCAGTATTTTTATGCATGTGAGTTTCAGGCTTTTATCGTTAGTTGATTTTTGTGTGGTCATATTTAAACTCCCTTTCAGATTAAAATTTGAACAATAAAGTAAGTGACAGGAGAAATATAACATAAAATAATTTAAAAGCAACAACAATGTTATATTAATAAAACATAAAAGTTACTTATGAAGGGATAATTTTACTATTTTTAGCTTTTAAGTCTAAAAATTGTGTACAATTGCCCTAAATCTAAGGAAGGCAGCTTTATGAACCAAACAGCAGTAAATACATCAATCGGTGATAACAAACATAAACCTATCAATTTGTCGATCAATTTAAACCAGCTAATGAAAGCACGTCATGTGACCATTAGCCAAATCTCACAAGATTTAGATATCCCAACAATGACAATAAGACGCCTGCTATCAGGTGAAACAGAAGACCCAAGAATTTCTACCATCAAAATGGTAGCAGACTATTTCAAAATTTCTGTTATTGATTTGATAGAGGGTGACCCCAAAAATTTCCTCAACGCTTTAAATAGAACAAAACCACATTTAGTGCCTATTCTAAATTGGGAAACCGCAGAAAAAATAATGACCATCAATGAATTAGATTTGATTAACTGGAAAGAATGGCAGCCGATTTCACTCAATGAACAATATGATATTGGAAAAAATGTGTTCGCATTGGAAAGCAAACCATTTATGTATCCTCGATTTCCTCAAGGTACAGTTTTTATTATTGATCCCGATACATCAGCTTCAGATGGAGATATTGTATTAGTTAAAATTAAAAAAAATAATGAACTTACTTTAAGAGAATTAATGGTTGATTCTCCTGAATGGAAACTACATCCGATTGTGCCGGGTTCATCGAACGCTATTCAATATAATGCTCGAGAGTATGAAATTATAGGTGTCAATTTAATCACAATGTTATTTAATCGAAGGTTATATAGTTAAACATTAATTAAATAAGGAGGCATTAATTTTGTGGAACTACTAACAGAAATATTTTCAATTTTTTCCACTAAAAAAAATAAAGAAACTAAAGAAAATTATATTTATTATAAAATAGTCAATTTTAATAAAGCAGATAATTTATATGTAATGCAATGTATAAATTCAAGCTCTACGTTTTTTTCAAATATACAAGAAATAGTGTTTGATACAGATATTTTACATGGCTTACATCCTGCACAAGCTTGCTATATAGGTATTGAATATGCAAAACAAATTAAAACAACAAATACTCCAACCGAAGTGAATCATATCCATCAGCAAAAACAAAATAAATATTCATTTCACAGATATGGCCTTTATTTCCTTTCATATCAGGACAGAAAAGGTAATATTTGCTTTCTTAATAGTAAAACAGGTGAAAGCTTCTTAATGGATCCGCGTGATATTGCGCTATCAGAAGAATTGATAAATGAATTTGATGCTGCGCAAGCATTTTATATAGGATTTGTAACTGGTTTAAAAATGGATACCGTTGCAATCAAAAATAATCAGAAATCTTTAAGTAAGTATATAGCGCCAAAGCTCAAAATTTTAAAATAGTATTTTCAATTGGAGTATTACGATGAATTTAAACAAAGAAATGTCGAAATCTGTAGCAGAAAATCCAACGGGTTATATATTTCTTGCAGCAATTAGCATGTGTTATATGGCAATTATGCTTTGTAATGCAGTACTGACCAACAGATATGTGGGTTACGATGCCTTATTTATATTGGGCGGAACGTTAACTTCGCCTTTTGTTTTTATATTGAATGATATTATCTCTGAAATATACGGTTATAAAATTGTAAAGTATCTTGTTATTTTTGGGTTCGCCTCACAAACTTTATTTGCAATTCTTTGTGAAGCAGCAATATTGGCGCCGCATCCAACTTTTTTCAAAGAACAAGCCGCCTATCAATATATTTTAGGGCCTTCGCTCTTATGGATTAATTTTAGCGGTTGCATAGCATACTTAGTCGCAAATTTAGTCAACTCTAGAATTATCACGCGGTGGAAAGTTTTATTAAAAGGTAAAAAATTCTGGCTAAGAAGTTTAGGGTCTTCAACTTTTTCTGAAGCGCTATATTCTTTTATTGCAATTTTAATGATGGAAATACAATCAATACCGCTGAAAAGTGTATTTAAAGTAATATTAGTTAGTTACTTAATCAAAGTCATATATTGCCTTATATTTGCAGGACCTTCACAGATATTCGTTAACTATATCAAGAAAGTGACCAAGATTGATGTTTACGATTTTCCGCAAGATTTTACACCATTTAAGTATGTTTCCAAAAAATTTGGGATTAAACCGTCAAAAAAAGAGTTCAATACAACGTATGATTAAAAAAATCATTTCAGGCGGGCAAACAGGTGTCGATAGAGCAGCATTAGATGCTGCCTTTAAATTAAATATTCCACATGGAGGATGGTGTCCAAAAGGCAGACTCGCAGAATTAGATGAAACGATTCCATTAAAATATGATTTGATTGAAACAGAATCAAGTGAATATAGTGAAAGAACAAAATTAAATATTCAAGATTCAGATGGAACACTGATATTTGTGCCTTCATTACCGCTCAAAGTAACAGACGGAACAATCTTAACTATTCAGGAAGTTGAAGAAAAAAACAAACCCCATTTAATTATTGATTTATCAAAAGAGCTGAATATCTTGCTAGTCATAGAGTGGGTTAAAAAAAATCGAATAGAAACTTTAAATGTTGCAGGCCCAAGGGAATCTAAAAGCCCAGGAATTTATAAAAATTGCCTTCAACTACTTAACCAAATATTTTCACTTTTATTAAATGAAAATACTTATAAAAATGGGTTTGCGAAATTTTAATATGAAATGTTTTCAAACAATATTATTTAGTGAGAGGCGTTATAATTTTGGTTAAGCAACTATTAATACACCGACTAACCTACTATAGAACAGAAATCTTTGAACGCCTCTGGCGGTTCAAGTTACTGATATTCTTTATATTAGCCATGGTTGTTCCAACAATGGCTTTTGTGATGGAAATTGTTAAATATGTTTCAGCAGGTTTAATTGTCGGGAGCGGCTATCAGTTTTACTTTATTAATCTCATTATTTTTCAGCTTATTGCAATGATTTGGATTGGCAGCCAATATGATTGTTTAAAAATACCTGATGTTGAAAAATATTTAAGAACTTTGAATATATCATCGGCTTGTTTGTTTTCAGTCGAATTAATTTTTATTTTAATTATCAATCTACCATTTATAGCATTTTTAATTTTAGGTGCCGTGTCTTTGGCTGCAAAGCAGGCGCTTTGGCTAAGTATTACGCATCTAACCTATCTCACCAGCAGCATAATCTTTCTGTCAATCTGCTTAATTTTTTCTCGGGCTGCTCTAGTAACTTTATTATTGATAACCAATTTATCTTTTATTTATTTTAATAGCTCAGTGGGGCCTATTATTATTTCAATCATTTTATTACTGCTGAGTTATTTTGTGAGCATTAACAAAATTAATATCAATTTAAAAATAAAAAATATAATTCCATTCTCAAAACTTAATATTTCGCATTTTTGTCCCAATATTTATCTTAATTTAAAAAGCTTATTTGTATGGAGCAAAACTTACACGGCTTGCATATTAGGAATTAACTTTTTGGCATTATTTATATTTGTGTCTTATATGCTTGCAAACCCCCATACAGAAAAAAATTATTTTGGCTTTTTAGTTATGCTTAATGTCATCATGTATTTTTGTGCTTTGCTCAGCTATAAGCTATCTGAAACTAGACATGCCTACGGGTCATATTTTTCATTATTTTACAGCCAAACAAAAAACTATTTTTTTGACCTGCTGAGTATTTGCATCATTGCTGTTTTGTATTTTTTTATCACTTTTGTTGTCGGGTTATATTTAGGTGTGTCAGTATTACTCATGCTCAAGTATTTTCTGATAGCCATATTGGGGGTGGGGATATATATGACACTTAACAGAAAATTCGCTTTTTATGGCCCTATTTTGTCTCTTTTAGGTTTAGTGGGCATATTATTTATTTCAGCGGAGATTTTGATATGAATTTAATGCTTAAAAAACTATCCAAATCTTATTCAAGCCATAAAATTTTGGATGATTTATCGCTTTCATTTGAGTCCGGCGTTAATTATTTGATAGCCCCCAACGGCTCAGGAAAATCAACACTGCTTAGATTAATTACTGGAATAGAACAACAAGATACAGGAGAGATATTATTTAATAATACTTCCAGAAAATTTTCTGATTACGGCAGCTATGTTCCTGACAAAATGACAATGTATCCTTTTATCACAGGCCAAGAATTTTTAGATTTAGTGTGTCATGCTAAAAAGCTCTTAACCAAAGATCCTGATCTTTTAAATATGCTGAATGAGTTTAATATTTATAAATACCTTAAAACACCTTTTTCTAAAATGTCTTTGGGAACGCAAAAAAAGTTTTTTATTATTGCCGGATTGATGGGAAATTATGAATGTTTATTAATGGATGAACCTAGCAATGCAATTGATAAGCATAGTTTGGAAATACTAGCGAATTATTTAAAAAACCAATCCACAAATAAATTAATGTTGATTGCAACGCATGATCAGCATCTGATATCTCAATTGCCGGGGAAAATTTTTAAACTTAATTCTGAATAAAACCATTTATAAAATTTTAATACGATTTTTCTTGCAGCCGTCCAGACAAAAATGGTATAAAAATATTACTGTAAGAGTCTGTGGCTAATCAAATACCGTTGCGCTGTTGCTATCTCCTAAGGAGTGAAACTCTGCAACAACTATCCCAAAATCCAATTTTCTATTTTTAGAGTCGATTTTTGTTGCAAGTGTCAAATCAAATAGGGTATATTTTTCTATGGTGGAAGCCTATGCAACATAGATAGTTGTACCCGCCACCGTTTAGTGGTATAAATTGTGTATGTTGTAGTTCCATGGATCAAACCCAGCAAGTTGCTGGGTTTTTTTATGCCCGTTAGTTTTTCGATTTTATTCTAATTTTTTCTTAGTAGTTCGAGCTTCTTCAACTTTGTTTTTATTTCATTTAACCAAATGTCTATAAGGTAAATCTATGTTTAATGATGAATCGCAAAAATCCAGCTTACAACCCAATATGGGAATGCCTGATTTATCAACTGGTGGCGAAAAAGTTAAGTTATTGATATATATAGAAAATTTACCCAAAAAATGTGCGGTTCGGCTTTTAAGAGGCTACAAAAAACGGCTTGCAGTTCACGAATAACCCTTAAAGCGTTATCCTTGTCACTTTTTATAGAACCAACATGAAATCTCGGGCTTCTACTTTATGGAAATTTTATTATGCCAAGAATAGATCTTCAAGTTCCTTACGCAGAAAAAAATCAAGTTAAGCAATTGGGTGCAAGGTGGGACCAAGAAAAAAAAGTGTGGTTTATTTCCCCGGGTGTGAAAGTTGAATTATTTAAAAAATGGATTCCAGACACTTCTCATATCAATATTCGCGCAAATTTCTTTTATATTGCAAAAAGTAATCGTCAATGTTGGAAATGTTCGGCAACTACAGCAGTTTATGCTTTTATATTACCTGTGGGTCACGAGACGGTAGAATATGATGAAGAAACAGAAGAAGACTTTCAACGACAATGGGAGGCAAAAGATTACCCAACTATTCTAAATTATATTAATTATTTACCTGAGAATATTATAAAAATTGTTCAAGAAAAAACGTCGCATTATCAATTCGATTTTAGTAAAACTACTCAATCCTCCTATTGGATGAATCATTGTGAATACTGCGGTATGAAACAAGGAGATTTTGAATTACTTTGTGAATCGTCTGGGCCTTTTACTGCACGTAGCGAAACTGAAGCTAAGAATATCGAATTATCATATTTTAAAACTGGTTTTGAAGCTCTTTGTGGAGGATTTTCTATTGATATAGATTATTTTGAACTTATGCCCGGATATTCCAAAGCAGAATTACCTACAATATTATCTCAACCCTCTAATGAAATTCGTTGGGTTAATGCTTCGTCTATTGGAGCAGCAAAATTTTGTCCGCAAAGTGTTTATTTGAGAAAACATGGTTTAGATTCTTTAAAAGATACATCTAATATGAAAAAAGGAAAATTTGCACATCGTGTTGCCTCTCGAGATACTCGCTGTTTTCTAGCAACATATATTTTTTCTGAACAGCATTGGATCGTTGAAGATTTAAGAGTATGGCGAGATAAAAAATTAAAACCTTATAGATTAGGCAGGATTTTTATACAAACATATTACACTATTTCTCCAAAGCTAATTTCAAAATTTGGTGAATCAGCTTTATTCAAAAAATTTATTCGCTTCATTGTCGTTCATTTCCATCGTTATTTTGTTAAAAAGGATAGTTGAATGGGTGCAATAATATTATTAATTATTGTTGTATTTCTTGCTGTAGTTATCTATAGCCGTTTACCGTTAAAGCCAGAACAAGTTATCCCAGAATTAAAAGAAAAAAATGCTGTTCTAATCTATCTAGATAGTGACACTAAAAAGGTTTTTGCGTCTAAAACGTACAAAATAAAAGCAAAACCTGATTTTCTGTACAAAATGCCGGATGATTCTTATATTATCGTTGAGTACAAATCGCGATCTGGAAGTGTAAAAAATAGCGATATTGCTCAGTTAATAGCAACAGCGATTGCTGTGAAAGAAACTTATCCAACATTATATACCGGCTACATATACACTCAAGGCCGTCATATTAAAAAAATTGATTTAAAACCTTCTGCTAACCAATTATTTGAATCAATCAAGCAAGAAGTCCATCAAGTAAGACAAATAGAAGCAGGGCGCGCTCCTGCTTTCCAACCCAAAAAAGAACACTGTCAGGTTTGCGTATTAAGGAGGATTTGTGAGTTTAGATATCAATAGATTAATTGAGATTAACAATTCCAGGTATTTCAAAACAAGCCGAATCTTATCAACCCTCTTTATTTTTTTAGGATTCTTTTTTCTGACAATCCAGCCTGATATTAACAACATGAAGGCAAACTTTTTATTTTTGATTTTCTTTATACTTGCTCTTCCTTCCGTTGTTCTATCAAGCATACTTACAATTAATAAAATTAAACAGAATTATGCTGGTCGATTGGTATTTCGTTTACTGATTGGAGTTATGACAATTTTATCTGGTGCAGTAGCTTTGGCTTTAGCAAGAAAATCTATCCATTCAGCTATGAGTCTTGATCCCTCATTTTTCCCAGTTACAACAACAATAATTTCGTTAGTTTATCTTTTGCCTAGTTGGATTGTAGTTTTAGCTATAACAATTTTCATCATTTCATTATTGGGATTTGTGATTTTTTTCTTTGCCTCACTTGTTAGAAAGCCAAAACTGCTTCCAGGATTAAGTGATACTGTATCCGTTGGAATGGGGATGGGAGGGTTAATTTTTTTTAGCCTAACTTTATCCTCATCAATAATGAATTACGCATGGTATTCAGAAAAGCATCAATTTTTATACAAAGCCATCCAAAGCGTAGTAGTTATGGCTGACTTTTATAATGGTAATGAATGTCAAAATACAAATATTAATCAAATGTTTTGTTATGTGGGTGAAAATAAAATTGCTGTTTGTGATAAGGATAAACCAAGTGAGGGATTGCATTTCACCATCAGAAAATGTCGGTAAAGTTAATAACAAAAAACAGAGGTATAGATGAGTAGCATGTTCACCAGTGGAACCCCTACAGGAACCCCAAAGAATTTTTACAAATATTTTTCTTAGAAATTCGTCAGGAAACCCTTGTCTTCTCTGGTGCCGACGCCCGAAGTCGAATCGGGGACCTACTGATTACGAATCAGTTGCTCTACCAGCTGAGCTACGTCGGCATATTGGTTTTAAGCGCGAAGTATAGCGATCTTATCTTTTGAAATCAATTTGGCTTCATTTAATGCTTTAATCCAGCTAAATCTTTTTCAGAACATCGATCTATACCCTCTCTTTCTTCTAACTTACGCTTCGCAAGCAGATTCATTTCTTTTAATTGATCCAGTAAATATTGAACATTTTTTATGTTAGGAACAAACTTGTTCATTGAGACTTCGTAAACCATTAACGGTGTCGTTTTAAATAATTTATAAAAGTCTTGCGCATTGCTGTCTCGCCCCATTCTTTTTTTAAATAAATCTACAAATAATCCACTCGCTGATAATCGTTGATCTGAAATTGCCCTCATTTGCGCATAAAATAATCCAATGTCATTATTTTGAATGGGGAAATCAGTTAAGTACCTTGCAATAAATTTTAACCCCGTGTGCTTTTCTTTTTCATTTTGTAATTTTCGGCTTTGTTTGAGAAAAATTTGGACTTCATCTGAGATTTGATACAATAAATCGGTCAGTGGTTCTTGTTGCATATCAATATCATTGTCTTTAGTGGTGCTTAACGAAATAGTATCTGTCGAATTTTCAAATTTTTTATCACTTGCAATGCTATTGGTATCTGATGTTTTTTCAAATTCTCTTTCTAATTTATGTTGATCAATATAATCTGCAAACGTGATATAGTCTAAGGTCATTTCAAATTGCTTTAACAATGTGTAATTTCTTTCGGGCAGATTTGAGCTATTGATAAACCAGCCGCTCATAAATTCTCTCGTGCTATTATATAGCGCCGAATAATTTTGTTGAGAATCGATGTTATCAATGATTGAATCGATCTTTTCATATCTCAATTTTGAAATTGGAGAGCTAATTTTGGATGTAATTTCTTCTTTGGCTGAAGGCGGGCCGATTAATTTAAAAAACTTTCCAAAGGCAGTTTTGGGTTTTTTGGAATCCCACGCGGCTTTCCATTGATCGACTAATATTTTATTTCTTTTTTCTTTTATAAGAAGAGTAGGATCATCCTCCATGGATTCTTGATCGTCTTTTATTTTGCCTGAATAACCATCATCCGACGATGTTTCCACAAAATCGGGGCTGGAAGTATATTCTGTATCGACACCAATGCTGTTATCAATGCAGGATGATTCTTCAGCATCTGAATTTGAAAGTTTATCATATAGTGCATCAAACGTACTTTTCACAAACTTTGACCAGGGTTTTTTACCATATAAAATTTGAGCTGCATTTGATTTTCCAAAATATTTTTTCTTTTCTTTTATAAGAGCTTCACAAGCATTCAATACAATACTTTTTTTATCTCGATTTTCTTTTTTATTTAATTCTTTAACAATCATATCAATAGATAGGTTTATGCCAATCTTCTTGAAATCTGATGAATCAAGAAAAGCTTCAATAGACTGAATCAATAAATCGCTATCTGAGTCACCCGGCATTTTTTTTGTGTTTTTAACCGGGTCTACGACATTAATATAGGGTTCAAAATGTGATCCCCATATTTTTTCTTTTGATTCCTGGCACATTGCGTCAAAAACATCTTGCTCTGTTAATGATTCCATATTAGAGTGGTTAAATATTGGATTAACTGCAGTAAAAATACTGCCGCAATGATCGACCAACAATGAAAGTGAAGTTAATTCTTGACGTCTTAAAACAATATTTTTAATTATAAAATATTCGTTTCTTGCTGCCGACATGACTTCATAAACATACGAGCGAATAAGGTTTTCTTTTACAACAGGGTTTTTTATGAGTTCTTTAATATCATCATCTTCTTTTGCTTGTGTCTCTAATTTATTTTGAATTTGTAATCTTAAAAATTTTTGGATTTTTAAGACACTACGGGCAGCATTCAAATTGAATGAGGGAAATCCTTTTAAATCTTCAAATAATTGTTGAATTAACTCATTTGGAAAATCACGATCTTCACGCGCCATGGATAGCCAATAGACAGGATTTATAGATTTAAATGAACTGAATACTCGCCCTTGCACAGTGCTGATTTCATCAGCTTTTAGTTTTTTAAGGTATTCCCAAAGTTCAATATCTATTTTTTCTTTTTCTTTTTTTGGGGGGGGTCTGTGCTGGCCTACCATCAATTCAAAATCTTTTTCAGACAAAACAACATCATCATCCATTTTTCTCTCCTTAACAAAAATCTAACTATTTAAATCACCAAACCTGCGATAACGTGTCTACCTTCTGACGCTAATATATTAAATGTGCGGCATGCTGAATCGGTGGTCATTATTTCAACGCCTATATTTTTTTCATAGAAAAGCATTAATTTTTCCGCCGAAAGCATTTGCCACTGTTGACCCGTACCCAACAAAATAATTTCGGGTGTTTTTTCTACAGTTAATAGGATTTCAAGATTGTAGTTGTCCCATGGAGTAATAAGTTGAAAAGGTGTGATGATAAGATTTTGCGTTAATTCTTTCATTTGCGTATTATCATTAATTAAAATTTTACCCGGTTGGTATGCGCGAATCACCAACTGACTAGAGGAATTGTCGAGGGAAAGATCTATCATGATTAAAAGCGTAACAAAAATCGTTAAACAAAGAAAGCCCCTTTTTCAACAACTGGAGTTTTCTAGCCCAATTCCCCAACTTCTTAAAAGAATTTATCTTAACCGTGGAATTTCAAATGAAAGTGAAATCCATACTGAATTATCTGGGTTGTTGTCATTTCACTCGCTATTAAACATAGAAAAAGCATCCAAATTACTGGCTGATGGTATTCAAAATCAGCAAAAATTTATGGTTATTGGTGATTTTGATACTGACGGAGCAACAAGTACTGCGCTTGCCGTAAAGGCTTTAAAAACGCTTGGAGCCATTCATGTAGAATACTTGATTCCAAATCGTTTCGAATATGGATATGGTCTTACACCCGAAATTGTGAATAAGGCCGCACAGCATCACCCCAACATTATAATTACGGTTGATAATGGAATTTCAAGTCATGAAGGTGTGTTGCGAGCAAAATATCATGGTATAAAAACATTAATCACCGATCATCATTTGTCACCTGAAATACTCCCTGACGCCGATGTTATTATCAATCCCAATCAACCCTTAGACACTTTTCACAGTAAGCATATTGCAGGGGTTGGAGTAATTTTTTATGTGATGTTGGCATTAAGAGACTATTTAAAAGCAAAACACATAAATATGGCTCAATTTTTAGATTTGGTCGCTTTAGGGACTGTTGCTGATGTAGTGTCTCTTGATAAAAATAATCGAATACTGGTCTATCATGGAATTAATCGAATTCGAAGTGGAGCATGTTCACCAGGTATTCTGGCTTTATTACAAACCAATCGGAGAAAAATTGCAGATATAAGCCCAAGCGATTTGGGATACACTGTCGCACCACGTTTGAATGCAGCTGGCAGATTGGAAGATATGTCTTTAGGTGTTGCTTGCTTATTAAGTGAAGATAAAACAACAGCAGAAAATTATGCATTAGAATTGGAACAATTAAATTCACAAAGAAGAGAAATTGAAAGTGAAATGACCTACCAAGCTGAAAAAGTATTACCTCAAGTATCATTAGAAAATATTTCTACCGGACTGTGTTTGTACCACACTGATTTTCACCAAGGTGTTATTGGAATTTTGGCAGGAAGATTAAAAGATAGATTTCATCGGCCTGTTGTAGTATTTGCAAAAGTGAACGAAACAGAATTAAAAGGCTCTGCGAGATCTATTCCAGGATGTCATTTAAGAGACATATTGGCATTAATTGATACCAAAAATCCTGGTTTGATCAATAAATTTGGCGGACATGCAATGGCTGCAGGTTTAAGCATAGATGAAAAAAGCTTTCAATTATTTTCAACTATTTTTAATCAAACTCTCGAAAATGCTATTCAACCAGAAATTTTAAATAATATAATATTGACCGATGGTGAATTACAGGCCGATGAGTTATCCATTGATTCAGCTTTATTGTTACAAAATCAATTAATTTGGGGGCAAGGATTTCCAGAGCCTCTTTTTCAAGGAAATTTTGTTGTATTGGATCAAAAACTCATTAACCAAAAGCACCTTAAATTAAGGTTAAGATATGGTGAAAGTAATTCCACTATTGATGCAATAGCATTTAATCATCCAGAACATATTTCGGCACAAAGCAACAAAACTCACATTAATATTGTTTATCGATTGAGCATTAATGATTATATGGGGTTGAAAACTTTGCAGTTAATTATTGAGCATTTTGCTCATTAAAAATTATTTTTGGCTTTTCTCTTGACACAAGAGATGTACTTATACATCATTACACAAGTACTAAAACCAGCTTAAAGTGAAAATATTGATAAATATGATTGCAACTTTATTTGATTATTTTACTCCCCCATTCACTTGGCGATGAACGTCGCCGATTAATCATTAATTCCATTTAATTTAAATTTTTGATATTAACTTATTTATTTTTTGAGAATAATCTCATGCCAATTACAACACAACATATTTTTTTAACCTAGCGCCCTATATTTTTTAAACTAGCAAGGATAAAACTTTCAAATAAAGGATGTCCTTTTCTAGGTGTTGATGTAAATTCAGGATGAAATTGACATGCCACAAACCAAGGATGATTTTTAAGCTCTATCATTTCCACTAAATTATTATTTGGAGAAATGCCTGTTACGAGTAATCCATATTCTTCCAACTTGGGCAATAATGCTTGATTAACTTCATAACGATGACGGTGACGTTCGTTGATATTCTTTTCTTTATAAATAGATCTCACTAATGAGTTTTCTTTAAGCTGACACAGCTGGCTCCCTAAACGCATGGTGCCGCCTAAATCAGTGATTTTACCTTCTTTGTCGACGAGACAAATGACAGGATACGGTGTTTTAAGATCAAATTCTGTGCTATTAGCATTCGTAAATTTTGCGACATTTCTAGCATATTCTATAACTGCAACTTGTAATCCTAAACAAATACCCAAATAAGGTATGTTGTTTTCTCTTGCAAATTGCGCTGTTTTTATTTTTCCTTCGATTCCGCGTTCGCCAAATCCTCCTGGAACAATTATGCCTGAGAATTGTTTTAATATATCGACGCCATTTTTTTCGATATCTTCTGCGGCAATATGTTGAACATCAATTTTAGTAAGTGTTTTAATGCCCGCATGTTTAATTGCTTCATTCAGGGATTTATAACAATCAGACATTCCGCCGTATTTACCGACCATTGCAATCTTCAATGTTTGGTTGGAATGTTTTTCTGCATCAATAACTTTTTTCCATGACGATAAATCTGCAGATTTTGTGGATAATTTTAATTTTTCAATCACAAGACTATCCAGCTCTTGTTCATGCAATAAAACAGGAATTTCATGAATACTGTCTTTATCAGGAATAGAAAGGACGCCTTTTTTTTCCACATTAGTAAACAGTGCAATTTTATCTTCGGATTCTCGGGGTAATAATTGTTCAGATCGACAAATAAGAATATCAGGTTGTATACCAATAGAGCGCAATTCTTTAACAGAGTGTTGAACAGGTTTTGTTTTATATTCACCCGCTGTTTTTATATACGGCACTAAAGCAAGATGAATAAACAATGTATTTAAGCTGGAAAGTTCTATGCGCAGTTGCCGAATGGCTTCAAGAAAAGGTAATGATTCTATATCGCCTACAGTTCCGCCAATTTCTACAATGCCAATATCTGCTTTGTCAATATTTTCACATGTATTGCGAATCGAGTTTTTAATTTCGTCGGTCACGTGTGGAATCACTTGGACAGTTCCACCTAAATAATCGCCTTTTCTTTCTTTCATCAATACATTATGGTAAATTTTTCCTGCAGTGAAATTATTTGTTTTAGATAAAGTGATATTTACAAATCTTTCGTAGTGTCCCAGGTCTAAATCGGTTTCAGCTCCATCTGCAGTAACGAATACTTCTCCATGTTGCGATGGATTCATTGTGCCTGGATCTACATTAAGATAAGGATCCAGTTTAATAAATGTAACTTTAATTCCTCTCGCTTCTAAGATGGCACCCAATGATGCGGAAGCAATCCCTTTTCCAAGAGAAGAAACAACGCCGCCGGTAATAAAAATATATTTTGTCATTCAATGTTATCCTCTAATGCAATCCAGTTTTTAGGTTTTAAAAAATAACTGGTTAGACTTTCTTCAGGAGAATCTTTTTCTGGCGCTAGATTGTAAGGCCAACTGACCAGAGGAGGCAGTGACATCAAGATTGACTCTGTTCGCCCTCCCAATTGTAATCCAAAAAGCGTACCGCGGTCATAAATTAAATTGAATTCGACATATCTTCCACGTCGAAATGTCTGAAATTGACGTTCTTTATCACCGTAAGGCATGTTTTTTCGATTATTGACGATAGGAAGATAGGCTTTTAAAAAACTACCCCCAAGATTTTTAATAAAATCAAAACATGTTTCAAACGGCCACTCATTTAAATCATCAAAAAATATCCCGCCAATTCCCCTTGCTTCTTGTCGGTGTTTTAAATAAAAATAGTCATCACACTGTTTTTTGAGTTTTGGATAAACTTCTTTACCGAAAGGATCGCACACTTTTTTAAATGTTTGATGCCAATGAATGCAGTCTTCTTTGAAAGGATAATACGGTGTTAAATCAAATCCTCCTCCAAACCACCATACGGGATCATGTTGATGATTTTTGTCAGTCGCCATAAAAAAACGAAGATTTCCATGCACAGTTGGAATGTAGGGATTCCAAGGATGAATAACAAGCGAAATCCCCATTGCATCAAATGATTTACCCACAAGATTAGGTTGACGTGTAGTTGCGCTTTTTGGCAGAGAAGCCCCATAAACATGTGAAAAATTCACGCCGCCTTTTTCAAAATATTGGCCTTGTTGTATTATTTGCGTTTTTCCACCACCACCTTCGTGATGATTCCAACATTCCAGCAAAAATTTCTTTCCAATTTCGGTTTCAACATTTTCCAATCCTTGCACAACCGTAGATTGAAGATTTAATAAATAACTCTCTATATCATTCATGGAGTGAGTGTTCCTAAATGGAAGCTAAAATTACACTATCGAATTTTACACAATATATTGCGTCATGAATATAAAGTGAACACAATATATAGACAAAATCATCATTATCACTCATGATTATTTATGGCTATGTAAATCCTTACTTGCCAAACGACAATAATTTAGTATAGACTGGCTGACCCTGGTTATTAAATGACAGTTTTTCGATAGCAGCAAAAATGTATTTTCGAAAAATTAATTACTAATAAGTATTTAACTCAACGGAGTGATGATGACGCAAACACTTTCTGGGCTTTCTAAAAAAATTGCAGACTTTATAGTTAGAGTCGAATTTGATCGACAAAGTGATGTATTGTCATCAGCTTGTGAAAATAAACAATTACTGCAATTTAATGAAAAAAATAAAGAAATTGATAAACAAATCCAATCCTTGGAATCTGAAATCACACACTATAAAGCCATTATGACTCGTGCGGGCACTGCTCAATGGCATAGAGAAACAGAAAAATTACTACAGCAAACAAAGTCTGAAGTCATGTCTCTTGAAGAAATTTATCAGCAAACATGTAATACTATCCGTCAAGAATCTGAACGATTAAGCCACTCTTCCACGTCTACTATTAAAAGCATTTCGCGATTATTATCTAGTGCAAAACACAACGATTTGTGGAAACTGAGTGAAGAAAAATCACTACAACTTCAACAGGAGTGTGAAGCTCATATCCAAAACGTTTCACGATCAGCGACACGCTACAAATGGAAAAATTTTGGACTGGTCTTGATATTAAGCTTGGCTGTTGCCATTATAGTCAGTCTGTATATCAATGATGAATGGCCATGGCAGGCCCACGCACAGGTAATTAAGCAACGTCTCGCAGGAGAAGTGTTGATAAACTCTTGGAAACATTTATCTGAAGCAGATAAATCGCTTATATTGCAAAATGCTTAAAGTAATGATGATGAGGAAGTGCCAATGGAAATCGAAAATGACATTCCACCTGAGCTTACTAAAACTGAAAAAGCTCAAAAGGCTCATTCACCTAAAAAAAACAGCCTTCGAGAAACCCAACTTCTCGATTTAGAACAACAAGTTGGAGAATTAGTTGCTGCATATGAAATCACCATGGAAAGGCTCGCCCAAAAAGAAAAAGCACTGGAAGCACATTTTCAAGCATCTGATAATTTCCTTAATGATCAATTAGAAAAAATGAATTTGCTGATTGTGGAATTGGCGGAAATGATCACGGAAGCGGGTGCTGCAAGATGGCGTTTATCGGCACAAGATGCATTGCGTTTAGGAGATTTACAATTAAATACTGTAAAAAAACTTTCTGAAGAAACAAAAAATTTGATGAATGAAAGTTGCGCGAAATATGAAAAAGCTTCTGAAGCTGCAACTCGAAATCTCAAGGAGGCAATTGCTCAATTTAAAATTGAGGACTACAAAATCTATACTGAAACTTGTGCTGAAGAAGTAAAAAAAAGTTCGTCGTTGGCTATTCAAAAGATCGTTGGTATATTTCATTGGTTTCAATGGAAAAATATGTTGTTATGCTTAGGGTTGAGTATAATCGCAGCAGTGATGATTGGACTCTATATCGATGACGAATGGCCTTGGGAACTACATTCTAAAGTGGTTAAGGAACGCGCAGCAGGTCAAGCATTAATGAATGCATGGCCACATTTAGATCCAGCAGATCATCAATATCTTGAAAATAAATTACAGGAAGCGGCAAAGAGAGGCAGTTAAGTTCGAGCCTGTCATCCCAAAAAATTTTCGCAGGATGAGTTTGTTTAAGACACTATGCGTGACCGAAAATTTATTTGGGAACCAGTAAAACCTTTTTAGAATTTCTTTTTGCCTCTTTTTCCTGGGTTCCGAATAAATTTTCACAAATTCTTCCAGTTTATTATACAATAAGCTGATGAAAATTTTTCGGGATGACAGAATTTTTCGAATCGCAATTTAAATGCGGTTTATTTAACCTCGGATTAATAAATGCAAATTACAGCTTACAAAACTGCTATTGTAAATATTGGCGATGACATTTTTTCAATATTAGATGATAGCCTTTTGAAATTACAAAATAAATCCATTGTTGCCATTACATCTAAAATCATCAGCTTATGTGAAAAATGCGTTATCAGTAAAAATACAGATCGCTCAAAATTAGACATTATTCAAGATAATGCAGATGCCTATATTGCTCATCTTTATTCTCATGCTAATGTTGTGTTAACCATTAAAGATAATATCTTAATCCCATCGGCGGGCATTGATGAATCTAACGGCGACAATGTGTATATTCTCTATCCTAAAAATATTCAAAAATCAGCCTATGACATTTGGCAATATTTGAAAACTAAACACCGCATTGATGATTTAGGTGTCATAATTACAGACAGCCACACAACTCCACTCAGGCGAGGTGTCACGGGGATTGCTATCGGTTGGTGTGGGTTTAGTGCAACATATAATTATATCGGTAAACCGGATTTGTTTGGTCACCCCTTGCGTGTGACACAAACAAACCATCTTGACGGGCTAGCGGGCAGCGCTGTATTTGTCATGGGTGAAGGAGCAGAACAAACACCGCTTGCAGTTATCACAAATGCGCCAAGAATTGAATTTCAATCTCGAGCACCTTCCAAAGAAGAGCTAAAAGAAATTACAATTGGCTTAGATGAAGATATATACTCACCATTATTGAGAAGTGTTGATTGGATTTGGAATGAGGAGAAAAATTAAATGATTATTGTTACCGGCGGTGCAGGGTTTATCGGCAGTAATATTGTCAAAACACTCAATATGAATGGAGAAGATAATATTATTATTGTCGATGATCTGACAGATGGAAAAAAATTTTCTAATATTGTTGATCTTAAATTTCGAGATTATCTCGACAAGGACTCTCTCATTAGTCAATTAGACGCTATTCACCTCAAAGAAAAAATTACCACGATTTTTCATGAAGGCGCTTGTTCTGATACCACCGAGTGGAATGGTAAATTCATGTTGAATAACAATTATGAATACAGCAAATCGTTATTCAATTTTTGTCAGGATCATAAAATATCTTTTATTTATGCATCCAGTGCTGCAGTGTATGGTCTCAATACAACTTGTATTGAAGAGCCCAAATATGAAACGCCATTAAATGTTTACGGATATTCCAAGTTGCTATTTGATAATTATGTTCGACAGCATCAACATAAACATTCTCAAGTTGTAGGGTTACGTTATTTCAACGTGTATGGCCCGCGTGAACAACATAAAGGTAAAATGGCCAGCGTGGCCTATCATCATACGCAGCAATTACTATCTGGAAATACAGTAAAGTTATTTGAAGGTTCTGGCGGATATGGTCACGGCGAACAACGGCGTGATTTTATCAGCGTAAAAGATGTGGCAAAAGTGAATCTTTGGTTTCAAAAACATCATGAAGTCAGCGGAATTTTTAATGTCGGGACTGGCAGAAGCCAGACATTTAATGAAGTTGCGCAATCTGTTATTAAGTATCGAGGTAAGGGTGAGATCGAATACATCCCCTTCCCAGAACAGCTCAAGGGGCGCTATCAACATTTTACCCAGGCAGATATCAGCCATCTGAGAGAAGCCGGGTACAATGACACTTTTTTAGATGTTCAAAATGGTGTTAAAGATTATCTGGACGAAATACATCCTTTTTCGATAGAATAGCCGTCTTTATTTATTAAATTTCCCTCAGGACGCGTATAAGCATGAGTGTTGACCAGCGAAAAGCATTGTTAATCGAGCAAGATAAAGAAAAACGAAAATTATTGATAGAAAAAGGTAAAGAACAGGGTTATCTTACACGCTCTGAAATTAACGATGTTTTACCCGATAATATTGAATCAGAGCATCTCGAAGAGATCTTTGTTATGTTAAATGACTTAGGTATCGAGGTTTGTGATACGCCTCCTGAATTTGACACCATCTTCCTTAACTTAGCTGATAAGGCGGCGACGCCTGATGAAGAAGTTGAAGAAGAAGCTGTGGTTGCTGTTCTTGCTGCCGCACAAGCAGAAGCCGGACGTACAACCGATCCTGTAAGAATGTATATGCGTGAAATGGGAGCAGTTGAACTTCTCACGCGTGATGGTGAAATTGCAATATCTAAACGTATTGAAGAAGGTATGCGGCAAGTATTAAATACGTTGGCGCACTACCCAGAAGTCATTGCAGCATTACTGAATGATTATGACAGAGTCGAACTTGGACAGGCGAGATTAAGTGAAATCATTACAGGTTATGCAGGTGCGGCTGAAGACATCCCAATGACCGAAGAAGATGATGAAGGCAGTTCTGAAGCATCATTTGCTGAGACAGAAGATGAAACCGGAGAAGGCGGTGATGAAGGTGGAGAAAGCGGGCCTGATCCAGTTTTAGCCAAGGAAAAATTTACAGCGCTTCGCGAACTTTACGACAAAGTTGCTGCGTCCTTTAAAAAGAATGGCCTAAAACACAAAACCACTCAAAAACAAATCAACGAACTCGCAGAAGCTTTTTGTCAATTTAAATTGGCACCAAAAGAATTAGACAAATTGATTCGTAAAGTAAGAGACATGCTTGATCAAGTGAGAAAATGTGAAAAACAAATTCTTAATATTTGCGTTGTTAAATCCAAAATGCCGCGCAATGAATTTATCGCGTCATTTGTCAATAATGAAACATCTCCTGATTTTTTAAGCAAACATTTAAATAAAAAAACACCTTATGCAAAATTACTTAAAGAGCATGAACAAGATATAAAACGAATCCAAAATAAACTCATTGCGCTCGAGAATGAAAAAAAACTCAGTATCGCGGAAATTAAAAAATTAAATCGAGATATCATGCTCGGTGAAACTAAAGCGCGAAGAGCAAAGAAAGAAATGGTTGAAGCTAATCTACGATTAGTTATTTCTATTGCAAAAAAATATACCAACCGTGGATTGCAATTTCTTGATCTTATCCAAGAAGGTAACATTGGATTAATGAAAGCCGTTGATAAGTTTGAATATCAACGAGGCTACAAGTTTTCTACGTATGCAACATGGTGGATTCGACAAGCGATTACACGTTCGATTGCTGATCAAGCGCGCACTATTCGTATACCTGTACACATGATTGAAACAATTAACAAAATCAATCGTGCATCACGTGAAATGCTGCAAAAAACAGGCATTGAGCCCACGCCCGATGAGATTAGCCAAAAGCTTGGTATGCCGGTAGATAAAGTACAAAAAGTCATTAAGATTGCAAAAGAACCCATTTCGTTGGCAACTCCAATTGGTGACGATGAAGATTCCAGCTTGGGGGATTTTGTTGAAGACGCGTCAGCTATATCTCCGATTGACGCGGCTACTATTGAAGGATTACGAGAAACTGTACATGATATTCTAAGTACATTGACGGCGAGAGAAGCTAAAGTTTTGCGTATGCGTTTTGGAATTGGAATGAATAACGATCATACCTTGGAAGAAGTTGGAAAGCAGTTTGATGTAACGCGTGAACGAATTCGTCAAATTGAAGCAAAAGCGTTACGAAAACTTCGCCATCCAAGCCGATCAGAATTGTTAAAGAGCTTTCTTGATACTGAGAAAGATCAAAAATAAAATAAAACCGTTTAAGGCCTATAGCTCAGTTGGGCGAGCCGCAGACGAATGCCCAAATATGGCAACATGCGGCGAATAGGAGTATGTCGAGTTTGGGCAGGGTTTTAGTATTTTTCAAAGGTTGCGCCACGGATGGCATCACAAGTTTAGGGCCTATAGCTCAGTTGGTTAGAGCAGGAGACTCATAATCTCTTGGTCCCAGGTTCGAGTCCTGGTGGGCCCACCATTTTAAGGCAAGCGTAGTAAGGCTTTCAGGCAAAACCTCAAATCTACCCCTAGCTCTTTTTGCTTTTGTGTCGAACATGTGTCGTAGTTTCAGGGCAAAAACTGACCCTCAAATATAGCTTAAGGCTGACAAAATATTTTTTATCATTGACTCGCTATCTCGATAACTGACGATATATTGTGAAATGAAAAATCTGAACAGCAAGATTGATCCAAAAAAAGCTACCTGATAAAATCCTTAAGTGTTTATATTTAAAACCAGATACAGAGGGAATATGTTATGACATTCAAAGTAAAGTACATCACTATTAGCATGGCCGGTTGTTCAACCCCCTACTAAAGCTTTTAATTTAGTCTCTTAAAATTTAACTAATAGCTTTTTTTATCCAATGGATCCACGTTTTCGCCCAAAAATTAAATTGTTCATTGAGCATTGCTCTCTTAATGGCAAAATATATTTTTTTAAGCGGCCTGGTGTAGCAGTAGAATTAGATGACCCATCCCATTTCATAAGCACTGCTTGCAATCTCATGGATGGAAAAAAAACTGTCGTTGAGCTGCAACAAGCTGTGTTTTATACACACCCTAAAGAGTCAGCCTATTTAACTGATTTATTATCTGCTTTGGATGCTGAATTTCTCTTGGAAAATACTTCGATTAATATTCCTAGTGATTTAAGCGAATACGATGTTAATCGTTGGTCTCGTAATGCAGAATTTTTTTCTGCGTATAGTCACGCTGATACAAATAAATACTCTCATCAGGCAAAGTTAAAATCTTCAATTATTACTATCTTGGGATTGGGCGGCTTAGGAACAAATTTATTGTACAACTTAGCCGCGATTGGCATTCAAAATATTAGAATCGTTGATTACGATAAAGTTGAGCTTTCAAATTTAAACCGTCAAATTCTTTATACAGAAGCTGACATCGGAAGAAAAAAAACAGAAGCAGCCAAAGATCGAATTTTACAATTTTCTCCACAAATGAATATTGAAACTTATGATAAAAAATTATCCTGTATTGAGGATATTTTCAATATCATTTCTGGTAGCGATATTGTTGTTGGCGCAGCTGATCAGCCTCGCGATAAAATAATAGACTGGATAAATGCTGCCAGCGTGCAACATAATATTCCTTTTATTTGCGGAGGCTTGGATAGCCAATGGGCAGTGTATTATTCTGTCATTCCAAAAAAAACAGGTTGTATTGAATGTTGGAAGTCACAAGCCAAAAAATCCAATTATCTTTACCAAGATTGGGTGCAACAAAAAGAATTTACCCATGCTGCTTCTCCCAACGTCATCATAATGCCTTTTGTTTCAATTCTTTCAGGCTTAATGGTATCAGACATCATTAAAATAGTGACTGGAATTTCAGAACCCAAATCACTCGAAAAATTGTGCGCGTTTGATTTCGTTTCAGCGAATACATCTATTGTTGAAACGTGGGAAAAAAATGCAGCGTGTCTAATTTGTTCAAGATAATAACTCTAGTCTTTTTGCAATTTAAGTGCTTTTAAACGGACTAAAACTAATATTGTAATCATAGACATTAATTCCCTCTTTACGTTTGAGAGAGCTTGCAATATATCCAGCGAAAAAGGATACGACGGTAGCAAATATGATTTTATATATATACGCATTGATAATAATTTTAATTAAAGTATTGTCAGCAACAACACCTTTTAAAGCAATAACAACAGAAATAATAAGCATTACTGCTTCCCCAATTGCAGAAGATCCAATGCTTCTCAACCAAAAAATTCTTCCTTGCACTAATATTTTCCATTTTGAGATTAAATAGATATTTATAAATTCGCCCACAAAAATTCCGATAGTTTGAGCAGCGGTAGAGCGAATTAATGGCCTTAATACTTGCTCGTATGCAAGGTATTGCGAACCATCCGGCGAAGGAACAAATGAAATGAAAAACACAATAATCGAAAATACAAAATCACAAATTATTCCAAACCATAGAATCGATACCGCAGGTTTAGTGTCATAAACTTCTGTAATGATGCTCATGATAAAATACGTTAGCGGGAAATTTATGGATGATGCCATGCCTACAACCGATCCAATTTTTATTTCTTTATAAGCATAAACCATTGAAGATAGATCGACGGTAATATACAACATTGCGATAAAAATCAGGTATTTATAGTTTTTAAACGAATTATCCATAAGTTACTCCAAAAATTTATGATTTCCAAACGCGGTTAGCTACCCGTAAAAAATTACCTCCCATAATCGCATTGATATCATTATTGGAATATCCCTTTTTTTGCAAAGGCAGTATAAGTTGAGGAATTTGTTCGGGTTCAGTAAGGTTAACGTCATGATACCCTTGTTTTTCTGGGTAAAGCTGCGGGGTTTTTTTAACTATTGCTTTTACTTCATCATGATCAAAAACATAATCAAGGCCAATACCAACATGTTCTATGCCGACCAATTGAACAATATAATCAATATGTTCTGCCAGTCTCTCAGTCGAAGTGTTGTTATCTCCTAAAAATATTCCAATCCCTGAAATTCCAATAACGCCCCCAGTCTCAGCACACGCTTTGATTTGATCGTCAGTAATATTCCGATCGTGTTTACATAAAGCATCAGGATTTGAATGAGAAAATACAACAGGTTCAAGCGAGGTTTCCATTATATCAAAGGTTGTTTTACAAGCAGTGTGTGAACAGTCAACTATCATGCCCACTTTATTCATTTCTCTAACAATTGATTTACCGTATGCTGTCAATCCATTTTTTTTATCATCATAACCTGCACCTGCTTTGCAGCTTTTATTATAAACAAGCAGCATTTGCCTTACGCCGAGCGTATATAATTTTTCTATTTTATGTAGATCATTATTTATCCAGTCAGTGCCTTCAAGGTCGAATGCAATGCCTAATTTATTCTCTTTTTTGCATAAATAAATATCTTCTGGTTTGCTTATAAACATATAGCTATTTTTATGTTCTTCTACATAAAGCTGAATATTTTCTATTATTTGTAAGATTTCGTTTTCGGTCATTTCACCGAACCCGACATTTAAAGAAAGAAATGTTGTGCTTGCGTTTTTATATCTTTCCAATACAGATAAGCTATTATTTGAATTAAACGGCGGGCATCCGTGAGCATCATAAATAATAAGTTCTTGATCGGTTATCATGCTATTTAATTACCTTGAGAAAAACATGTGGTTTCGATTTTAGGCTAGATGATTTTTCTTTTTCGATGGTGACATCTCTTAATTTCAGCCCTGCTAAAAATCCAATATAAAAAGCTTGTAAGGCATCAAAATCTTTAATTAAAGATTCAGTTAAAGCAACATCTCTTGGATCCATTAAATATTCTTCGCCAGTAAATTTATTAATAAAACCAAGGTTATTAATACGGTCTTCCCAGCACATTTTGTATTGCCCATACCGACTTGTAAGATAGTCACTCCATTTTGGTTTGAGTTTTTTATGAAGTATTTCTTTATGTTCATTTATGTATTTTACAAATTGAATGCCGATATAGCAGGCTTGTTCGGGCATTAAGCTCGATAGAAAATTTTTATCAAATACAATGTCAGTGATAGAGGCATAGAAAATATTTTTTGTGTTAATACATTGCAGGATATATTCAAAATCTTTCTTTTGGTTATCTACAATTTTGTAAAAATAATATTTAGCTCGATTATTTTCGGCATTTATTTGAGATACCGTGAAAAATTTTTTAATTACATTTAATACTGCGCTCATTCCATTATCCTTCGCGTTAAAAAATTACACGTTTATTCTTTATAAGAATATCGTGTTTGCACAATTACCCCAATAATTTTAATTTCATTGGTTAATTCTTCTGATAGTGAATTTTCTACAATATGCTGCAAGCTTTGTTTGCGCCCATCTAATATAATTTCTCGAACTGTGGCTTCTTTAGTATCCTTATAATACACGATCACAAGATCGCCATCTCTCGGCGTCGCACTGGGATCAACCGTTAAAATAGACCCAGTGGGAAATCGAGGCTCCATAGAGCGTTTGCTTTTTAAGCCAAATGATAATGGTGAAACATTGATGTCAATATAAAACCAATCGTCCCAATTATTTCTATTTAGTTTTTCAGTGAAGGAGGTTTCAGTGGCGTTTTCCCATGAAATAATGGGAATAGAGAGCAAAGCTCGCCCTTTTTGATGAGAAAGGGGTTCATCTAATGAGACCTTTCCTACAAGCTGATCAATGCTAACTGAAAAAAAGCTGGCAATTAATGACAAAGTTGAAAGTTTTGGATCTTCAGTTTTTCCGACTAATAATCGGTGTACGGTAGGTTGAGGTAACCCCGCTTGCCTTGCAAATTCGGTAGGGCTTAGATTTTTTCTGTACATCAGCTCCTTTAATGCTGCGCGGAGCTTAAACATATCATAATTTTGAACTAAATCAGACTGTATTTCTGAAGTGGGCATAGCATCTCACAGGGTTAATATATTGTCTCATTTTTGCATATTTGGTCTTTATAAATCAATTTTAAGGAATTATAAATTTATCTATTGCATTATTATATTAGTTAAGGTATATTTAAATTATCCAAGTAATTTAACTGCGTCTCACTAGCCAAAGGTTAACACGACATATTTTAAAGGAGTATATATGCAAATTAGAAAACCGAGATCCGCAAAAAAAGGAAACATCCTTATCGTCGAAGACAACGTTATCAGCGGTGTTCTGCTACAAGAAATGCTCAAAGAACTTGGCTATATAAATGTATTGCTCGCAAGAAACGCAGAAGAAGCCATCGAACTATTTTCAGATAAATTAGATTTAATCTTCATGGACATTAATTTACCCGATGCCAATGGCATCGAATTAAGCCGAGTTTTTGACAAAACTTACCGACATAAAGATGTTCCTATCATTTGTTACAGTACTGATTACTTGCGCCATGAAAAAGAATGTATAGCTGCTGGTATTGTCGATTATCTTCCCAAACCACTTTCACATAAAAAACTAAAACAAATCTTGGAGTGTTGGTTACCTCGCCGAAAACCTAGGGCAATTCGATCCAGCCGATCTACCTGTCCTTAAGAAAAAGCAACAATGATAATAACAAAGTCTACTAATAATATTTATATGGAGAAAAATACTTAACTTAAATGCTTGTATCTGTAGTGAAAATTATGACAATAACAAAACTTAAAGATCATAAAAAAGTATTTACTTAATATATCTCACATCACTTCTTTTTGTTTCCGTTGTTTCTCGTTCTTTTTTTCTAACACTTTCCAAGTCATTCCAAGTTATCAATTTTTATCCTGTAAATGTTTACACATGTAAACAACATTTTCATTACCCTTGTGCTGTAGAGATTTTTTTGTCTCATTAATAACACGGATGCACATGCCAGAAGAAGAATTGCGCAAAGTCATTAAGTATTTCGGATCACAGCAAAAACTTGCTGGGCTGCTGCGTATTAATCGAAGTCTGGTTAATCACTGGTTAAATTCACGATTAAAAATTTCTCTTAAATATGCACTTCAAATTGAAGTGATCACAAAGGGGTTGGTGAAAGCGGAATGTTTAAATCCTGATGCAAAACTCCAACTCAGAATGTATGAAGAATATATTCAAGGAATTAAATAAATGGCACGCTACCGCAAAGTAGATACTCGTATTTGGAATGATGAAAAATTTTGTTCATTGTCTGATGACGGCAAACTATTATTTTTCTTTTTACTCACACATCCACATCTTACAGCATTGGGTGCCATGCGAATTTCTGTTGCTGGAATGGCAGGTGAATTAAATTGGCCTTCGGAAAGGCTTTTGAAAGCCTTAGCGCAAGTCTTCGATAAGGGTATCGTGAAGTATGATGAGAGGGCTCTTTTTCTATGGCTACCAAACTTCCTAAAGTATAACCCTCCAGAGTCACCCAATGTTGTAAAGTCATGGGAACATTCCCTTGACTATCTTCCTGAATGTCCATTGAAGAAAGCGCTTATAAACCAAGTTATATCAAGGGTTGAAAGGCTTTCGGTAGGGTTTCGGGAAGTCTTAGGGGAAGCCTTTCGAAAGGGTATGCCTAATCAGGAACAGGAGCAGAAGCAGGAACAGAAACAAGAGCAGGAACAAGAACAGAAACAGGAAAATTTAAATATTAATCTTGGTTGTAATATCACTGTTGAGAGCGTCGAGCGCAAAAATGCGCTCAACGCTGTTGTTGAAATCCCACTGAATTCGGGTGAAAACTTTTTGATTTTTCAACAGCAGGTCGAGGAATGGCAAACTCTCTACCCTGCAGTGGATATTCTTCAGGAACTTCGAAACATTCGCGGCTGGAATATCTCAAACCCCAAGCGCAGGAAAACCAAAGCGGGGATTTTAAATCACATCAACGCTTGGCTTTCCAAGGTACAAAATTCAAATCATCAAAACATCCACAGCCGATCACCACCCAAACAATATTCTTCACACAACCTGCAGGATTTTAACAAGCAGGTGTGTGAGAGCTGGTTACGAGAGTCTGAATTCCAAACTTATGAAGGAGAAATTTTAAAATGAACCGATCAGAAAAAGCTGTTTTTACTGCGTTGTTATCAAACATTGCAGAACTTTACTCAAAACCATTATCACCATCCATGCTAGAAATTTACTGGACTATTTTTAAAGATTATCCGCTGGAAAACATCAAATCTGCTATCCATCGACATTTGCTAGATCACACTCAAGGAAAATTCATGCCAAAACCTGCAGATTTGCTCAAATATTTTGAAAAAAGCTTAGAAGAAAAAGCCTCAAATGCTTGGACACAAGTGTCTGCTGCAATAGGATTTTTTGGAGCGCATGAAAGTGTTATTTTTGAAGATAATCTTATTCATGCTGTGATTGCAGATATGGGAGGCTGGATAAGATTATGCCATATCCAAGAATCTCAATTATTTTTTGAAGAAAAAGAATTTAAACGTCGATATGTTTCATATCAATATCACCCTCCAACCACTTGTCCAGCTCAATTAAAGGGTTTATATAATCACGAAAATCCTGTACGAATAAACTTAAAAGAAGACCCGTTAAGATTAGATTTCAAGCGTGGAGAAACTGAAAATGATTAATATTGATAATATCGAACAAACCAGAGACAACTTAAAAACAGAAGCCTCTCGACGTATTGAATACATGCGATCCCTCTTAGACTTTGCCACAGGTTATAAAAAACTGAAAAATCAAAATTTTTCCTTGTTAAATTATCAGCACAATGAAAAAAGATTACTATCAACCATCAAAATGCTGCACTGTCAGATGCGAGAGTTTCAAAAAGATATCAAACTCTTGGATAAGTTATTAAAGCATCAAAAACATAAAAACAATGAGGAAAAAAATGATGGCTAATAAAAAATCCATTGATGATTATTTAGAAGAGCGATTGGAAGAATGGGCTGAATGGCTGCGTGGAGGAAATTTTGTCGGGATTGGATATCCTCGACAATCCACGCTTGAATTAATTCGCAAAGGTATGATTATCGGTGCGAATCAAGCTTGTCCGCCTGTGATTCAAGTAAATGAAAACGCAGAAGAAATGGAAAAATATATTTGCCAAATGGGGGAGTATAAGCCCATCATGGCGCAGGCGTTGAGGATGTATTATTTAAACAGATTAAGCTTTAGAAGTAGCTCAAAAAAATTAAATATCTCTTACATGCAATTTAGTATTTATATACAAATGGCTAAGCAATGGTTAATAGGAAGATTTAACTTCATTAAATAATATTATGTATTAAGTAAAATACTCTGCAAATAAACCGAAGGAAATGATGAAGTTTGACTCGGTCCAGCAAAAATCATCGGTTTTACTGGACCAAATCAATTCGATATACAACTTAGAAAGTTTTGTTATTTTAATTGCAATCTTATGGTTTAAAACCGCTTTGTAAATCTTCCTCGCTGAGATTTTTTGCCGTACCCTTTATCTCAGGTTCTTTCTTAAAATATTCCTGAAAAATCTTTCCGTCTCTACAAAGATTAATAAGGTGCCTATAAAAACCATTCCAGATATGTGCTTTTTCAGGATCACTTGCATCTATAGAGGCTTTTTTATGATGAGGATCTTTAAGGTAAAACAAAACAATCATAGCTCGTTTAGATTCATCTTTTATGCTTTCCAGTAGTTTTTTAGTGCTGTCCGTATCGGGGCTAGTCATCGTTGATGAGTATTCTAAAATTAGTTTTAACTGCTGATCAGTAATTTTTATTAACCCCTTAGTGATATGTTCTTCTAGTTCATTAATGCACGTATCAAAATCTTTTTTATTATACGCTAATGTATTTCGTGTTGATGTTGAATGCTCTCTATTTGGCTCTCTCGGATTAAAAAAACGATAGGCATAGCCGCATAGATATTTAGTTGTTTCTGCAGCAACTAAAACCGTATATTCAACAATAATGTCTTTAACTGGTTTCGTTATTTTATCTGTGCTCATTGGACACCCCCTTTAATAAAATTAATTGAGTTCAGCTATCTAAAATCAAAATGTCTCGAAACTTGAAATTGTTTAAAATTTCACTTGATTTTGATAAACTATGTAAAATCACTTATTAAATTTTAATTGTTATTTTTCTATAGTTTATGTAAATAAAAATTTGTGAATTACGGTAACTATTACCCTAATTTTGAGGAGAAAAACATGACAACAAAAATTGATACTAGTGAGGAGTTGTTAATTAAGCCTATACATGGGGGCGTTAAACTGATAAGACCAAATAAAAAAATACATGAAGTTAACAGTTTAATAAGTGTGAAAAAAATAATGGAATACCCCATTAATATTTATTTTGAAGATTGTGATAGCGTCATCAGAAATATTAATGCAGCGACTGTAATAACAGCTGGTTATCCATCCATAAAAGGCGCTATAGGAAAAACAGTCAGGATTGCTGCAAAACGTGAAACAGCGGATCAATCAATGGAAGATGATAAAAAAGTACTTAAAAGCAAACAAATACAAATATGTGAAGAAAATTTTGTACGTCAAATAGATGATTTTTACTTTTCTGCGATATCTTTTAAATTTCCTTTATATAACGATAAAACTGATAAAATCATCGGCATTTTTGGATATTCCATTATCTTGGGGAAAAATAGTTTATCTTTAGCCGATTCATTATCATTAATGTCTAAATACGGATTATTATCGGTGCAGGGTGAAAAATCTATTGACTACCTTGCAGGCGGTGAAATTAATGGTGTGTATCTTTCTAATCAAGAATTAAAATGTTTGCGATTATTTATACGTGGTATGACAACCAAAATAATCGGAAAAAACTCTCGTCTTTCTCCTAGAACAGTGGAACACTATATAGACAATATTAAATTAAAACTGGATGCCCAAAGCAAAAAAGATCTGATCGATAAGGTTTTTCATCATTTTTGAAAAAACAATACGGTTTTAGTTTTAGTTGCAAGTGTCAAATCAAAAGTGGTATAAATTTCCCATACTGATATTTTCTACTCAAAACCCAGCGAAGTGTAAAAGCTCGCTGGGTTTTTTTATGTCTTTTGTTTTCTATAAGAGCCAATCATGCACTCTCTTAAAAAATCTCTTTTTCTATTCTTATTGATAGTATTGTTTGGACAGTCAGCCTTTGCGGACGATATTGATGCCATTGGCAAATACATGACGGTCGCAAATAAACCTAATGATGTGATATCCAGTCAGCCATTTATAACTGTTGATTATGAGAATCATCAAACAGCACTGCAAGTTGGCGATAGTTTGGTGATTTGGAAAATCATGACAGCTGATTATCAAGACAGAACCGTTAAATTTCAAAACGATAAAGGCCAGTTTGTAAAAATTACTTTAAATGATTAATAGCATGAAATGAAGAAATTAATTTTTATCGTATTATTGTTCTGCATTGATGTGATTCAAATTGCTTATGCTCAAAACAACATTGAAAACACACAAGATGCTTCCATAAAAACAAATAATATTGAAATAGATAATACACTGTTAAATAAATCGAAAGAATGGAATTTAACGCCTGACGAATATTTGCACTATCAAAATTTAATGATGATATTACAATATATCAAAAATCGAGCTTTAATGGCTTTAAAAAAATTCCTAATCCTGAGTTAATACTGTATGTTTATCCTCATTTTGTAGTCCAGGAGCAAGTACCAGTACCAGGGTATTTTACAGGGTTTAGTGCGTATAAAAATGATTATTTTGAGTTTAAAACTTAATCTTTCTGACTTATAATAGCGGCGTTGTATTTCTAATTTTATTTATATTCGGAGAAATGAAAATGAACAATGATATAACCTCACACATCCCAATAGTAATTGTATTTGCACTCTTTGAAAATGGAAAAAAAAGCCGAAAAACTATTTCTGACATTAAACCAAGTACTACAATTCGTGAATTAAAAGTAGACCTAAGCACACAATTTAATATACCAATTAATGAATTTAAACTCGTTGTGGGAGGGTTAAATATTTCTTTTAAAGATGACGACACTATGCAATACATAGCTCAGCAGCTATTCGAATTATATAAATCAGTTAATTCAATAAGAGGTACTCTTGATACTCTTCATGTTATTAGATTAAATTTGACACCAAAGCTAAGTGACAATAAATCTACACAATATGGAAACCCAGATGATAAAAACAATACTCCTCCTGCGACCCAGAAAGATAATAATTACCTTACAATGTAAATAGTTATTAATCAAGTAAAACCCGTCATTTGTCGGGTTTTTTTATATCTGTAATTTTAATGAACAAGTTTTATGATAAAAAATAGAGTTATTTGCAAAAAATTTAACATCTCTTGATATCTTATATGATAAATTTTGCAATAAGAAAATTGGCAAAGAAATCTTTTTCAAAAAAGTTGAAAGAATTAATGACAAGCAATGTTTAAAAATAGGAATTCTGATTTTAGAAATATTAAGTTTCTCAATCTTTTTGTTGGGATTAATTGTTTCTATTATTTCATTGGTTCAAGTTTTACATAGATAAATAACGAGGTTATCCTAAAACCCGTTGAAATTTGAAAGAGCGGCTCCATCGTGGAATACTCTCGAGTGTTCTACGACAAGACAGTAATCAAAATGAGATGCCACAGTATGAGAATAGACACTAAACAGCGGAAAAAAGCAATAGTAGGATTCAAGAGATATCAGGTGAAGAAAAAGCACGTGAAGCTTTGTATCGAGTGATGATTTATGGCAAAAGGGCTTTAGATGATCTATTGCTTGATATGGGTCGAGTATTAGCAGAAAGCATTATGTTGATGGAAAGAGAAGAATTAGCAGGACCGGACTATCGCCCCGTCAATTCTAACTTAAAAAAATGGGCTTATGAAAAAAGCACAGTGTATGTGAGAGACCAAAAAATAAGAATCAATCGACCAAGATTGAGAGATATAGTTGAGATTACGGCCAAAAAATTGAGAGAATTTCAAGAAAGACGACTAGAAGATTTTAAACCATTTGCCATTTTTCTTGATACCATTCATCGAAGCGGAGAAGCTTTCTTGGTAGCTTTAGGAATTGATACTGCTGGTGAAAAAAAGGTTCTAGGGTTTTGGCAGGGCAATTTTGAGAATCACATTTTGTGTGAAGAATTGCTTAACAAGTTAGAGTGCCGTGGTTTAAAATTATCTAGGCATGTTTTATTTATCACAATTGTGAAAAACGATTTTATAGAGTCAGAGGTCATGAAGAAATCAAAGTTGTCATTAAAACTATTCGTTCTGAGGAGAAGGAATCGCCATGGAAAACACAATGAAAATGAGTGATTTAAAAATCATGCGAATTGATAAAAATAACTTAAATATTTTCAATAACTTAGGACAAGCCTATGAGGCTGAATTTTCTAGTATTACCAATAAAGTTCCGGATCAATTTGGTGTATTTAAAATTGATACGCTACCGAACTTCCCGTACGTTGGATACCTTTTGTATTATCAAGAAATTCCTATTGGAATTTGTGTTGCAAATCCTGAATCAGAAATTAAAGATATTGCAGAATTTTATATTATACCCAGTATGCGTAAAAAGAACTTCGGGTATCAATTTGCTATAATGATTTTTGATCTTTATCCGGGCAAATGGCAGGTGAGACAAATTCAGGGCGCTGATCATGCAATACATTTTTGGCGAAGCGTTATTGGAAGATACACAAAAAATCAATATGAGGAAGCTATTGTAGACGATGAATATTGGGGTATAGTCACTAAACAAAGTTTCCAAAATAATTAAATACTATAATAATGGTTCGGTAGTGTATGTAAAAAAATTTCGCCACTCATTTAGTTTCAACGGAAAACTGGACAAGCTCATAAAAACAGCATCAGAAAATGCATCTCGTAAAGCAGATAATACATACAAATACTTCTAAGATGATGAAAGCATTCAAACGACAGTTAATCAAATTTTTTAAAACAGCTTTCCCCATAATATTGTTAATATTTTTACTGTCTGTCGTTTTGCTGTATAACCCTAATATAATTACCAGCATTCATAAAAATATTTCTGAAAATAAAATGTATTTAACTGCAATTCGTTGGAGTGTTATTCTGATACTTGCAATGACTTGGCCCGTCTGGATTTATAAAGTAGCGAATAAATACCAGTGGTCAGAAGAAAAAAACGTTATTGGCTGGCTCAACGGTGGAAAATATCTGCTTAGTTGATTGTTTTTGAGTTATTAATATGTGAAAATATATTATCTTTTTTTTCAAATTGTTTGATGCCCGCATTGATGTGATTTAAAACGCCTTCATAATCGAGATCTTGCCATAACGCTTGAAATCTATCGTAATGCGCTCTACGTGCCCGATAGTCATCGTCGTCGTTTTGGCCTCGTTTTTCCAGATATTTAACCATATCGTCAACAATACTATTAAATTCTCGCATCTTTACTTATCCACTTTAGGTCAAAAACCCATTGAATTAAGTATAGACGGTAAAAATTAATGTTTTTTTAAGGTGAATTGACTACAATGAAAATGACGTAATAAATAAATGGGGATTTCAAATGCGCGATCTAATAGCAAAAATAGTTATTTTGGGGAGCAAAGGCAGCGGTAAAAGTGCTTTGTCGGAAGTGGCAATAAATCCCTCATCTGATATCGATAACCTTCCAGCAACTATTGACGCTATGTATTGCACAATCAATAAATTTCCACTTGGCTCAGATAAAAATCCACTTGTAAAACTCCAAACATGGGATACGAGCGGAGATCTATGTTATGAATCTATCACCACATCTTATATCAACGGTGCTTCATGTGTCATTATCACCTGCGATCTGACTAGCCGTAATTCATTTAAAGAAGTCGATAAATGGATAGAACATGCAAAATCTTTTGCACCTAACACATCTATCTTGCTTGTTGGCACAAAAAGTGACTTAACTGATGAACGTGTAATTACAAAAAAAGAACTTGAAAACAAGGCGAAAGATTCTGGTTGTATTGGTGCAATGGAAACTAGCAGCAAAAATAATGAAGGTGTTGATGAGGTATTCCAAAAATGTGCTGATGCATATTGGGAAAGATTACATCCAGCTAAACAAGTAAAGAAAAATGACTCTAAAACTCATTCACACGTTAACATATTACAGCGAACACAAACATCGCCAACAAGTGAGTCTAGAGCAAATACAAGTACCGCGCCAACTCATGTGGTCGAAGCAAATACAAATATTCAAGCTACAGATTATTTAACTACTAAAAAGCATATCAAATTGGTTGATCATTTTGAAAAACATTGGAATAAAAAGCTAAAACATCCGCTTCCAAAAGCAGTTGATCAAGAAGCTGAGAAAATTATTCAATTGTTAAGAAATTACGCTAAATTCAATAAAATTTTGAGTATTTACTGGTTAACCAGAAATCATGTAAGTGATATTGATACTATCATTAAAAGCTATAACTCTAATCCTGTTAACGCAGAAATATTAAAACAACAGCTAGATAAATTAACGCTCAAAAAATCAGATGGTACACTCGCAGCGCTTATCCACTTTGTAGATGAGAAACTTTCTAAAAAACAACTTACGCCTCTTAAAATAGGTGGGGCGCCAAAACCCAGTAGCTGCAAATAATTAATCTGCTGATGCTCTTATAAAAATATAGTTCAAGCGGATTTCACAAATAAATCCCATGACTGCTCGCGGTCTGCCCCTTCCGTATCAATTACGGGACAGGCTCTTTGATTCCAAAGGGGCGTCAAATAGGATATTTGTATAAAAAATTATGTTGCACGCTGGGCGACCCTCTAGAAAACTCTCAGACAATTGTTCTGTTTCTTAAATTAGCCGCTTTCTATTTCCTCTTTATCAATTTCTTATCCCGAACTCACGTTAATTAGTATTTTTAGTTTTCTTGAAGACCAAATGAAAAAGACAATCAAGATACAAGACCAATTTTAGATTGGCTCTCTGTGATTAAAGATAAAAAAATTGTTTATGTGGGGATGGATGCGATGACAGATCAGGTAGTATCATCTGCAGTTGGCAATGCTATGTTAAGTGATTTAGTATCCGTCACTGGTTATTTATATAATTTTGGATTAGATGACCCTATACTGTCACCACCTAGAATCTGTCTTCATGCTGATGAATTCAATGAAATCATTGGCGATGAATTTATCCCTTTTTTAAATAAAGCAAGAGGCGTTGGATTTAACGTTGTAACGTATACTCAAACTTGGTCAGATGTGGAAGCACGATTATCGTCAACCGCAAAAGCAGGACAAGTTGCGGGTAATTTAAACGTCGTTATTACGTTTCGTACGAAAGAAGCCAAGACTGTTGATATGTTATTAAACCAATTACCCACTGTGCCTATATAATGGGTTTGTTATAATCTAACTAACTCCAAAAAATTAGAATTTTCTACATACGCCTTTCCAGTGTTTTGACGCTTTGTTTTTAAGATTAACGGAGAAAACCCATGGATCAGCCTATTGAGCAACTTATTCAAAAGTTTAATTTCTTGGACTTATCTTCTCAAGATAAACCTGATATTAGCATTCAAGAATTTGAAGTAGGAATTTCGCTGTTTATTGAGCTGTGTGCTAATAAATCGCCTGCCCAATTATCATCGCTTAATTATAAAAACAAACTGAGCAATATTTTGTTTTATTTTGAAAACCCTCTAAAGGTCAAAGGTGCTGCATTACAAGGTGGGTTACATGAGCTGCGAAAAAAATACGATGTGGATTTAATTCGTTTGCAATTGGCTATCAATAAAAACATGGCTCTGCATATTCCTAATCCTGAAAAATTTGTGTCAGGGCTTGGGTTATTTTCACAAAGCATAAAAGTTCAAAATTCTTATCGTGCTATATTAAAAGGCAAAAAATTTATCAAAGCAGGTCTTAAAGAGAATGATTATAAAAATGTGAACCCGCTCGAACAGATTTCAAAACAAAACATTCAAAAACTCACCACTTTTTTGAAAGAAAGTGAAGCGAATAAGAACTCTTTTGGTCTTAGACAAGATGAACTGGAGCTATTCAAAGCGCTGCTTAATTTGCCTTACAAATTACAACATGCAACAAATTATTATTATCCTATTTTAAATTCAGGCAGTCTGGACTCATACACAGAAATTCATAGACACAACCCCGACTATGAATCTCCTTTTAGTACTAAAGGTAACATTGAAAAATTGGGCAATGGAGGTTTTGTATTTTTTAGATTTTATGTGGATGGCGTAAATGGCGCTGAAACACGATACGGGGATACCGCAATTACCTTTGATCTTCAATTGTTAAGAAAATGCGGGTGGATTTCTCTTCATGATCAACTGCTCCCATTATCAAAGGCAAGTACAAAAAATTTTTATTGGGGAAATCGACTACTTCGTAAAGCAAAGGTAGTGGCAATTAATAATAAAACGAAAGATAAAACATTACATGATGGCTTAAGCTATGAATATAGAACTTCGCCTATTACAAATTATGCCAGACGACCTAAAGATCCACTGTGTCGATTAGGTAACAAAATTGCCTCACAAACACGTGAATTTTCTTTTACCGAAGAAATTTTTTATGGTGCGGATATTTTGCCGGGGATAGCTCTTTCCATTATCCGTGAATTGCGATATTTAGAAGCTTGCGGATTTCGCCAATATTTTTTTGAGTGTTTTGCAAACGCAACTCCAAACAAAAAACAAATTTTATTGGGTGAATTAATCAAAAGCCTTTACCGTATTGAGGGCAAATATCCTGCCGCACTTCGGTTGAATTTAACCCACAGCGGCAATGCTGAACATCCTGAGTTTAAACCTATTGCTGCCAGTGATAATTTTATGGCACCCGATCAACATGCCGTTGTTAAAAACCCTGATGGAGATAAAAAATATACGCTTAACTTAGAAGTGAACCCAGGCAATATGGCGCTTGCTAAATTAAAAGAAGAACAAGCAAAAATAGAAGGAGAACTTTCGGTTGCCAGACGTCAGCGTGCCCGTTTTGAGAAAGAAAACGATAGGATGAATGAAAAGATGTGGGCAAAAACATTAAACGATTTAAAGCACAGAGCAATTGAGATTGAAAAGCAAATTACACTTAGAAAAAAACTCGCTTGCTTATCTCCCGAAATTTCAACATTAATCTACCAAAATGAAAAGCTTTTTTTATTACTGCTTAAAGAAGCAATTGAATTTGAAGAAATCGCAACTCTTACTGTAGATGATGTAAAAATTTTGTGTAAATACGATATCTCAAAACCTATTTTCGAGCGAGGCTACACTGTTGCTGAACTTCTGTTACTATATAAACAAAGCCATTCCCATTTAGAAGCATTGACTTGTGATGATTTAACAGAATTAGTTTTAGATATAGCACCTGATGTTGACAAAATCGTTATGGAATATGCTTATGATGAAGATATAGATATTGATTGGATAATAGAACAGCTTTGTGAATCTGACCAAGAAACATTTAAATTGAATCTTGGGTATTACAATGAGCCGATTTCTGATAATGAAAGTAATGTTCAAGGAGAAGAGCTCGAAAATTCTCAAGAGTTTGATAATGAGGGCGAATTTGATAACAGTATAAATGAAATACCATATAACAGTGAAGATGCATTCGATGAAGATACAATTAGTCAGCAAGATAACCAAGAACACAATGATCAAAATGTAGTTAATATTAATGCATTAACTCAATTTCATTTGTTAAACCAAAATAGAAATAACAACCCTGAGACTGAAGCAACTTCTGATTTGTTAAAACAATCTGAATCAACAAAAACTTCAAGCTTAAATTAAATAAATTTATTTAGTAATACTATCGAACCAATTGAGAATTGAATGTCTAACAATATATTCAAATGTTTGTATAAGCACCAGGTAGTCAGCATGCTCAAGTTTTTTGGCGCGGTTCATTTAGGCACTGATGTAAAATTCGGGTATTTCAGGTTTCCTGATCTTAAAAAAATCAGTGGCGAAAATCGTACTCGAGTGATTAGGAACGAGAGTGTTTTTAATCATATGATGATATTTGGACTATGATTAATGAGGATGCAGATAATATGGGCATAACACACTCAGCATTTATAACATCTTTTAATGGTGCTAAAAATGTTAGTGATGATCAAACCTTTAAAAATCTATTGGTTTGGTATGCTGCGGAGAAAGTCGCTTATGAACTAACAGAGAATGTTTAATTGTTTCAATACGGTCATCGCTCACGGAAAAAAAATCTTTTTTCGTGAGCGGTGGCAGACTGAATGAGAGCATGGACAATTAATTATTTTCTATGTAATGATTATAAACTAATGTTGATGGTTAAGGATTAAAACAATGGGTGTAATGAGTAATGAAAAGTTTAGCGAAATTTGCGATGAAATTGATAAGCAAACCTTAATTAAGCTAAAAGATCTGCTTGAGGAAAATTTACCCGGATATGATCCTTTTGCTGCAATGATGTATATTTTGACTACAGTAAGCACTAAATCAATCTATGGAGTTAGACCTGATATAGACTCACGTAAAGAATTAGTGGATGAGTTTGGTAAAAATGTTAAAGCATATCTTGAATCAATCAACGATGCGTCTGTTTAGTTTCGTTTTTTACTATTAAGGACTATAAAATGGCTGAATCTAGCTATGAAGATTTTAAAATTCGCTGCAATGTAATTGATGAGCAACTTTATCGATATTTCCATGAACTTATCATAGAGAGATTACCTGAAGAGGAACATCATGCCGCTGTAATGTATGTATTGACCAGAATAGTCACTAAAACAATTCGGGGAATTTATCCTCAAAAAAATAAACAACCAGAAATTGTTGATGCGTTTTGCAAGACAGTCAAACAACTGCTTGAATATACAAAAGAAGCAACTGTTCAATAAA